>JAEIGA010008676.1_pt1 | contig 15392 bp, 11 predicted proteins | sample 9270691 | NCBI WGS metagenome assembly JAEIGA01 (sample SAMN17057246, study PRJNA624740) | gut metagenome | biome: biome; isolation source: fecal sample | host: Bos grunniens | place: China: Xizang | collected 2019
GTTGTAACGTGGTTACTCTTTCGGAAGAGGAAGTAAGTTATGGAGATAAAATTATGATTGACCACAGTTCGAGTGAAATCAGTACCAAAGAAGCAGGGATTTTGCTCCAGGCAGTGAAAGAGGAATTAGAAAATGAATTTTATCAGTTCTACGTAGGAACTAGTTATCGCCATTGCCTGATTTGGAATGAAGGTAAGGTAGTAGAACTGACACCTCCACATGATATTTTAGAGAAACGAGTAGGGGATTATCTGCCAGAAGATAATGTTCTTCGTTGGATGCAGAGAAAAAGTTATGAAATTTTGTCCAGACATCCACTGAATCAGTGGAGAAAATCCAGAGGCTTAAATCCAGCCAACAGTATTTGGTTCTGGGGTGCAGGAACAAAACCAGCATTGGATTCGTTTGAAGAAAAATATGGAAAAAAAGGTGTTATGATTTCAGCGGTAGATTTACTGAAAGGAATTTCGGTTGGCGCTGGCATGACAAATCTGTATGTAGAAGGTGCGAATGGCGGTCTTCATACCAATTATGAAGGAAAAGCACAGGCAGCGGTGGATGCACTTTTAAAAGATGGTTTTGACTTTGCTTATATTCATGTAGAAGGTCCAGATGAGATGGGACATCAGGGAAGTGTAGAACGTAAGGTACAGTCGATTGAGTATCTTGACAGCAGAATTATTCGTCTGGTGAAAGAACAGATGGACGCTTCTGGTGAACCTTATCGTATGCTGATTTTACCTGACCATCCAACTCCAATTTGCGTAAGAACACATACGGATGAGGATATTCCTTACTTATTATATGACAGTGAAAACAAACAGAGCCATGATTGGACATATTGTGAAAAGGATGCTCTCTCAAGTGGTCGAAAAGTGGAAAAAGGACACGATTTAATGGGATATCTTTTGCGTTAGGACTAGAAATTTGGAAAATATTTGGTATAATGGAGGACAGTAATCATAAATACCAAAGAAAATGAATTTTGAGGGAGAAACCAATGTTAATTGTTAAAAAATTTGGCGGAACTTCGGTAGCGAATAAGGAACGAATTTTCAACGTGGCAAGACGTTGTATCAAAGATTATGAAAAAGGTCATGATGTTGTCGTTGTTTTGTCTGCGATGGGAAAATATACAGATGAGTTGATTGCAAAAGCAAAAGATATTACACCAAATCCTCCAAAACGTGAGATGGATATGCTTTATACCATCGGAGAACAGATGTCTGTTTCTTTGATGGCGATGGCGATGGCAGAACTGGGAGTTCGTGCGGTATCACTGAACGCTTTTCAGGTACAGATGCATACCACAAGTGCACATATGAATGCACGTTTGAAAAAAATTGATACGGAACGTATTACAAGAGAATTGGAAGACCGTAAGATTGTTATCATTACTGGTTTTCAGGGCATTAACAAATACGATGATTACACTACATTAGGACGTGGTGGCTCTGATACGACTGCGGTAGCACTTGCTGCTGCATTGAAGGCAGATTTGTGTGAGATTTTTACAGACGTGGATGGTGTCTATACAGCAGACCCAAGACTGGTTCCAACTGCGAAAAAGTTAAAAGCTATTACATACGATGAGATGTTAGATTTGGCTGCTTTAGGTGCAGGCGTTCTTCACAATCGTTCTGTGGAGATGGCAAAAAAATATGGAGTACGCATGGTGGTGCGCTCTAGTTTGAATGAATCTGAAGGTACTGTTGTGAAGGAGGTTATAAATAAAATGGAACGAATGATTATCAGTGGTGTTGCGCTTGATAGAGATGCCGACAGAATTTCTGTTATCGGTATTCCAGACGTGCCAGGAAGTGCATTTAAATTATTTAATACATTGGCAAAACACAATATTAACGTAGATATTATTATCCAGTCTATCGGACGTGAAGGAACAAAGGATATTTCCTTTACAGTTGCAGATGAAAACCTGCACGAAGCAATCGAAGTGTTAAAAGAATATCAGGAAGTACTGGGATTTGAAGATGTACAGTACAACTGCGATGTTGCAAAAGTTTCTATCGTAGGTTCTGGTATGATGTCAAACCCAGGGGTTGCTGCAAAGATGTTTGAGTGTTTGTATAGCAACAATATCAACATCAATATGATTGCAACTTCTGAAATCAGAATTACCGTATTGGTTGATATTAAAGATGCAGTAAAAGCTTTGAATGCAGTCCATGAAAAATTTGGATTATCTGAATAGATAATGGAATAGGAATAAAAAAGAAGATTCTCAAGGAAAGATGTTTCCGAAAGAATCTTCTTTTTGTTTAGGTATACAATTTGTTTAGGTATACAATACGGATTCGTGTTCGCCAATTTCTCCAATGATGTTGCGATAGAAGAAGGCATGTGTCATTCCGATGAATGGATATAAAAGAAACATACCGAAATTGCAAGTCATGTAGCAAAGCAACTGCAAAGGAATAAAACTCAGGCTTAGTGTAAAGTAACGCATTTTATTTTTTTGCATGATACGTTTGCTTTCTTTGAGGGTTTCCATCGCTCCCATTTCTTCGTGTTCTGCTAAAAGGAAGAGGCTCTGACTAAAGATGACTTTGATATAATAGGAAGGAATCGCGCCAATCAAAGCAAGAAGAAGTCCTAAAATCATCAGCAGGAAGGTAACGAGCATTTCCTGTGTAACGTGTTCAATGACTTCAGGAAGATTCTGTCCCGCAAGCATACGGTTTGCGATAAAAATAAGAATATATCCTGGCGCCATGCACAGAAGGGAAAGACCGCTTAAAATTAACTGTACGGTCAGGATACGGTCAGGTTGAGTTTTGAAACCGTCAAACATCATTTTCCAAGTGAAAGGAAGTTCTCTGCTTCCACATAAAAACATTTTGTTGAAACCTACATCTAACACTGATAAAATAAGCGTTATGATATAAGAAGAAATAATATAGATTGCCAAATCTGAAATAGCAAGGGATGGAAGTAAGCCTCCTGTTTCAGGGTCGATTAAGGTGCTGATTCCTGTAAAAATACTGAGTAAATAGGAAGCAGCGGTATTAATGACAAAATAAATAAGATATGCGGTCAAAAAAATCGTCATCTTTCCAGATAAGGATTTCATCGCTAAGTGTTTTAATTGTTTGGTATTATAACGTATCATAAATCCTCCATGAGCGAGCAATAGGGTGTATTGAAAAATTCTCTAAGTAGTATACCATATATTTCGTAGAAAGGGCAACATATATTGGAAAATTCACACAGTGAACACATTTTGCAGATTATAAAATAGAAAAGAGGTATTTGAAGTGGATATTATTGTACAATTAACAGAGGAATTACAGGTACACAAGTGGCAGGTAGAAGCTGCTGTGAAATTGATTGATGAGGGAAATACGATTCCTTTTATTTCCAGATATCGAAAAGAAGCAACAGGTGCATTAAATGACGAAGTGTTACGAAATCTTCATGAAAGATTACAATATTTAAGAAATTTAGAGGAGAAAAAAGAGCAGGTAATTTCTAGTATTGAAGAACAAGGAAAGTTGACACAGGAATTGAGAGACGCTATCGAACAGGCATCTACCTTGGTTTTGGTAGAAGACTTATATCGCCCATATCGCCCAAAACGAAGAACAAGGGCTACGATTGCGAAAGAAAAGGGGCTTGAAGGTCTGGCAAACATCATCTGGCTTCAAAATACCAAAAAATCTTTAGAGCAAGAAGCAAGAATCTTTGTATCTCCAGCAAAAGGCGTGGAAAATGTACAGGAGGCTATCGAGGGTGCGAAGGATATTATTGCAGAGATGATTTCTGATGAGGCAGATTATAGAACGAAGATTCGTGAATTGACGGTGAAAAAAGGTTTTCTTTCTTCGAGTGCAAAAAATGAAGGGGAAGAATCGGTGTATGAAATGTACTATGCCTACGAAGAACCGATTGAAAAAGTGGCAGGTCATCGCGTATTGGCGTTGAATCGTGGAGAAAACGAGAAAATCCTGAATGTAAAAGTGAATGCACCAGAAGAAGAAATTTTAACTTGGCTCAAACGTCAGGTTGTGACGAAACCAAATAAACATACGCAGGCGATATTAGAAGAAACCGTAGAAGACAGTTATAAACGTTTGATTGCACCTGCAATAGAGCGTGAAATTCGCAATGATTTGACGGAAAAAGCAGAGGATGGAGCAATCAAAGTTTTTGGGAAGAATTTAGAACAGCTTTTGATGCAGGCTCCTATCGTGGGAAAAGTGGTCTTAGGTTGGGACCCTGCATTTCGAACAGGATGTAAATTGGCTGTAGTAGATGAGACGGGAAAAGTGTTGGATACAACAGTCATTTATCCAACAGCGCCAACTACCGAGGCGAAAATTAAGTCCGCAAAAGATACCTTAAAGAAATGGATTCAAAAATATCACATTGATTTGATTTCTGTGGGAAATGGAACAGCTAGCCGAGAGTCTGAGCAGATTATCGTGGAACTTTTGAGAGAAATTAAGGAACCTGTGCAATATGTCATTACTAATGAAGCAGGAGCTTCGGTATATTCGGCAAGTAAATTGGCAACGGAAGAATTTCCAAACTTTGATGTGGGACAAAGAAGTGCAGCATCGATTGCAAGACGTCTGCAGGACCCATTGGCAGAGTTAGTAAAAATTGACCCAAAAGCGATTGGGGTCGGACAGTATCAGCATGACATGAATCAGAAAAAATTAGGCGAGGTATTGGAAGGTGTCGTTGAGGATAGCGTAAATAAGGTCGGAGTGGATTTAAATACAGCATCAGCTTCTCTTTTGGAATATATTTCTGGTATCAGCAAGGCAGTTGCGAAAAATATTGTGGCATATCGCGAAGAACATGGAAGATTCCATGATAGAAGAGAACTCTTGAAAGTTTCCAAGTTAGGACCAAAAGCATTTGAGCAATGTGCAGGATTTATGCGTATTCAGGGTGGAAAAAATCCATTGGATTCCACAAGTGTTCATCCAGAAAGTTATCAGGCTGTGGAAAAATTGTTGAAATTGCAGGGAATGAGTGTAAAAGATTACTTTGAAAAAGGTCATAAAGCCATTAAAGTCAGCGATTATAAGAAACTGGCAGAAGAAATTGGTATTGGCGAGATGACATTGCAGGATATTATCAAGGAACTTGCAAAACCAGGGCGTGACCCTCGTGAAGACATGCCAAAACCAATCTTGCGTTCGGATGTATTGGAGATGAAGGATTTGAAAGAAGGTATGGTTTTGAAGGGAACCGTACGAAATGTCATTGACTTTGGTGTGTTTGTGGATATTGGAGTGCACCAAGATGGTTTGGTACATATTTCTCAGATTTGCGACCGATTTATCAAACATCCGTTGGAAGCGGTAAGTGTTGGCGATATCGTAGATGTTCGTGTCATGAGTGTAGATGTGGCTAAAAAAAGAATTGCTTTGTCAATGAGAGGAATCCGAAAGGAATAGTTGAAATTGACAGAATAATCGAGTATAATAGCGCTATAAGTTAAGAATTCTTCAGGGCGGGGTGCAAATCCCCACCGGCGGTATAGTCCGCGAACCATGTAATTCAAATGGCCGAATCGGTGCAATTCCGATACCGACAGTATAGTCTGGATGTGAGAAGAAAAATAATGTAAAGATATCTGTGAGAACAGGTTTATTTGATTATTTCACCCCGAAGTTTTACTTCGGGGTATTTTATTCAAGAAGGGTTCTTTTGGAAAGGAAGAGAGTTTATTATGAAAGAAACAAAAAACGAAAAAACAACAAAAAAACGCAAATTTGATGCCAGAATGATGACGCAGATTGCCATGTTAGGGGCAGTTGCAACGGTATTGATGATTTTTGAATTTCCACTGCCATTTATTGCACCACCTTTTTATGAGTTGGATTTTAGTGAAGTACCAGTTTTGATTGGGGCATTTGCGATGGGACCTTTGGCAGGTGCATTGATTGAACTTGTGAAGATCCTTTTGAATTTCGTATTAAATGGAACAGCTACTGCTGGTGTCGGAGAATTGGCTAACTTTTTGATGGGATGTGCTTTTGTTGTTCCTGCTGGTTCGATTTATCGAAAACGAAAAAACAAAAAGCGTGCAGTGGCTGGAATGGTGGTAGGAACTGTGTGCATGGTGGCTGCAAGTGCAGTGCTGAATGCGTATCTGCTTTTGCCAACGTATGCGGGTGCCTTTAAAATGCCAATGCAGGCGATTATTGATATGGGAAATGCGATTATTCCTGCAATTAAAGATGAGCTGACATTCTCCTTGTTTTGTGTAGTTCCATTTAATTTTATAAAAGGTGTTGTCGTTTCTATGCTGACTTTGATATTATATAAGCATATCAGCCGATTATTAAAAGGCAATTATGCGTAACATATCATCGGAGAGAAAGGACTAGGACAATGGGACAGATTACAAATATTACACAAAAGACGAAAAACCGTTTTTTGAATTTTTATGAATTGGATACCGTCAATAAAGTTGGAAAAGAAGGAAAATATTTTGTTACTTCCAGAGCAAAAAGTGTAGAGGAACTGAAGCTGGTAACAGGAGAAAACATTCCAAATGGTGTTGTCATTTATAGTTTATATGGCGAAAAGAAGGATAAAGTGGTTTTGATTCGCCAGTATCGTTACCCATTGGGTGGTTATGTTTATGAATTTCCAGCAGGACTGGTTGACCCTGGTGAAGATTATCAGACTGCAGCGATTCGTGAATTAAAGGAAGAGACAGGGCTTACGTTAGAGACGGTTCCAGTTGATGATATTTATCAGAAACCATACTTTACTACTGTTGGTATGACAGATGAATCTTGTGCAACTGTTTATGGATATGCATCTGGTGAAATCAGCAAACGTTTCATGGAAGACAGTGAAGAGATTGAAGTTGTGTTAGCAGACCGCGAGGAAGTAAAGCGTATTTTGAGAGAAGAAAAAGTTGCATTGATTTGTGCCTATATGATGATGCACTTTTTACATAATGAAGATCCATTTGCATTTTTAAAGGATAAATAGTACAAGCGAGGAAAATAGATGAGTACATTTCGATTCGGTATATTAGGTGCAGCGGGAATTGCGACACAGTTTTGTATTGCAGTTTCACAAATTGAAGATTGTGAAGTTTGTGCCATTGCAAGCAGAAGTTTAGAGCGAGCAGAACAATTTGCCGTTGCAAATGGCGTGCCAAAGTATTATGGCAGTTATGAGGAACTTTTAGAAAAAGAAAAACCAGATGCAGCTTATATTGCGGTAACTACAAATGATCATTATCGTTTGAGTAAGATGTGTGTGGAACGAGGGATTCCTGTGCTTTGTGAAAAAGCAATGTTTGAATCGAGTGAGCAGGCAAACGATGTGTTTGCATTGGCAAAAGAAAAACAAGTTTTTGTTATGGAGGCACTTTGGAGTCGTTTTTTACCAGCGGTAAATAAGGTAAAAAGCTGGGTTGAAGAAGGGGTGATTGGTATACCTCAGATTTCTCAGATTGCGATTGGATTTATTGCTCCATCACAACCAGACAATCGTTTTTACAGTCCTGCGCTTGGTGGCGGTGTTGCCTTGGATTTGACTGTTTATGCGTATGAATTGAGTACCTATATTTTACAACAAAAAATCAAAAAAATGCAGGTTTCTGCAACATTTGCCGAGACGGGCGTGGATATCAACAATCATATTTCGATTGATTTTGAACATACACTTGCAGATTTGTCTACGAGTTTTGTCGCAAATATGGATACAAAAATGGTTCTCTACGGAAAACAAGGAAAAATTGTCTTGCCATATCCACATTATGCATGGGAATGTTTTTGGTATGATGCAAATGGTGAATTAAAAGAGCATTTTAAGGCTGACCAGAGTCGAAGCGGATATGTATATGAAATAGAAGAAACCATGCGATGTGTCAGAGCTGGAAAAATAGAAAGTGAAGTAGTTCCATGGAGTGAAACTTTGGCATGTGCAAAAATGTTTGATGAGATTTCAAAATTAAAATAACAGAAAGTGCATATAGTAAATAGAAATATAGTTTACATGGATATTGGATGGAGAGTCAAAAAATTAGTCAAGATTTAAATCTTGCCCTAGAGGCAACCATGAAGGAGCGAAATCAATCGCTGGATTTGAATACGGGTTATGAGCAAGAGGGGCAACGATGGAATGTTATCGTTCAATATGTAGGAAATATTTTAGAGTTGGAGACAGAAGAGATTTGGATTACTCCACTTTTGGGAAATTATGCGGTGGTCAATTTACCACAAATTCAGTTAGGGGATTTCGCACGAAATCCCCTGATTGTTTTTGTGGAGAAACCTAAGAGTCTGTTTTTTGCAGTAGAAGCAGGGAGGCGTATTTCTTGTATTTCGCCAGTACAAAGCAAACCACTAGAATTAAGAGGGCGTGGGGTTTTGGCGTGCTGTATTGATTCGGGAATTGACTATATGCATGAGGACTTTCGAAATCCCGATGGAACGACGAGAATTTTGCGCTTGTGGGATCAAAGTATTGAGGGAAATCCACCGAAGGGATATCGGATTGGAACGGAATATACGAAAGAGCAGATTGATGCGGCAATTTTTTCGCAAACTTTGCAAGAGAGGAAAACTTTGGTGCCAAGTGTGGATAACAGTGGGCATGGAACGGCGGTTATGGGGATTTTTGCTGGAAATGGAGTGGAAAGTCAGGGATTTTATCGTGGCGTGGCTCCTGAAAGTGACCTTTTGGTCGTGAAACTAGGGGTAAGTAAAGAGGGTGGATTTCCAAGGACAACGGAGTTACTGCAGGCAGTGGATTATGCGGTAAAACAGGGAATTGCCCTTGGTATGCCAGTGGTAATTAACCTAAGTTTTGGCAATAGCTATGGTTCGCATAGTGGAACTTCTTTGGTGGAAACCTATCTGAATGTGGCGGCAAATACAGGTCAGACCACGATTTGTGTGGGAACAGGAAATGAAGGTATTTCGGGAACGCATGCATCTGGAAGGGTGGAAAATAGACTGATAGAAGAAATCGAACTTGGAGTTGGAACGTATGAACCTTCTTTGAATGTGCAAATTTGGAAAAACTATCAAGATGAGATGCGTATTTTTTTGAAAAATCCTTCAGGACAAGAGATTGGACCCTTGGAACAGATTTTGGAAACACAGAGATTTCGTTTGGGGAATACGGAACTGTTGGTATATTATGGAGAACCTACGCCATATAGCAGTGCGCAGGAGATTTATATTGAGTTTTTACCAACCTTGAATTATGTAGACGATGGAATTTGGACGTTTCGATTGGAAGGAAAACGAATTTTGGATGGAGAATATGATTTGTGGCTTCCTGGGGGAGGTGTACTTGGAGAAGATACCCGATTTATTCGCTCAACACCAGAGCGTACTCTGACGATACCATCGACTGCATTACAGGTCATATCGGTTGGGGCATACAACGCACAATTACAGTCTTATGCGGAATTTTCGGGAAGAGGATATACGAGAAATCTTGTGCAGATAAAACCAGATCTTTCTGCTCCTGGTGTCAATATCCAAACCACCAGAACTGGAGGAGGCTATGAGGCGATGACGGGAACTTCGTTTGCGGTTCCGTTTGTGAGTGGCTCAGCAGCGCTTTTGATGGAGTGGGGAATTGTAAGAGGAAATGATGCTTATTTGTATGGGGAAAAAGTAAAAAGTTATTTGATTGCAGGCGCCAGACAGATTTTAGGAGAAAATAAGTGGCCAAATCCAAGATTAGGATGGGGCGTGTTGTGTTTAAGGGATAGTTTTCCGTTTTAAAACGAGAAATGTTACAAAATATTTAGTAAATATTACCAAAATTTAACGGTGAATTTTTGTTAACCTGAAGATAAAACATTCTTGACGTCGCTCCTTCGTTTTGGTAGAATAAAGAAGGTACGAGGGAGTAGTTCGCACTTGACAAAATTAGGTTGAGTGTTGTGTATAACGTCATCACGCCGAAAGGCCGGGATACATACTGAGATAAGAACGAGACTTTTATCGCATTAGTTTTAGTGCGGTAAAAGTCTCTTTTTGTATTTTAGGAGAGTATATACAGTAAGAACACATTCCTTAAAAAAGAAAAATGATGGAGGTATGAAATGGAAATTTTGTTGCAGGTTGTATTGTTGGCGGTTGGATTTTTTATGTTGGTGAAAGGTGCAGACTGGTTTGTGGATGGTGCAGCAGGAATTGCTGGTAAATTTGGTATTCCACAGTTGGTTGTTGGTCTTACGATTGTTGCGATGGGAACAAGTGCACCAGAAGCTGCGGTTAGTATTACTGCTGCGTTAGGGGGAAGCGCAGATATTACAATCGGTAATGTTCTTGGAAGTAATATTTTAAATATTTTAGTTATTTTAGGTTTGTCCGCTGTAATCGTAGCAGTTCCAGTAGCGAAATCTACTGTAAAGATTGAAGCACCTTATATGATTGGTGTAACTGTATTGTTATTGATTCTTGGTTTGACAGGAAATGAGATTGTACTTTGGGAAGGTATCGTACTTTGGGCAGCTTTCCTGTTGTATTTAGGATATTTGTTGTATATGGCACTGAAAAACAAAGAGGAAGAAGAAGAGGAAGAAAGCAAACCAATTTGGAAACTCTTACTGTTTACTGTAGTTGGTGTTGTATTGGTTGTTTGGGGTAGTGATGTGACAGTTGATGCTGCAACAAAGATTGCACAGGTACTTGGAATGAGTGAACGTTTCATCGGTCTTACCATTGTTGCTCTTGGAACATCTCTTCCAGAACTTTGTACTTCTGTAGTAGCTGCAAAACGTGGAAAAGCAGACCTTGCCATTGGTAACATTGTAGGAAGTAACATCTTCAATATCTTATTCGTAGTTGGTACTACAGCACTGATTACACCAGTAGCATTCGTTCCAGCATTTGCAGTAGATGCTATTGTTGCAATTACAGCAGCAGTTCTTCTGTGGGTTTGTGTATTGCCTAAACAGAAACTGAATCGTACACATGGTATTATCATGTTGGTTGCTTATGCAGGATATTTTGCATATTTGGTATTCATGAGATAAAAATAAATAGATCATAGATGAAAAAAGTGTGTTTCGCGTGTGCGAAGCACACTTTTTTTATCTAGCTCTTGCCAAATGCAGATATTTGTCAGATAATACTAAGTAGATTTTTGACATAAGAAAGGGCTAGCGCTATGAGAAATTGGGAGGCAAATGTACGAAAAGTTACACCTTATGTACCTGGGGAACAGCCAAAGGTACAAAATCTCATTAAATTAAATACAAATGAAAATCCATATCCACCATCTCCAAAAGTAGTGGAGGCATGGAAAAATATGAATTTAGATGCATTACGATTATATCCAGACCCAACCGTTCATAAATTAGTAAAGGCGATTGCAGACAATTATGGAGTAGAAGAAAATCAGGTATTTGTCGGAGTGGGTTCCGATGATGTTCTGGCGATGATTTTTATGACCTTCTTTAATTCTCAAAAGCCAATCTTGTTTGCGGATATCACCTATTCGTTCTACGAAGTTTGGGCTAAGATGTTGCGTATTCCTTACAAAAAAATTCCACTGAAAGAAGATTTTACGATTGCAAAGGAAGATTATTTGCAGGAAAATGGTGGAATTGTTTTGGCAAATCCAAATGCACCAACAGGAATGGAGATGTTGGCAGATGACTTGGAAGAAATCGTGAAACAAAATCCTGACGTCATTGTGGTAGTGGATGAGGCATATGTTGATTTTGGGGCGAAAACAGCATTGCCTTTGATTGAAAAGTATGATAACCTCTTAGTTGTACAGACTTTTTCAAAATCACGCGGAATGGCTGGTGTACGAATTGGATATGCTATGGGTAATCCACAGTTGATTCAATATCTGAATGAGGTCAAACATTCTTATAATTCTTACACCATGAACCAAATGGCAATTGCACTTGGCGTGGCTTCGGTAGAGGATAAAGAATATTTTGAAGAAACGATACGCAAAGTGATTGAAACACGAGAATGGACCAAAAAAGAATTACATAAGTTAGGATTTTCTTTTGGGGATTCTAAGACAAACTTTATTTTTGCAAAACATGAAAAACATGCTGCCAAAGATTTATTCCAGGCACTGCGCAGTGCGAATATTTTGGTACGTTATTTTGGGCAGCCACGTATTGACAATTATTTGCGTATTAGTATTGGAACACCAGAGCAGATGCAGATGTTGGTGGATTTTTTGAAAAAGTATTTAAAAAATGAAGAATCATTGAGTAAAAAGGAGCGTTAGAATGGAAGCACTCGTAACTTGGTTTACCTTAAATCTGGGACCATATATTTCTTCAAAGGTAGTTATTTTTATCATTTCGCTGATGCCGATTTTGGAATTAAGAGGTGGGCTTTTGGCAGCATCTTTGTTGAAGGTTCCTGAATTGGAAGCAATTCCAATCTGTATTATTGGAAATATCCTTCCAATTCCATTTATCTTATTATTTATTAAAAAGATTTTCAAATGGATGAAACATTTTCAGATTTTTCGTGGCTTGATTGAAAAGTTAGAAAGCAGAGCTATGGGAAAAAGTGACACAATTAAAAAATATGAGTTCTGGGGATTGTTACTTTTTGTAGGGATTCCACTTCCTGGAACTGGTGCCTGGACAGGTGCATTGATTGCATCACTTCTGGGCATAGATATTAAAAAGTCTTCGCTGGCTATCCTTGGCGGAATTGCAATGGCAACCGTAATTATGTATATCATATCTTATGGTTTGCTTGGAAGTATTATTAGTTAACAATTAAGCCATGTGAGTGTTCTATGCTTACATGGCTTAAAATTTTAGAGAATAAAAAACATACGAAATGGAGGGATATAGATATGAAATTTAAAGACATGCCTTACGAAAGAGTCGATTACAACAAAGCAGAAGAAGCTTTTTTGGATTTGACAAAAAGAGTAAAAGAGGCAAAAACAGGTGAAGAATTGTGGGAGGTTCATCAGGAGTATTATAAGGTACTCAATGGTACCATGGATATGCTCACGATTGCACACATTCGTCACGATGTAGATACAACGGATGAGTTTTATCTGGCTGAGCAGAATGTTTACGATGAGATGAGACCAAAACTGAGCAATTTGATTAACGGATATGAGCGAGCATTGTTTGCTTCACCACATCGTGCTTTTATGGAAGAAAAAATTGGCAAAGTTGCATTTGCTACGATGGAAAATTCCATCAAGAGTATGAATGCAGAAATTATTGGGCTGATGCAGGAAAACAATGCACTTCGTACTCGATACGGTCAGTTGATTGCATCTGCAAAGATTCCATTTGACGGACAGGTTTTGAACTTATCTTTGATGCGTCCTTATCTTACAAATAGCGATCGAGAAGTTCGTAGAAAAGCATGGACTGCATATAGTGAGTATTTCCAGTCTGTGGCAGAGGAATTGGATGAAATTTTTGATAAATTAGTAAAAAATCGTACAGCACAGGCAAAAGCGATGGGATATGAAAATTTCATCGATTTGGGATATTGCCGAATGAACCGTAACAGCTACGGAAAAGAAGAAGTTGAAAATTTCCGTAAACAGGTAAAAGAAGTGTTTGTTCCATTGGCTGAAAAAATGCATGACAAGAGACGTCAGCGTCTGGGACTTGAGAAACTTTCTTATATTGATAATGAAGTATATTTCCTCAACGGAAATCCAGCACCAATTGGTACTCCAGAAGAAATTTTAAAAACAGGACAGAAGATGTACAGCGAATTGTCCCCTGAGACAAAGGAATTTTTCGATTTCATGATGGAAAATGAATTGTTTGACGTATTTGGAAGAAAGACGAAAAAACAGGGTGGATATATGACTTATATTCACAAATATAGTTCTCCATTTATTTTCGCAAACTTCAATGGAACTGCTGGTGACGTAGATGTTATCACACACGAATGTGGTCATGCGTTCCAGGGATTTATTTCTGGAAAAGATCCTATTTTGGAGCATAGCGACATTACAATGGAAACAGCAGAAATTCATTCTATGTCCATGGAATTTTTTACAGACCCTTGGATGAAAGATTTCTTTGGCGAACGTGCAGATGAATTTTTATCTATGCAGTTAGAGGATGCGATTAAATTCATTCCTTATGGAACTTTGGTAGATGAGTTTCAGCATGTGATTTATGCAAATCCTGATATGACACCAGCTCAGAGAAATCAGGCTTGGAGAGATTTGGAAAAAGTTTATATGCCACATCTGGATTACGAAGGAGACCCATTCTTTGAAAAAGGTGGTTACTGGCAGAGACAACAGCATATTTATAATGCGCCATTCTATTATATTGACTATGTATTGGCACAAAGCTGTGCATTCCAGTATAAGGTATGGATGGATGAAAATTATGAAGAAGCCTGGGCTAGTTATCTGAAACTTTGCCAGCTTTCTGCAAGTGGTTTCTATGGAGATATGCTCAAAGAAGTAGGTTTGAAGGTTCCATTTGAAGATGGATATTTTGATAACATTGTAAAACAGTTAGAAGAAAAAATGAAATAACAAAAAGCAAATGGGGGTCATAGCATATCGTAACGTGCGATGACTCCCAATATACGTTAAGATAAGGCGGAGAAAATAATTATGACAGCAAAGGGAAAAAAGACAGGGGTTAAAATTTTTGGTGCCGTTTTGGCACTATTGTTGCTTGGCGGTATTTTTGTTTTTGGAATCAATCAGTGGGAAGTTACCATTACACTAAATGGTTTGGAAAGAACGGTTGTGGAATACGGAGAAGTTTATGTAGATGAAGGGGCAACGGCTCGTTTCCATGGTTCTTTGATCTGTAAGGAAGGCTGGCCCGTTGAGATTTCTCATGTTGAGGGAGAGGTAAACTCTGTTGTAAACAAAAAGAGAAGTATTTTTTACTATGCAGAAGCTTTTGGTATTCAGGGGGTTGCTGAACGAATTGTTACTATTGTAGATACACAGGCGCCAGAAATTGTGTTAAAGCAGATGGCAGGGCATTATACCTTGCCAGGACAGGCTTATGAAGAAGAAGGATTTGTAGCAACGGACAGTTGCGACGGCGATTTGACGGAATTTGTCAAAAGAGAAGAAAAAAATGGGAAAGTGTATTATAGCGTAGAAGATTCCAGTGGAAATAGAGCAGAGGCTATTCGCCACATTTTCTACGATGACCCTATTGCTCCAGAACTGACACTTTTGGGCGAAACAAATCTTACTTTAGAAGCAGGGGAAGGATATGTTGACCCTGGATTTACTGCTGTGGATAACGTGGAAGGGGATATTACGAATCTTGTGCAGATAGAGGGCAGTGTTGATGGAAATATAGTTGGCATTTATACGATTACTTATACCATTACAGATAACTATGAAAATAGCACTAGTATGCAGCGTGTGGTACAGGTGGTAGATACGACTGCACCAGAACTGAAATTAAAAGGCAATAAAAA
>JAEIGA010008677.1_pt1 | contig 15389 bp, 6 predicted proteins | sample 9270691 | NCBI WGS metagenome assembly JAEIGA01 (sample SAMN17057246, study PRJNA624740) | gut metagenome | biome: biome; isolation source: fecal sample | host: Bos grunniens | place: China: Xizang | collected 2019
AAATCAGGTACGCGATAGGACGCTTTTCATCTACCGCAATAATACTTCCGATGTTGGAAGGTAACGGTAGACGATATGCCCCATCGAGTCCATCAGGTCTTGGAACTTCCTGCTTTTGAAAAGAGTTGTATGTTGGTTGTTGAAATTGAAGATTCTGCCCAAGAGGTTGTGGTTGCTGTGTGAAATATTGATTCATCACTAGAATCACTCTCCTTTCCCTTGTTGCAAGATTGTTTTAGGGATAGAGAGGATATCAGACGGTTCACTTAGATGCCTTATTAAGAGCTAGACTTTTTGAAGATTTTGAAGTTTTTTAGTTTGTAGGAGCGGTTACTGTCCCGTCATCGTTGAGGACATAACCATCAGCCTCTAACAATTCGATAGCCTTAGCTCCCCAAGTCTTAGGGATTTCATTCCACTTCTTCATTCCTTTGATAACCATACGATAATAAATCTTTGCCATTGTTATTCCCCCTTCGTTAAAGCTCCTACTGTCTGAGCGAGGTCATCGAGTGCTGAGTAAATCTCGTCCATCTTATCTTCTGATGTTGGTTCACTTGGCTTGCAAAGCTGTTCACAATGAGCCTTAGCATTGTCTTCATATGTTCCGTTTGGGACGAAGAGCTTATCATATGGCTCTAACTGTGAAATCCAAGGTAAACCGTTGCGTTTAATAAGATAACCATTTGACTTAATCTCATATGTTAATTCTGCTCCGTCTTCTGTTTTGTACATTGTTTTCTCCTTTCTTGTGGGTGTTTAATAAATTGCGAAGACTGATTTTTGTATCTTGTAGTGTTTTCTAAGGTCATCAACACCCCCGAGGATATGAATGCCATTATTATAAATAACTGCTCTACCAGTTCCAAAATTATACGGTAATGTAGGGACGTTAATCCATTGAGAACCATCCCATTTATAGTGGTTGGCTGAATTACCACCTAAAATATGAATCTCATTGTCATAAATGACCGCTGAGCCACTATCTAAGCTATATGGCAACGTAGAAACAGAAGTCCACTGAGTTCCATCCCATTTATAATGACTAGTATTGCCGTAAGTACCACCTAAAATATGAATCTCATTGTCATAGACCACTGCTGAACCCCAAGAAAAACTATATGGTAATGTAGAAACGGATGTCCATTGTGAACCATCCCATTTATAGTGAGCGGTTCTAGCATAATAACCGCCCATAATATGAATCTCATTATTATAGACTACCGCACAACCATAACACATATTATATGGTAGTGTAGAAACTGAAATCCATTGAGTCCCATTCCATTTATAATGACCCGTTGGATTATTATATTCACTACCCAACATATGCATCTCATTGTTTAGAATTACGGCATCTCCACCTCTGAAAAATCCGTATGGTAAATCTGTAGATTTCACCCACGCCCCATCCCACTCGTAGTGATTCGTCCATATGGGACTAGAAGCACCACCAAAAATATGAATCTTGTCATTAAAAACTGTCGCCGAACCAAACGAGAAATCATACGGCAATGTAGACATCTCAACACCAAAGATATTACTATTAGCCTCAACCCCATTAATAATCGTCTTCTTGACATCACCACCTGTTTGTACCATCGTAGCCATTACACCACCTGCTTTCTTCGTACATAATACATAATTGAAATATCAATACTAGGAACTGTACCTCTACAAGCTAAGATATTTGAATTAGGGTTTCCAACAATATCAGCTTCATTCCATGCTTTGATTTGGTCAATATCTCCATATGGCTGAATCTGCTCAATGTCATACGTACTGCTTGGGTATGTTGACTCAAATGAATAAACACCTTGACTCCAATCAGTGCTATGAAGAATACTTGTAACAACTGTTTTACCACCTGTCATTTCGGTGATTAATGCAGTTGTTTCTTGCAAGTTGAGTGATTCGTTCAGTTTGGTCATTTGTTCGTCAGTGAGGATGTTTTCTGCATTAACAGGTTGGTCGTTGACGAAGAGTTTGTTGCTGAAGATGTGGAGGGTGTACACCTTAATACCATCCACAGAAATGATATTAATTTCACCATTTAAGATTACAGCCTGCTGTTCATAAACGTAACTTGGCAATGTTGTGACTGACATCCATTGAGAACCATCCCATTTGTAGTGATTATTACCATCTGCATCAGGAGTTCCGCTCTCAGCTTTACCTAAAATATGAATTTCATTGTTGTAGACTACTGCCGACCCACCGTTGAAACCGTACGGTAAAGTAGAGACCGACGTCCATTGAGAGCCATCCCATTTATAATGATTAGTTCTACTATTATAACCACCAAGAATATGAATCTCATTGTTATAGACTACTACAGCACCATCCGTAAAATAATACGGTAGCGTAGAAACTGAAGCCCATTGTGAGCCATTCCACTTGTAGTGTTTCTTAAGGTCATTTCTACTTCCAAGAATATGAATCTCATTATTATAGACTACTGCAGAACCTATCCGAAATTCATACGGTAATGTAGAAACTGAGACCCATTGAGAGCCATTCCACTTGTAGTGATTGGTGGAGTTATACTCTCCCCCAAGAACATGAATCTCATTATTATAAACGACAACGGAGCAATTAGTAATTTCATACGGTAATGTAGAAACTAAGACCCACTGAGAACCGTCCCATTTGTAGAGTTTAGCTTGGTCATGACCGCCAAGAATATAGAGTTCGTTGTCCAAAACCACTGCTATAACACTATATCCGATATTGGATGGTAACTCAGTAAACAACGCCCACTCATTTTCAGATTTAACCTCAGCACCGCCTCCAGATCCACCAAACCAAGACCCATTATGATAGATTTTGCCGTTTTCACTAGCAGCCGATTCCTTTACGAAATATGCAATCTTCGGATCTTTAGTTTCAAGCGCATCAAAGTCCGCTTTTATAATCTCGACGATTTCTTTTGCTGTGATAGTTCCGTCATTACTTACAATGATCGTGGTACCATCTGGTTTTACGATTCCAGCAGCATTGGTGGTTGCCACATCTACCTCGGCAGAGCCATGAATTGTTCCATCTTGATCTACGGTGATTGTAGTTCCATCTGGTTTTACAATTCCAGCCGTCTGAAGAGTAGCCACATCCACAGTACTACCGCCAGCAACTCCATGGATTGTACCATCAGGATCTACGGTGATCGTAGTATTATCGGGTTTAACTACTCCAAGTGTAGTTGAGGTTGCAGGTGTGACTCCTTGTCCTGCAGATTGCGCATAAGACTTCGCCAAATCTTTGTAATATTTAGCATTGTCAGAGTCTTCCCCAGTACGTGTCCCAGTCCCACCCTTGGTATAGCTCTCAGCCAGAGTAGCGTTGGCACTAGCACTTGTGGCTGATTGAGCTGCATTAGACTCACTTGTGGCTGCATTAGTTGCACTGGTGCTTGCCTGCTGGCTATAGAACTTAGCATTGTCAGAGTCTTCCCCAGTACGTGAGCCTGTACCACCTTTCGCATAGCTCTCCGATAAGGTTGCCGCAGATGATGCTCTATTCGCAGATTCACCTGCCCCAGTTGCGCTAGTTGATGCTGCGGTTGCTGAGTTAGCGGCCTGAGTAACAGAAGCACCAATACTTACCGTAGCGTTTGTAACAAGTGTCTCAATATCAGACTTAATCTGCCCAACCTCAGTAACAGTATTCTGGGCTGTCGTTGCAGACTCACTAGCACTCTCAGCACTAGCTGAAGCGTCTGTAGCTGATTGAGCTGCATTAGACTCACTAGTTGCTGCTGCGGCTGCGGAGTTCGTGGCTGAGTCCTGAGCAGTCGAAGCATACTCCATGGCGCTCGAGGACTCTTCATTCATAGCCACGAGTGCATCATGGATAGATCCTCTGACTTCTTCACCATAGACAGCCGACAAGATGTTGTTTAGCTGTGGTGTAATATTTGCCATTTTGAAGTTTTCCTTTCTGTATTATTTCTTTTGGTAATGATTATCGAGAATGTTCAGCAAGCTAGTCCAGGTCATTGTTGACAACACACCACTACTTCTGTCAATGATTGCAATTCTAGCATCGTCACTGGTGATATTGTTGGCGGACACGTTCCCTAACTGTAACGCGTTGGTATAAATGCCCTCACTCGCCGTGAGTATTTCGGTCCCTATGTTTTTGGATTCAAATTTTTCTTCCATTTTAGCGAATACAGAGGTTAATGCCGTGCACATATCATCTACATAATCAGTACCTAAAAGTATCTTCCCACCAATCTTATATCCATCTGACCCAGTACCAAATCTTTCATCTCCATATACAAAGCTCCAGTTATAGTACCCGATATCACTTATGTTAAGTTCTTTAACATCGATGCGACCGGCTTCAATAATACCGCCATCAATTTTGGTTGTTCCCGTTGACGAATTGTAGAAGCTCCATCCATCGACAGTTCCCGATAACGATGATACACGACCATCCACACCAACTATCTGAGCTGAAAGTGATGATTCAGTTTGAGTAATCCTACTACCCAATGCACTTTCTGCACTGGTGGCTCTGCCAACCTCAGATGTGATACCATCGGCATTCTGTGTAATCCTGCTACTTAAGACCCCAGCTTCGGCATCTATGCGAGTAACCTCAGATGTGATTCTGTCAGACATGATTGAGAATTTACTTCTGCCATCTTTATCATGTACTTCTTTCCACCAACCCTTAGCGTTCTGATTGATAACGTGAGTATTTGTCTGAATGTCGTGATTTTGACTGTTTAATGAAGTCTCTTGTTTGATGAGACCATCGGTAAGTGCATTTACAGTGATACCAAGCGTGACAGTATCATTCTCCGGATTCAGTAAGTCGTAGCTAATCTCAGACACTGGGAAATACTTATCCAGTCCATGAGGTTTACTGATCACCCGAATGTAATCTAGGAAGTTGATTGGTTTAATCTTATTATCGACGTAGTTTAGATCTATGATCTTGCAGTTCAGTGTAAGTTTATTGAACTGGGTATCGTTCAAATACTCCAATCCCTTATCGTACAGTTTCTGCGGATCGTTGATGTTGTTGAGATCTAAGACACTGATGATCCTTCCATATGTATCTACCAATGACTGATTCCAAATGATTTCAGATCCGCCATTAACAGATTCTACGGTTAACCGTACATCATCGGATGTTTGATACATCTCATACGGATCTGCTTCGCCATGTCCACCCAAAGGTATAACTCCGGTACAGATTCCACCGTAGCTCATGCTGTCACTATAGTCCAAAAGGTTTGTACCAAACTCGATTACCTGATCCTCGTTAAGTGTGTAATCCGTGTAATCCTTGTAGTAATCGATATACATGCCATCGGATTCATGACGTACATTCAAGAACCCGCCAAGTCGACTGATTAACAACGAGTTAAGCTCATCGAAGGTCTTACCATAGTTACACTTAATTTTGGATGTGGCATCATCTGTAGGATACATTGCACCAGGGTCATCTGGGTGATAAGAGGCATTGCTTGTAGTATCGACAACGGTAACAAAGCCGATTTTGAACTTTTTCCAGTCCTCCACCTGTGAGTTATGTTTGTCGATAAGCAGCTGTAGAATTTCTCTAGGCTGTTTGCCACTAACATCATCTGTACCCTGAATTGAATCGTATAGGAATCCAAGTTCGCCTTCCATCTCGATAGTTGAGGTGCTATAGAAATCATTGGATTTGCTTATAGGGCGCCCATGGAATATCAGGCGATCATCTCGGTAAACTTCGCAGATGCTCTTCAACATCTTATAGTCTCCGAGAAACTCAGACTCATCATTTAGAGTTAAGGTGAACGTACCTGGCTGGTTCTCTGCCCTACTAACCACTGCGTTTGTGAGCTGCGTGTTCGGTATGACGCTAGAATAGACCGATCGTCCATCCATATACACTGTGTACATTAAATACTCCTTAATCTGAAGTACACACTAGCTGATCCGGAAGAAGCACCTGATGATGGATCTACAGAGAAAGTCCAATCCTGAGCTCCAGGATACACTATCAGATCTCTGTACGTATGCTCTCCAACCTTAACACGATGCTGAACATCACCAACGGTTATTATGCTATCAACACTACAGCTAATAGTTGGTATAACTGGTATGAGTGTTCCAATCAATTTCTTGGTGGTAGTTGGCTCATATGCAATTCCAGAATAGCTTCGAATGATCCCAGTCTTAAAATTGAATGGGTCCCACTTCCATTTGTTGCTAGTGTCTACTACTGAATATTTAAACGGTTCCAGGTCGTATCCTATCGTGATCGTGGAGTACTCTTCATCAGAATTCCACTCATCAATTGTGAATCGACCTTTGTAATAGTATTCTGGATCATCTTCATATGTTAGATATGTATACTGGCCATGGAGATAGTTCGCGATTTCACTGTATACCGCCTGCCACTCCGATTTTGAAGCATTATTGTAAGCGCTCCCATGAGCATCTGAGCTCAAACCACTATGCATTACTATGAATTCAAATGATCCTTTACGATTATCATAGTTAGGATATCCCGTTAGGGATGAGGTCAAATCAATGACCCCATTTCCCCCTGGAATATCTACCTGATGTTTCTTAACTTCTGGGAAGGAGAAGGTAGGCCTAGACGTAGGGATTAGATGCCAATCATCCCATGTGTTTTTGGTGTTACCCTCTTCTCCAAAGGTTAAAGAGTGATACATCTACTTTCGTCCTTTCTTAGTCGCTATCTGACCAAGCTTTTTATCCATCGGCGCTGAGAGTTGTCCAACAACAGCACCAGTATCCATAACGATCTTAAACTTAGACATCGTTTCAGTTGTACGAGTAAAGCCATCAGTAAGGGTATCAAGGATGTCCTCAATTGCCTTATTGTTGTTCTTTACTGTAACGTTTACTGCCGGTGAAGAAGTATTGGTTGCGTATACTGCCTGAGATGCCAAAGATGTAGACAAGCTTGTATCCAAGATAGTCCTCATCTCAGCAGCTCTTCTCTTTAGATCGGTAAGGTCTAAGAGCGGTGTAATCACTGGGTTGAGAATACCAGAATCGTCAACAATCTTACCCGCAGCACCCACACTGTCATTTGCAGCCTTAGCAGCTTTTCCCTTCAAGTTCTTAAATAAGTCATCAGTTAGCGTTCCAACAACACCGTAAACTTTCGATGTTGCCTTGGAGATAGCGGCAATACCGGTTGTGGTCTCCTTAGCTGATTTCTTAGTTGATTTTGAAGCTTTACTGCTTGTAGTGGCTGACTGACTTGCAGTTATGGCTTTAGTAGCCGCAGTTGCTATTACCGACTGGGTTGTCTTACTGTTCATGGTGCCAACGAAACCGTTGATGTATGCATTCGCAGCAGACTTTCCAGCGTTACTAGCCAGATTAGATACTGACAGAACAGATTTACTCAAAGCATTTGACATACTAGCAGTAAGTGAGTTAGCTGCCTGTTCACCAAGGGTCGCGTAATTCTTATACTCATCATTGAACTCAGCAATCGTCTCCTTTGACCATGTAAGCATTACATCAGTCATCGGATTACCCTCAACACCTTTCTCGATAAGCTCAGCTATGATAGCAGGATTGAATCCCATCTTAGATAGCTTGTTGATGTTATCGGTAAAGTGCTTAACTTCTTTGCCTCGTTCTTTGTAAGCATCGGCCATTACCTGACCTTCGTTCTTAACATTTGTTGCGTAGTTGTCAATGATTTCCTTGACATCCTTCTCACTAGCAAATGCTAACATATGAACAGTATCAGCAGCTTCAAATCCCTGCTTCTCAAGCCACTCTACAAACTTCTTACCCCAACCATTTCCATACGTCATCCACAGAGATGATGATTTCTTCATCTCCTCCATTTCTTTCTTGTATGTGGTGTAGGCTTTGATCTGAGTTGTAGAATATGCGGCAAGATTATGTGCAAGCTTTCCACTAACGTATTCAGCCTTTGTAGCAGAGTACATGAAATGCTCTAACAGATTAACTCCGGTTGAGAAATCCAAGTCAGTGAATTTGAGAGTCTCGTTAACCGCACTCTTAATGTTGTTCTTAAACTCTTTAAGCGATTTCTCAGATCCTTTAGCTATTGCTGCCATATCTTTATCAATCGATTTACGAGTTTGTTTAGTCCTGCTAGTTAACTTCTCAAGTTCCTTTACTGCAGCCTTAATCTGCTTCTTTGTAGATTTAGGATCGGTAATAGTATCTCTAAGACGTTTAGCTTTGGCCTCCTGCTTTGCAAGTTTCTTCTGCTGCTTTTCCAAATCTTTGACGTACTTCTTATAGTCGTCAGAGGAAGCAAATAAGTAGTCAGCAAGCTTCTGAACAGACTTCTTAGCCTTCTTATTAGCTTTGTCAGAGTTCATACCCTGCTGCTTATACAGCTTAGCTAACTCATTTACAGATTTCTTTGTGTACTCAGTAACAGGCCTATAATTCTTAACCCATGCGGCAACTGCTGATGGAATGTTAAGAATTGTTTTCTTAAGCGACTTAGATGGGTCAATCTTATCAAGCCATACTTTCATGGTCTTGAAAGATGATCCTACAACTTTTAGTACTTTTTTAGATTCAATCTTTACATACTTAGAATAGTTCTTAAAGTTAAGTTTCTTACCAGCCTTCTCAAGCTGCTCTGTGACCTTGGTGTTGATCTCATCAGCAAGCCCACCACTGAAATAAAGTGCAGCGGCACGAAGATCTTTGTTCTTGAAAGACCTAGATAAGTATTCAACAGTTGCAAAGCCTGATTTTGAAAGATTTCTCTTGAAGAGTCTTTCGTACTTAGGAACAAGCTTGACGAACATATCAAAGTAGTTCTTAAGCAACTTAGCAATCTGTTGTTTATCGGTAAGACCTTTGGAGACGGCATTATGCAACGCTTTTCCAATACCCTTACCTGCACGACCAGCACCTTTTCCAACTTTACCAGCACCTTTGGTAGCAGCTTTTCCTAAAGCATCGTCGAACTTAACACCGCCACCGCCAATAGACTTCTCAAGTCCCTTGGTGATTTCTTTTGCAGACTTCTGATAGAAATCCTTACCCATCTTGAGTGGATTCTTAACAATGCCTTCAAGTCGTTTCTTCAAACCATCAAAGAAGTTTCCAACGCTAGGGAATCGTTTAACGATCATGTCATATCCCTTTTTAAAGAGATTGCTTCCCATTTCCTTACCCTGAGCGAAGTACTTATTGATGGTACCTACGAAACCACCAAATGCACCAGATGCACCCTTCTTACCAAGGGATTCTCCAACGCTCTTGGTTTTATCAAGAATGCTAGCAAGGCCTTTGTTGAATCCAAGACCTGCAAAGACGCCATCTTTCTCCATTACTTTAGATGGGGAATTAATGTCTAATGACTTTCTGGTTCCCTCGTCTGTAAGATGTCCGATGTTCTCGGCTGCAGATTTAATCTTCTTTAGGTGGGCACGGTTCTTAAGACCTTTTGCGAATCCCTGCAATGCATAGATACCATCTTGCTCTGTCGTTTTTGACGGAGAATGCTCATTCAATGCCTTTTTCATGCCCTTATCCGCCAGCTCGCCAGCTTTGTATGCCGCTTTGTATACAGCATTAAGAGCCTCTTTGTTCTGTAAGCCCTTTGCAAATGACTCGATTGCACTCTTACCTGTAGAGAGGTAATCTTTGTTGCGCTTAGCCATTTCTTTATAGCCAGCTTTGGCAATGTCGACACATGCGTTTGTTGTATCTGACTTTCTGGATTTAAGACCTGAAATGTAGTTAGATACCAGCTTCTTACCAGAGGATTTGAATTTAGGTGCAAACTTGTCTATCTGGTTTAATACACCCTTAAGTGAATTGCCAAAGGAATTATTCAGTGATCCCTTATCAGCCTTAAGAATGTTCTTAACAGATGTTCCAAGATCTTTCAGTTTGTTGATACTCTCAAGATCGAACTTCTTTACAGTCTTCTCAAGTGTGCTAAGTGTACTCTTAAGATCTCGAACTGATGATGTATCGATATGAGTCAGGTTCTTGGCAAATGCTTTGTAGTTTTTACCAAAGCTCTTTAGGTTCGTTCCAAACTTCTTAAGGTTGCCTGAGACAGAGCCTACAGAGTCTCCTGACATCTTACTCATCATGAGACCCACAACATTGAATGCCTGGGTGGCAGGGGTAATGTCAATTCCCTTAACGTCCTTTGTGAACTTCTTAAATGGCTCAGATAGCTTTACAAGCCCATCACCAACTCGCTCAAAGTCATCAGAGTTAAACCATCCAGATTCAAAGTCTACTCCTGAAACTCTAGCGTTTGATATAGCATTTAAGACACTAGCCATTGCGTTGATAGCGCCAACGGCCTTTGTTACATCACCTTCAGATACGTTGCCAAAATCTTTAACGCCATCTGCCAATGAGCTACAGAATGAAGGAATTACATTTGACAGGAACTTGCATAACTTAGAGTTATCGTCCTGACCGATTATACTAGCCAAGAATTGAGTAACTCTACCTTTAAGATCTTCAGTTGGTGTATTAGCGGCACATGCCTGAGCAATAGCCGAATAAATGCCAATTGAATTAACGATCTTTGCTTTCGTTTTGGCGTCAATTCCTGCAGTTTTGAACTTTCCGATATTATCGCTTAAAGCAGTAGCCAGGCCACCAATATTGTCTATCACATCAGGGATGCCTTTAGTCCAATCACCTTCCCACCAAGCAACTACACCACCAGATACCTTTGTTTCAGCAAGTGCACTGGCAATAACGCTATATACGTCAACCATGCTCTTAAATAGCTGAATATCTTCAGGACCGACTTTCACCGTTCTGATTTCTTCAGTAGAGGTGGATATCTTAGTAGCTAATTCTCCGATCGCATTGATAGCGTCATTGTAGAACTGAACACCAGTTACAAGTTGAGCCAAACCCCAAGCTTTTGGTAACTTCTGGGCCGCAGTTCCAAACTCACCTAAAATCGAAATTATAGACCCAACGAGTTTAATGTCACTAGGCGCTACACTATTCTTTCTAAGTTTAACGATCGCGGTTTTTATAGTATCGCTAAGAGCGCCTATGTTATAAATACCGTATTGGTAATCTTTAATTCCAGTAAATGCCTGTAACACACCAACTGCCGGGAGCTCTTGAGCCGCTTTACCTAACTGAGCTAAAGTGTTCATTATCTTAGTCAGCATTTTGAAGTCTTCGTCAGTTAGGTTCTTTGATAAAGTTTCCTTCACTGATGTAAATGCAGAAGCTATCTCGCCGAACGTGGATCCTAAAGTCTTAAGATCTAAATCTTTAAGCCCACCACTATAGCGTCCCAAACGCGCAAGCGATTTAAGGCTATCGGTAGCTGCATCAACATCATGTTTTGGCAGACCTGATAACACTTTAATAAACTTGGTCAATTCACCAAAGATGTTTGTAAGCGCCTGCACCGATGCCTTACCGACTTTGGTAATTACATTCGCAATAAGAGATCCGAATGCATCGCCTATTGCAGAAAGAGCTGCATTAAACGCTTTCAAGTTGCTGCCATCAGAGTCGAAGTAGTTAACTGCCCATCCGATGACTTCTGCAAATGCAACGAGAATTGCCGCCATTACGCCGATAGCAACCCCGATAGTACCTGCAGCTAGTATAATATCTCCAGCAGCAGCTGCCACATTTTTGCACAGTCCAGAAGCAGCACCAATCACTATCATGGTTCCAGCAAATGCCAGTAATCCGATAGAGATTGCTTCAGCAGCTGCAATCATGTTCTCTGCACTTCCGCCAAATCTGGATAGTAATCCTATAGCAAGAGTCACTACACCAGTCATTGCTATTCCGGAAAGTACCGTGTTGAATATTGATGTGTCTGGCGTCTTACTAGCAACTGTCTTTATTATTGCCAATGAACCAGCATATGCCAACATACCCATGCTTATTGCCGCAGCAGAGGCCACAATTAAGCTTGAGTTCTTGCCGAATGTACTGAGCCCAAATATAGCTCCAGAAACAACCGCAAGAGCGCCAATGCCACCGAGTAACATCTTAGCGTCCTGCGTAACGCTTATGTTCTTGCTTGCCGCCTTACGCATTATAAGTAAGGTTCCACCATAAGCAAGTAGTGTTGACGATAAGCCACCAGCAGCCGCGATCATCTGATCAAATGGTAATGTAGCCAGCATCTGTAGTGCACCAGTAAGAACTAATGTCTCACCGACCAGTGCGATCATTGGTACGACACTCTTCTTGGCGCCTTTAGAATGCTTCATCAAATATCCCAAAGCGACCATGGTTCCTGACAACATGCCCATTACACCGCCAAGACCAACTAAGCCCTTCATCATCTGATCGAATGGGAGCAGTGAAATAACCACTAACTCACCACTGAGAATTGCTATTCCGGCCATAATAGCCATGATGGTCTTGAAGTTAACCTTACTCAGTTTATCGCCAATTATTCTCAGCGATGTACCAAGAGCGAGCATTAAGCCGGTTACGCCCATCGTACCCTTAAGCAGAGTATCGGTGTTCATCTGACCGAATAAATATACAGCTCCGATCAAACCAGTTATTGCCACACCCATTCCGATGAATGTTCGGGCTAATTTCTGAGGTTTGCCTTCAACTGAGAATTTACCAAGCCTGGTCAATGCAGTGAATAAGGTCATCATTGCCCCGACGTAAACGGTACCTTTGACAATTACCTTTACATCTAATGCATTTAACAGCTCTCCGATTTTAACCGCCTCTTTGATAGCCAGTGTCATCATCAGGAGCCCTGCTCCAAACATCATGAAGTTCTTACCCATTTCATGAAGCAGGATTGCCATCTTAGCAACGACGGCGGATGCGAGCATTATCGTAAGTTTGTACTTAGATAAAGAACTTAAGATACCCTCATAGTTGAACGTCGTTAGTTCTTCAAATGCTGATACAATGATTTTGAAGGAAAATGCAACTGCCAGCATTCCAGCACCAGAACTCATCTTTATCTTACTTGCAGCATGTGTAAGTAAGGCAGTGAGTACGATAATCTTCAGTAAAGATCCAATGTTATCCTTAACATGCTTTACATCGGTATTACTAATGCTGGTTACCGCTTTGATAATTGTTCGCATTGATAGTGCAAATGCCATTATGGTGAACGCGTTAGCACTATAAACAGCCATATCCTTAAACTTGACTCGTGAAGCCAGTCTAGCAGCTAAACCAAGGGCAATGACTACCATTGAGATTGAAGCTACTTTGGATACTAAGCCGGTTGTATTCTTTATCGACTCGATTACTTTAAAAGCCCCAGCAACTGCCAGCATTGCACCAGATATAGCAAGTATGCTACCAGTGAATGCGACAATGCTTAACCCGCCTGGCATTTTAGTCATGACTTTGGTAAGTATTACGCAAATGCCATACATACCGGTCAAAGCCGCCATCATGCCGACGAATACTGCACTAATATCCCATAACTTCTTAGTAGATATTGTACTGAGTATCTTATACATCCCAGCTAATGACAGGCTCAGAATTGCAATTGATTGTGCGAATTCAGAGAACTTAAGCTTTGTGGTATTTACCACTGGGAAGAAATAGTTACGGAATGCAGCAACTGTATTCGATAGATTGCCGATTAAAGATGAGAATGCCGGTACTACTTTCAACGACAGATTATCTGTGAATGCTGATAAACTAAATAACAGCTTACCAACAGCAAGTGTAGTGTACAGAATAGCACCAACGAATAATGCCAATGCAATCTGACCCGGTGTTATGCTTTTACATACGTTAGCAATCGCAAGTCCAAGTCGTCCAAGCGCATCTGCTAAATGACCGGCGAATGTGGCACCATCCCTAGCCTTATCACCCAGAGCACCTACTCCATCAGCGATCTTACTTAACAGCCCATCTTTGAAAGATGAAAGAATCTCAGCTATTTTCTTAAGTAGGTTCTTGGCCCGATCTAAAACCTGATGATTTCTAGAGATGGTCTTGAAGAATGACCCAAACCAATCTCCGATTCCAGAAAGCAGACCGCCAACTTTATCCAAGCCGCCTTTCAACAGGCCTGGGATGTCAGCTTTTACAATACCACTTCTAATGTTGCTTAACAGCTGACCGAATTTGCTAAATATGTCAGAGAATAGTTTTACTATTGCATATCGAATACCATCGATCTTGATGTTAGAGATAAACTTTCTAACACCTGTAGCAACATTCTCACCAAGGTTATGGATTGAGTTCGCAGTTCCCTTAGCGATGGATATAATGCCTTTTGCAGCATTGGTCTGAAGCTTCTTGATCTTATCCATTCCTGAAATATGATCTTTTACAACTTTGACATTGTTGGCAATCAGATTTTTAGCCAATTTCTTACCAGATTTGATACGCTTCTGGTCGTTAATAGCTGCGATCTGGAAAGATTCATTGTTAGTATCAGTAAGTTTCTTGGTGCCTCTTTCAGCTGCGTCGGCGGTAACCACAAATCCGTCGGTGAGCTTCTTGAACATATCACTGATTGATGATGGTATCTTCGTAATGGCCGATGGGATCTTGCGAATCTTGTCGACAAACGTATCTAAAATATCACCATGTTTCTTGAGCTCAGCACCGATAGTTGATGTGAATGGCTTAAAGAAACCTGCTGCATCACTTGCAACTTTACGGATAGTATTAACGGTTGCTATAATGCTCTTCTTAGCAATATTAGCCCCGGCGATCAATCCAGCGTTAATTTTTCTAAGTAACTCATCAGGTGATGCTATAGCATTGGTTACCACTTTCCAAAGGCTGCGAACCTTGCCAGTAATCTTGTCTATAACGTCCTGATGTTTCTCAAGTTCTTTACTAACCCGTGAAATATACGGCTCTAAGAACTTATACACTTTACGTGCAGCTTTGTACACCACGTTAACCGCAGCTACGATACCTGCTGTGGCCATTCCAAATGCTACACCAGCAACACTAGCAATTGATGACAGTACAAAGATCACACCATCCGCAATCCTAGACGTGACTTTGAAGTATTCGTTGGTGTACACAATGATGGTCTTGAAGACTCTATACAGATACTCAATCTCCTGTCCAACGTAGCTTAATTTGGATGTGAATTCAAGTACCATTGATAGTAATGGTTTTGCTTTCTGGGATGTAGACCCAATTGCTCTTCCAATCGTCCTGGTCAGATCTGTGATAATGTCCTTACCAGTCTTAAGAATCATGAACAATCCAGTGAATGTCTTTTCAAGATTCTTTGAATCCTTCTCACTCAGTCTGAATGTCTTTGTAAAATCTCTGATCGACTTTGTAATGTCGGCCAGCTTTTTACCGAGATCTTCAGCAATTGGAAACGCCGTGTACCAAGCATTGTGTATAGGCCTTATTACGGATTCAACACTCTTCTTAAGGTTGGCGAATATGCCGTTCTTACCAACTAATGCATCGTAGCCTTTG
>JAEIGA010008678.1_pt1 | contig 15389 bp, 12 predicted proteins | sample 9270691 | NCBI WGS metagenome assembly JAEIGA01 (sample SAMN17057246, study PRJNA624740) | gut metagenome | biome: biome; isolation source: fecal sample | host: Bos grunniens | place: China: Xizang | collected 2019
TAGATCTTACCCTTGCGGTAGAGGTCGCAGAATACCGAAATAACGCTCTCGGTACGCGCCTCGTCCATTGTAAAGCAGGTACGCTCCCAATCGCACGAAGCACCGAGCTTACGCAACTGCTTCAAGATGATACCGCCGTGCTTCTCCTTCCACTCCCAAGCGTGTGCGAGGAACTCCTCACGGGTGAGGGTGGCCTTGTCAATGCCCTCGGCCTTCAACTTCGCAACAACCTTTGCCTCGGTTGCGATTGAAGCGTGGTCAGTACCCGGTACCCAGCAAGCGTTCTTGCCGAGCATACGCGCACGACGCACCAAAACATCCTGCAAGGTGTTGTTGAGCATGTGGCCCATGTGCAACATACCGGTTACGTTTGGTGGTGGGATAACGATAGTGTAAGGCTCGCGAGCGTCAGGCTCCGAGTGGAAAAGATTCTTCTCAATCCAGTAGTCGTACCACTTCTGTTCAATCTCCTGTGGAGAGTATTTGTCGGCTATATTCATAGTTTGAAAACTTTATATTCGCGTTTAATCGCGCAAAGATAGTAAAAAACTTTGTTTTTTCAATTAAGAATTGAGAATTAAGAATTAAGAATTAAGAATTAGTTTTTGATAAGGGTCGTTAGAGTCGTTAGAGATTTTAACTCCTCACTCCTAACTCCTAACTTCTATCTCCTTTACAGCCAGGTCGCTTTGCGCCAGAGTGACTCAAATGGACCGTGCGAATGGCGTGAGAGCCACCAACGGCAGAAGATGTACTGCCCAACCACACAGAGTGCGCCCAGCAACAGGCTTGATGCGTGTCCCGAATAGCGGAACATTCCGAGTCCCCAATTGTAGAAGACAAAGCCTCCAATAATTGACTGCGATAGGTAGTTCGTAAGGCTCATCTTGCCATACGGAGCAATCTTTGCAAGCCAACTTTTTGCCGATGTGCGGTAGTAGAGTAGCACCACGCCCGAAACATAGAAGAGCATCATTGAGAGGTTTTTCCACATATTGAGCATTACCTTTACGCTCTTTTTTACGCAGGCAATCTCAACCATATCGGGTACCAAGTAGTAGAGCGGACACAACACCGCAAAGGCGCAGAGCGAGCCTATAAGCACCCTCTTCCATATCTTTATGTTATTGCCCTCGTCGTAGAACAGGCGCTTGCGGCCGAGGTAGATACCCAAGAGGAAGAGGAAAATGGTCTGTGTCATACGACCGTGTTCAATAGCCCAAGTGAAGTTTACTGCAAAGCCGTAGCGAATGCCTGCAATCGCAACATCAAGCCACGAACCTTCGGCCTGTGCAGGGAGTATAGACTTGAACAACTCGCTTGAACCGAGATTGAGCGACTGCGTGTCGGGGTCTATAAGTCCTAATACAATGTATATCAACTCAATAGGTTGCAGCGCGAAGAGTACTATTGCGGTAAGCAATACCTTGTTATTAGCGCGTATAAACGGCACTATCAGCACTCCGCAAGCGGCATATACGGTAAGTATATCGCCGTTGTAGAACAGCAGGTCAAACAAGCCCCACATAAAGAGCAAGAGCATACGCCACAAGAAGCGTAGGCGAAAGTCTTTGCCTTGTTGTGCTTGGTTGTCGTGCTGTATGAAGAAACTTAAACCAAAGAGCATTGAGAAGATTGCGTACATCTTGCTTGCCAGCAAAAAGAATGTGGTGTCCCAAACGCCTTGGTTGAGCGACTCCATAAAGTCGCTTGACGCAGGTGGGAACTTGTAGAAATTGAGTTGTTCAATAAAGTGAATCAGCACGATACCGCCGATTGCAATTCCACGCAGAATATCGGCAACCTCAATGCGCGTGTTGGGTTTAAGTGAGGGTGTGTAAGCCATAAAAACAAATTTATCATTTCAAAAAACAGCAAAAGCGATTGTTTAAATCGCTTTTGCTATGAATTCCATTCTCAATCAGAAAAACTCTATTTTCTAATACTCCTCCTCGTTAAAGAAGAAATCCTCCTTTGATGGGTAGTCAGGCCAAATCTCCTCCATACTCTCGTATGACTCGCCGTCGTCCTCAATCTCTTGCAGATTCTCCAAAACTTCAAGAGGTGCGCCCGAGCGAATAGCGTAGTCAATCAACTCCTCTTTGGTTGCTGGCCAAGGAGCGTCCTCCAATTTTGAAGCAAGTTCAAGTGTCCAATACATAATTATTCTATTTTTTAGTTAGTTATTGCAATTGTGGGTGCAAAAGTATAAAGAAATTTTGAATATACAACACTTTGTATCAAAAATTTACGGCTTCCACAAAATCTCCTCTGCATCAAGCTGTTCCGTGATTATGCGGCAGAGTGCATAGAGGTAGTCCGAGAGGCGATTTAGAAAGCGGAGTGCCGATTTGTCAACATCGTAATTCTCCGCCGCCTCAATGGCTCTGCGCTCTGCGCGGCGTGCTACCGTGCGGCAGATATGGCAGAAGGAGGCCTCCTTGCAACCGCCTGGGATAGTGAATGAGGTGATTGGTTTCAGCTCCGCCTGCATAGCGTCTATGCGCCCCTCAATCCACGCTGTTCCACGCTCGTCAAGGCTCTCAATGTTGCACTTGCTGTTGTTGCCAAGCGCCAGAAACGAACAGGTACACATCAGCAGTGAGCATATCCGTCGGCAGTCCTCCGTGTAGGCGGATAGGGAGTCGTGTGCCGATAGCATATCGCCGAGGTAGGCGATGTGGGCTTGCAGTTCGTCGGCTGTGCCGTAGGCCTCAACGCGAATATCGGTCTTGCAGACGCGCTCTCCTCCGATAAGTGAGGTGCGTCCTTTGTCGCCACTCTTGGTATATAGTTTCATAGGCGGTAGTGTTGCTTTGGTAGGTGGTTGTTGAAGAAGAGTATGTAGGCGCGGTTGTCCACAGTCGTTGAGTGGTGCTCGCCGATTAACTCTCGCATCAGGCTCTGTCGCTCCTTGTTGAGATATGGGTGCATCACGACAAATACCGCACCGACACCCTTTGCCTCCTCGTACTGCTCGCGCAACTGCTCGGTAGGGTAGTCGGGGGTAAAGAGCGCGAAGTCGCCCTCAACCTTGTTCAGCGAGAAGCGTTCGCACTCGCAGTGGTACATCGCGTTTTGCAACTGTACGGCACGCTTCGTAGCGACTCCCGCCTCAATGAGTGCTTCGTAGAGGGTGTTGCCCTCCTCTTTGAATAGGTGCTTGCACATAAAGACCTTGCGCACAAGGCTGTAAACAAAGGGCGAATGTACACCATATCCACGAAAATACTTTGCGCGTGATAGGCGGTTGCCCAAGAGCGACAATCGTCGTTTCAGACCGCGGCCGTTGTGTTTCATATCTCTTTGGTTTATGTTATTTCTTCAATAGACCCGCCAGGTGTCCCGTTGAGAAGGCGATTTGGAGGTTGTATCCACCCGTGTTGGCATCAACATCAAGCACCTCGCCCGCGAAGTAGAGGCCACTAACCTTCAATGACTCCATCGTGTACTCGTTTACCTCCTTGCACGACACGCCACCTGCGGTCACTACGGCGTACTCAAACGGCGCATAGTCCGAGATTGGGAACGACCAGCCCTTCAAGACCTTGATGAGTCGCTCAAACTCCTTCTCGGTAACCTTACTTATATATAGGCGCGAATGTACATCTAACTCCTTGCAGATAGGCACTACCAACGGCTTTGGCACAAGTCGGCGTACAAGCTCGGCAAAGATGTCGTCGGGGTGCATCTCGGCCACCTCTCGCTTGATGCGCTCACGCAACACCTCCTCGGTGAGGGCAGGTTTGAGGTCAAGTTCTATCTTGACACTCTTCTCGTCAAGCAAGCCATCTACTGCATCGCGACTCAAACGGAGTATCACTGCACCCTCCAAGCCTCGCTCCGAGAAAGACATCTCGCCAAACTCCTCGCGTACCATCTCGCCACCGACAAAGAGGCGGGCGTTGATGTTTTTGAGCCACACACTCTTGATATACTCAATCTGCGGGTGGTCTGACACGAGTGGTGTGAGCGAAGGTCGTACAGACTCAATAGTGTGTCCTACGCTATCTGCAAAGGCGTAGCCATCGCCCGTTGAGCCTGTCGCAGGGTACGAAACACCACCCGTTGTTACGATGATGTTCGCCACCTCAATTCTGCGCTCAAAGCCGCGCTTATTCATATATTTCAATCCGTAAACCTTGCCGCCGCTTGTGAGGATAGCCGTTACGCGTGAGTTGCACTGTATCTCCACATCATAGTCGCGGCAGAAGAACTCCAACGCATTGGCTATATCGGCCGCCTTGCCCGACTCTGGGAAAACACGCTCTCCGCGCTCCACCACAAGCTTTACGCCCATACGCTCAAAGAAGCGCATCGTAGCCTTGTTTGAGAACTCCGACATTGCGATATGTAGCCACTCGCCGTTGGTGCGCACATTCTCGGCAAACTCCTCGGCAGGGCGTGCATTCGTGAGGTTACAACGGCCTTTACCCGTGATACGAATCTTGCGGGCAGGCTTCTCCATCTTTTCAAGCAGAAGCACCTTGTTGCCGTTCTTTGCGGCTGTTCCTGCCGCCATAAGTCCTGCGGCACCAGCACCTACGACTACAACATCGTAGTAGGGGTGTGTTCGTTCTATATTGTTAATCTCTTCCATAATCTACAAAAGTAGCAAAACTAATTCAAATTACAAAATCGGAGCCTACAAAATACCTAAAATTGCGCGTAAGCCATCGCAACTCTTTTCGGGGTTGCGCCTATCAAAGAGGAATGGCGCGATGCCCAACTCGGCTGCTGCGGCGACATTCTCCTCTCTATCGTCAATGAAGATTGTCTCGTCGGGTGAGAGTCCGTAGCGCGAGAGTAACAACTCATAAATCTCGCGTTCGGGCTTCACGAAGCCACACTCGCACGAGATAATCTCTTCGGTGATGTGGCGATATACGGGCATACGGCGTAGGAACTCAATATACTCCTTTGACATATTTGAGAGTATGATTACGCGATAGCCTGCGCTCTGCAACTCGGGTATAAGGCGGGCGGTTGGCTCAACCTCCTCCTGATACTCTATGGCGAGTAACATATTTCGCTTCGCAACCTCTACCGAGCAACCGCGATACTCGGCAACCGCCTCGGCGACCTCATCTACCGAGCGGGTGCCTCTGTCGTAGTCGCTCCAAAATTTAGGCACACCTCCTTCGGGCGTTGAGAATACGAAGGAGAAGAACTCCTCCAACTCCTTCGGAAAACGCTCTGGGTTGCGTGCAAAGACGACACCTGCCAGGTCAAAAACTATATTCTTCATTCTGCTTGCTCCAAGTTTTGGGTTAAATCTCCTGCGTGAGGATAGCGGTCAATGGCACGATATTCGCCCTCACACACCTCGAATATCGCTGTCTTGACGCCGTTTGTCAGCACGACAAATCGCGCCTTGATGACCGAGTTGTAGCGGACAGCTTGCGCGAGTACCGCCTCGTCAATGGCGACCTCCATCGCCTTGCACTCAACGAGCAGAAGGGGGTTTGCGTGGCTGTCAAGCACGACAATATCGGCTCTCTGCGCTGTTCCGTTGAGCGGTACGGGGTACTCCTCCACGATAGTTTGAGGCTCAAAACCGCACTCCGAACGCAAGTAGGCTATGATGTGCTGTCGCACCCACTCCTCGGGCGTAAGCACCAAGTAGCACTTGCGGATATCGTCCCAAATCAAGGTCGTATCGCCCTTCTTTTTGGCGCGTGGTCGGATAGGTTGATATTTAATATCTGACAGCAACATCTGCTATGTTCAAAAAAAATTGTAACTTTGCCGACAAAGATACGAAATAATGAGGAGAATAGTAACATTTTTGACCATATTTATCGCCTTTTCGTACACCGCTTCGGCTCAAATGAGTTCCGACGGTGTGGAGGCGGTGCGTTCGCGTACAATTCCGTATGCAAAAGTTGCCGATGCGCAGAGTGGCGAAATCGCCCGTTCGCGTTACGCTCTCACCCTCTCCGAGTGGAGCGAAACGGCAAGCGAGGCGGGCAGTAGTTATACCGTCCACTTCCCCGTGAGTGTAGATTGGCTCAACCGACAGGTGATACTCCGTATAGGCTTTGCAGACAAGGCGTTACGCGTATTTGTGAATGGTCGCGAGGTGGGCTTCGTGGCGTGTGGTGCCTATGGCGCAGAGCTTAACATTACAAAGCGTGTCAACGAGGGTCGCAACGAGGTCTGCTTGAAGGTGGATAGCGGTGCTACCATAAATAAATTATATGCCCCTCACTCACAAATAAAGGGCAAGTCGGTGGGTGCTTTTGCCGATGTGGAGATTCTCTGCCCGCCAACCATTCGTCTTCGCGACATCGTGAGCCAGGCGAGCCTGAATGGTGTTGGTGGCGGTGTCGTAGAGGTGGCTATGCCTGTAAAGTGCGACGCGCTGAATAGAAAGAGTGCGAAGATGAACTATCGCCTGCACCTGAACGATACTGTTGTCGTGGCGCAAGGCTCTCGCGAAATATCGCTTGCGATGCGTGCCGAGGATACACTTCGCTTTGCGACAACCCTCCCAAAGGAGCTGCTCTGGTCGGCCAAGTCGCCTACGATGTTGCGCCTTGATGTAGAGAGCCGAATAGATAACCGCGTGGTGGAGTGTGTGAGTCGCACCATTGCGCTTCGTTCGCTTGAAGTGAAGCGTGATAAGTTGTATGTAAATGGCGAGCCTATATCGCTACGCCTTGCCGAGTTGGAGGCTGCCGCAGACCTTGACGAGGTGGTGAAACTTGGCTATAATGGTATTGTAGTGAACGCTGGTTATGGCTTGGAGAGCGTTTTGCGCGAGTGCGAGCAACGAGGTCTATATGTTATAGTACGCGCGCCTATTGACACAACAGCCCTGGGTGACGATATCCGCAAGGGTGGAAACCCTACAAATGACCCTGCGTGGAGCGAGGCCTTTGCCGAGAGGTGCGTGGGCATCGTGAACGCTACAAAGCACAGTGGCGCGGTGGTGGGCTATATGCTCGGTCGCGGTAAGACTTGTGGAGTGAATATCTACGACGCCTACCTGCTCGTCAAGAGTCGTGTGCCTGACCATATCGTCTTGTACGAGGGCGCAAATGGCGAGTGGTGCTCGGACAGAGTAGCAGTAAGATAGGAGATAGGAGATAGGAGTGGCGCAACGGTAGGAGATATAGGAGTTATAGGGTTTGCGCTATCCTATATTTCCTATAATTCCTATAATTCCTATCAAACCCGCAAAAAAAAGCTAATAGCTAAAAAACTATGGAAACAAATCAGATAGAGTATTTAGATAAGTTTGAAGATAACTTGCAGGCCGAGTTGTTGAAACTCTGCACCTCGCACGGTGCATTGAGTGGAGTGCTTCTCGCCTCGGAGGATATAGACGACAAGTGGCACGAGTTTGCGCCCGAATATATGGCGGACTCGGTGCGTGAGATAAATAGCTACCCAATGGTTGCGATGGCTTGGGCGGCCTATGTTGGTATGGCTGTTGCCGAGTGGTGGGACAAAGATTGGGAGAAGGGCTCAACAACCCCCTACGAAACCCTGCACGGAGCGTCGGGCTTTGACGATATGGACGAACATATCCTTGCGGATATTCTTGGCATTGAGCTTGGCTCGGAGGAGGCTCGCTTCATTGAGGATACGCTACGCAGTTGTGCTACGCTTGCCATCTCGCTTATTCGTCGCGAGGAGATAGAGGCGCAGAGTACAAAGGCCTTCTATATATTCTCGCGCACAGCACGCGCGATGTACCGCATAGGTGCATCACTACGCCTTCACGCCTTGGGCTATAAGTTTGAGAAGCTCCCTGCAACGGAGCTTCCCAACTAACACATAAGCCTATTTCGCTGGTATTACAATCTCTTTGTAGATAAGTTCGCCCTCGTTGGTGACACCCTCTACCAATACGCGGTAGCTTGACTCTCGGTCTGCCGCGTAGAACGATATTGACGAGCCGCCCAGAGCGTCAGTCTTTACGAGTGGGTGCCAAGCAATCGTGGTACGATTATCGCGCTTCTCTTTGTTGCTGGCGATAGAGTAGTCTGGCGCATAGAACTCCGCAGGCGGACAATATCCCGGTACAATCACCTCGGCCATAGAGTTGATAAGGAACTGCTGGCGGGCGTTTATGTCGCGTACTTGGAGGATAATCGCTCCATACTCGCCACCCGTACTTGCCGAGAGTGACTCCTCCTTGTCCAAGTATGAGATAGAGATTATCTCGGCCATCGGATATGCGTCAATGGCGTTTATATCCATCTCTTGGCCGTTAACATAGACCTTCGGTACTCGCTCATTCTCGTTCTCTTCGGTAGGCATTATCACGAGATTCTCCTCGTCAACATTTACCTCCGGCTCGGCGATGTGCTTTGTGCGCACGCTTACGCTGTTGCCGACTATCTCCAACTTTCTAAATCGCTGCAATGCGTCAAACACCGAGGAGAAGCGTGTCATATCTCCGCTGATGGTGTTGAAGTCGTTGAGTGCAGAGGAGTATTCGTAGTTGTTGATGCGCTTGGCCGTAACGACCACCTCCTCAATATCAATCACACGCATACCGCCCTCGGCGTAGTAGTTGCGCTTGGCATTCATCAGGTACTCCTCGGCAAGCGATGCGCTTGGTGTACCGCGAGTGTAGAGGTTGCGCTTGATGACAGGCGTGATAGGGTAGATCTGTGGGTCAATCTTTATGCGGACACGACCACTACCGCCATCGCGGTTGAGTGCCTGAATGAGGTAGCGCGTTGTGTCGGGTGCATCTATGCCCGTGATGTTAAATCTATCCCTCTTGTTTAGCGGGTGTACACCGAGATACTCCTTGCGGTTGCGGTATATCATTACGCTTGCGTTGCGGGCTTTACCCGTGATACCCATAACTCTACCTGTGATAGATTGGGTCATCTCGGGCAGATACTTTATCTTCGCCTTCTCGGCGGCGATAATCTTTGATAGGTCGTATCTGCGCCAGCCGTGTGTCAACATCACAAGGTCAAGGTGCTCGTTCTTCTCGTCGCTCTCGCCACTGAAATAGTAGGTCGGATTTTCAATTGCGCCGTGTAGGTCGGAGCGCAACAGGAGGTAGGAGAGTATATTGTCCGACGAGGCGTCGCGCTTTACGATGTCGGCATCTGTGACCGAAACTGCAAAGTCGCCTCTCACAGCCTCGCCCTTGCTGTTTCGCAGGTCAAAATCAAGCGAAACCTTACCTCGTGGTACGATGTGGCTTACGCTTGGCGAGATTGATATATCGGCCTCTTTGCCACGCACAAAGAAGAGTCGCTCGGCGACTATCTTGCGCTGAACCTTGTTTACGACCGAGACCACGGCAACACCACTGCGCAACTTGTCAAGGGGTATGCGCATAGTCTTGCCTATATTCTCAACCACATAGTCCACCACGCCACGCGACTGAATGACTACGGCGTAGTCCGAAGTGACGATATCGGAGGTGGAGAGGACTTGCAAAATAGCCCTCTTTGTGGAGTCGGTGTTGAGCCTTATGACGCAACCTGATGAAAGCACCTCTGGCAGAGTGAAGGTGCGGGATATGCCCTCCTTGGTCTCTATTTTGGCGGTGTACTGCTCGCCAACGATGGCATTCATCAAAAACTTGCCCATACCATCGTGTTGGGAGGAGATTTTGCATAGCTCCAGTCCCTCCTTGTTTGTGATGACTCCGCTTATCTCCACAGGTCGGCCATTTGTTCCAACCGCACGGAAGGCGACCACTTGGTCAATGCCGCCAATGAGGTTTCCTCCCTCTGGCATAAACTTTACCGAGAAGTCATCTTTGACCGACGGCAGTTGGATAACTCTGTTGAGTTTACGGCCGTTGGCGTTGATGTTTAGGCGGATACAATCGGTGTCGTCATCGGTTGGGCGGAACGAGAAGCGGAACAGACCCTTTTTGTCGGTTGTGGTGGTGTGTAGCGAGCTTCTGCCGTTTACGCGGAGTGTATACTCGATAGGGCGGTCGGTTACGGGGGTATAGGTGTTGTTTGTCACTGCAACCGTAGCGTGTACACGACCTGTGCCGTCAAACTCGTAGGATATGTTGGTCTGTATGGTGTCGTCAATGTAGTTGCCGATGGTAATCTCTCGCGTGAAGAGGTAGTTGTTGTCAAAGTTGGTCTGCCAACGGGTATATGCGCGGAGCGTATATCGCCCTGCGGTTATTCGTGTGTTTAGCGGAATGGCGTTGTTGAAGCGGCCATCTTCGCCCAAAACCTTTATGCGCGAAACGACATCGCCCATCGCATTGATAAGCTCCACATAGAGGAACTTGGACTTGGTGGTGCGGTCAAAGTATATAGAGTTCAGGAGGAACGCACTGAAATAGATCGTATCTCCCGCGCTATAATAGGGTTTGTCGGTCACAAGGTAGAGTTTCTCCTGTATTCCTCCGCCCGAATAGTAGTCCAAAAAGCGTTTTGAGAGCATATCGGAGAATGGCTCCTCGGTCTTTGCTCCAACGGCAATAGCTTGCAATGCTATTAAGAGTGTTAAGATGGTCTTACGCATCATATTGTTGTTTATTGTTTATCTCTTTGTTGTTTGGTGTAGTGGGCACTCGCTCTTGTCGCAGTCGTGGCATCGGTTTGGTTTGCAGAATATCCTCTTGCAAGCCCACACAATGGCTGCAATCAAGGCTGCTCCGCAGATTGCCAACGCTACTATTTCGTGCCATACACTCTCTACCATATAAGTTGTGCAATGTTATACACGGCGTAGGCGCACAACCACGCCACGGCCGTACTATATACTATTGAGGCCAATGCCCACTTTTTCCCGTTCTCTGCCCCGATAGCCGCTATTGTGGCGATGCAAGGGGTGTACAAGAGCGCGAATACCAACAGAGCCAATGACGAGGCGGTGGTGTAGTCGTTGCTCTTGGATAGTGTTTGGCTCAATGAGTCTGGCTCGCTCTGCTCCGAGGAGTCGTTGGCGTACAAGACACCCATTGTGCTGACCATAATCTCTTTGGCAGCAACGCCCGAAAGCAGCGAAACGCTCGCCTTCCAATCCAACCCCAGAGGCTCAAATACAGGCTCGCAGAACTTGCCTATTTGTCCGATATAGGACTCCTCGTAATGCGTTGTATTAGCCCCCTCCGATACGCTGTCGTTGTTACGAGGGAAGTAGCCGAGAAACCATATAATGATTGAGGCGACGAGTATCATACCACTGATTTTACGCAGATACTGCGCGCATCGCTCCCACATATGCGACAGCACCGCCTTGGCGGTCGGCATACGGTATGGCGGCAACTCCATCACGAATGGCGTATCGTCAACCTTGAACATAAATCGGCGCATCAGTCGCGCGGTTACGACGGCCATCAAAATTCCGCCCAGATAGAGCAGAAAAAGCATTGTTCCCGCCTGTTCAGGGAAGAAGGCTCCGATGAAGAGGATATATATCGGCAGTCGTGCGCTACACGACATAAACGGAGTAATCATCGTGGTAATGATTCGGCTGGAACGGCTCTCAATGGCGCGTGAGGCCATTACTGCTGGCACATTGCAGCCGAAGCCCATAATGAGTGGAATGAACGACTTGCCGTGCAGACCAATCTTGTGCATCACCTTGTCCATAATGAATGCGGCTCGCGCCAAATATCCCGAGTCCTCCATTATGGAGATGAAGATGTATAGAATGACGATATTCGGCAGAAAGACTATTACACTGCCAACGCCTCCGATAATGCCATCTACGATAAGGTCGTGTAAGATGCCACTCGGTAGGACTCCGTTTATAAACTCCGACAGCGCAAGTATCGCGTTCTCAATCCACTCCTGCGGGTACTTGCCCAACGAGAATGTGCAGTAGAATATCGCCCACATAATGAGCGCGAATATCGGATAGCCCCAAATGCGGTGAATGGCGATGCTGTCAATCTTGTCCGAGAGGTTTTGTCTGCGATTGCCACCCGCGGTGTAGGTCTCGCGCAAGGCGCCCGCAATAAAGCCATATTTCTGATTGGCAAATGCCGACTCAATATCCTCGTCGGCACCGAGGTCTGTGCGAAGGTGTTGTTGTTCCCTCTCGCACAAATCGGCCAACGCCTCATACTGTTGAGGTATCGCTTGTTGTAGCATACGAGCCGCCTCGGTGTCGCCTTCAAGCAACTTGATGGCGAAGTAGCGTGGCGGGAATTGGTGAGGGATAAGGTCGTTGAACTCCTTGATGCCCTTGTGCAGAGCCGAGACACTCTCCTCCATAATGCCCTGGTTGATGTGGATATGGCGCACTCTTGCGTCGTTGCCCTCATAGACCGCAACAATCGTGTTGAGCAACTCCTCAATGCCTCGTCCCGTACGCCCAACGACGGGTACCATCGGCACGCCCATCATCTTGCCGAGGGTGTCGTGGTCAAGGGTCGCTCCACTTGACTCCAATTCGTCGTACATATTCAGGGCTATAACCATAGGTTGTCCCATATCTATCAGCTCGGTCGTGAGAAAGAGGTTGCGCTCTATGTTTGAGGCGCAAACCACATTCAACACGATATCGGGAGCCTCCTCAACGAGGTGGCGACGCACAAACAGCTCCTCTGGGGAGTAGGGCGAGAGGGCGTATGTGCCTGGTAGGTCTGTGATGTGGAACTCGTAGCCTCCATATTGGCGACGACCACTCTTCGCGCCAACCGTCACACCGCTGTAATTGCCGGTGTGTTCGTGCGCTCCTGCAATTATGTTGAAGAGCGAGGTCTTGCCGCTGTTGGGGTTGCCGACAAGGGCGATGTTGATGTGTCGCTTTCGGCTGTCAATCATCTTGTTGACGGCCTCGCTGTCCACCTCTGCTTTGGCGTTCTGTTGGCGGATACGCTCTTTGGCCTCCTCCTCGGTGATGATGACTACCATCTTCGCCTCGGAGCGGCGCAGTGAGATGTTGTAGCCGAGGATATTGTACTCAATAGGGTCTTTGAGCGGAGCGTTCTGCACCACCGAGATTTTGACTCCGCGCACAAAGCCCATCTCCACGATGCGCCTGCGAAAGCCACCGTGTCCAAGCACTTTTAGCACTATTGCCGATTCACCGGTTTTTAGCTCCGATAATCTCATTTTACCCTCTACGCAATATCTTATATTGCGCAAAGATAGTAAAATGATTGGAATATCAGACGGAAATGGCTATTTTTCTTTGCAAATACTCTCAATTTCCACCTCCAAGAGCCTTGTAGAGATTGATGAGGTTGATATACTGTTGTGCGATAAGGTTGGCACGCTCCATCTGCGAGGTGTACAACGAACGCTCGGCGTCAATCACATCAAGGTAGTTTGACAAGCCGTTGATGTATAGCGCGTAGGAGGTTTGGGCGATACTGTGGTAGCTCTCCACGAGCGAGGTGTATCGCTCCAACTCTTCGCGTGAGGTGGTGATGTTTGCCAACGCCTCCTCTACATCTGCTAACGCCTCTACGAAGCTCTGTTCATAGCGCAGAACGCTCTGTTTGTAGGCCTCTTTGGCGGCAAGTTCTTGTTTGCGTAGGCCACCAAAGTTATAGATTGGCTGGGTGAGAGCCATCATAGCATTTGCCACCCACGACTTGGCAGAGAAGAGCTTGCTGACTCGGTCGGTGTTGCTACCGCCAAATAGAGTGAGGGTAAATGAGGGCAGTCGTGCAGCCCTGGCGATACCCACCTCGGAGGCTGCCGAGTGCAACGATGCGTATGCCGAGAGCATATCGGGACGGCGCAGAAGCAGATCGGAGGGGACTCCCACAGCCGTATCGTAGAAGTGCGGGGCTTGCAGTTGCGGCAGGAGCTTGCTGTCGTAGAGTGGCGACAACCGCGCAGGCTCCTCGTTGAGCAGTGTAGAGAGCGAGAGTATAGTCTGCGCTATGGCAAACTCATACTTCGGGATATCTATCTCGGCGGTGTAGAGCAGGCTCTTTGCCTGTTCAAGATTAGCCCCAGAGGCGAAGCCGTAGTGAAAGAGCGAGTCAATCAGCGACACCATCTCGCGTCGTAGTTCGCTACTACGGCGGGCGATACTCAAATCCTGCCTATACTGCAATAGCGTAAAGTAGGCGGTGGCAACCTCGGCCTCCAAGGCGAGTTGCACACCTCGGCACTGCCACTCCTCGTAGAGGATGTTGGCTTTTGCCTTGCGGGAAGCGTGTTGCAGGGAGCCGAAGAGGGGTAACTCCCAGCTGACGGTAGGTATAGTCTTGTAGGTCTGGCTCAACTTCTTCGTTGAACTTTGGTAGAGCAGATTCGCGCTCCTCTCGGCACCGATTAGCGGGAGGTAGGCGGAGCGTGCAACCGAGAGGTTGTGGCGTGCCTCCTCAATGCGAGATACGGCAATCTTCAACTCTTTGTTTTGCGCTATGGCGTGCTCAACGAGGGCGTTTAGGGTGGTATCGCCAAAGATGCGCCACCACCTCTCCGATATGCGAATGGAGTCTTGGCTGAACGATGAGCCGTAGTGGTATCGTTCAGGTACGGCGACTTGTGGTGCTATAAGGTGTGGATTGCACCCGACAAGGAGTAGAGCCAACAGGGGGAGTAAGTGTTTCATTGTTATCGTGTTTAATTCTTTTTGTTCCTGGCGATGAGGTAGTAGAGCGCAGGGTAGAGGAAGATGCCGAAGAGTGTCGCAAAGAGCAAACCTCCGACCAGCGCAACGCCCATAATGTTGCGTGCGGTGGAGTAGACGCCCATAGCGAAGATGAGTGGCAACATGCCGAGAATAGAGGCCGAGGCGGTCATAATGATTGGTCGTACACGCTCCTTTGCCGCCTCAATCGTTGCGTCAAGGGGCGAAAGATGTTGTTTGCGGTGCATAATGTCGGCGTACTCCACAACGAGGATAGAGTTCTTTGCCGCCAAGCCAATCAACATCACAAGCGATATTTGCAGGTAGATATCGTTGATGTATTTCGGCTCTACGATGTGGGCGAGGCCTGTCGCCGAGAGTGCGCCAAGCACAGCGAGAGGTACACCCAAGACGATGGCTATCGGCAGACTCCAACTCTCGTATAGTGCCGAGAGGGTGAAGAAGACAAAGACGAAGGCACTTGCAAAAACCAAGATTCCCTTTGAGGACTCGGCCTGCTCTTGGAAGGAGACACCGCTCCAAGCAATGGTGCAATCTCGGCTCAATGTCGCTTCGGCAATTCGTTCAATCTCGGCCATCGCTTCGCCCGAAGATGTGCCCCTGCTCGGGGTTGCGTTGATACCTATTGCATTGCGTAAGTTGAACTGTGTAATGTATTGTACACCAACGGTATCTTCTACGGTAACGAATGACGATAGCGGAATGCTTGCGCCCTCGTTGTTTGTGAGGTAGTAGCTCTCCAACGACAACTCGTTCTCTCGGTATTCGGGCGAGGCTTGCAGGTAGCTGCGATACTGTCGCCCAAAGAGGGTGAAGTTGTTAATCATTCGGCTTCCGAGTAGCGTGGCCGTTTCGGAGTAGAGGTCGCCGAGCGA
>JAEIGA010008679.1_pt1 | contig 15387 bp, 17 predicted proteins | sample 9270691 | NCBI WGS metagenome assembly JAEIGA01 (sample SAMN17057246, study PRJNA624740) | gut metagenome | biome: biome; isolation source: fecal sample | host: Bos grunniens | place: China: Xizang | collected 2019
CCCCATACGGTATACCACATGTATACCACAAATACATATGTCTACCGCCATATGTATTGTATGGGTGCATATGCGCGAAAGACTTAGATAAATAGCTTTTAGTTAAGATCTTAATTAAATTATTCAGAATTTATTGTATAATATAGTAGTGATTGCTATTTTTTTAAATTTCAGCAAATAATATATGCTAAATTTAGTACAGGCACAGAGAAAGACAGAGAAGTCTATAATCACAAGGAGAAAGAATTATGTGCAAAAGAATTAAAGAAAGACTTATTGATAGAATTATTGATAAGCAACAAAGACAAAAGATAACAGCTTGGGGAACATTTACTGATTATATCTTTGTCTTAGAACACTTTGGAGAATTAGAGGTTGGCCGATCTAATTACTGCAGCTATAACATTGGTGAGATGTTTGAATTTACTATTAAAAGGAGAGCAAGATAATGATTGAGGTATTAGTAGCTATTTTTTGTATTACTATATTTCTTTGTGGAGTGTGAATTGGAATTGTTATTGGAGAACATTTAGGAGAATAATTATGAAGACTTATGCAAAAGAACTAACAAGAGATTACTTAATTAAATTAGGAATTACAAAGATTACAGCTGACGGAAAGCATATCTATATTAGAGGTAAAGAATTACCACAATACTTATTAAACAGTGGTTATTATATGTTTGATATTTATGACCCAGATATTTATAAAGTATTGTATCCTATTACAAAGCAAAGATCAGCCGGACAATTGTCTATACCAGTCCATAGAGCTGTTTATGCTTGGTTTAAAGGCAGTACAGGTAATTATGTTATTGATCACAAGAATGATAATAAGACTGATAATAGAATTAAGAATTTACAACCTTTAACACCTGGTGATAATATCTGGAAGAATAGAGAACATAATACCAGAGAAGTAAAGTGTAATTTAGATATGCCAAGAAGCTTTTATGAATCCGCTATAATGGACTATATTAGTAGATATGAATTAGCAAAAGCTAATAGAGATGCAAAGCAAGCCCATATATTAAGATCCTGTATTAGTACTTATAAAGCTAAATTAAGATACTACGACAGCCACAAATAAATAATTAGAGAGAGTTTATGAATATGATATACCACAAAGCACATTATATAAATTGGAAGACAGAAGCTATTCAAAAAGTCCTCCAGAAGGACGAAATGATTGAGAAACTTAAATTTATCCAAGCAACAAGAAAAAAAGCCACCACGAAGACGAAAAGAGCCGAATTTGACGAATTACACTACGGCTTAGATCGCCACGGGGACTATTGTGAACTATATGTATACGAAGATGGCCAATATATTGTATACAGAAATAATTTAGTTGACCAGAATAAGAATACTAAGAATAAAGTAAAAAGAGCTGATAGAGAATTTGATTTTAAATTTAGAGAGCTTAATGGACTTAGTCTTAGAAGAGCTTATGGTTTTGTTGATAAAGGCCTTAAACGTTGTATACCAAAGCAATTTTACTTTATTAATGAAAAGTATTTAAATAGACTGGTTAAAGCAAGTAGTATTGATGCAAGCAGCCAATACCCAAGTGGCTGCTTGGGAAGACTACCAACATTAGATGATGATTTATACTTTGATCATTATGTAGAACCAACAGAAGAATACCCATTTGCTTTTTATGCAAGTGGACATTGTGCTGAATACGGAGTCTTTGATACCCACAATTGGTTAGACCATAAGTTAGCCGAGAGTTTATTTAGATTTAACCCAAGAGACGATTACCCACTTAGACCATTAGATAAAGACCACGAACATACTATACTTATGAAAGCAAGTCCTTATACAATGGACAGTACTTGGAATTACTTTTATAACTTAAAAAATAAATGTCAAGAGGGAACTGAAGAATATGATTTAGCTAAATTGGTTATGAACGCTACTATTGGTTGCTGGCATAGAAAAGACAAGAATAAAAAGAGAATTATGTCTTATGATGACCACGGAAGCTACCAATTAGCTCATATAGCTGCTATAGCTATTGCAAGAGGGAACCAAAAGATTTTAAATATGTTAGATGAAATAAGCCCATTATTGCCTTTAACTAATACATTGCATATTTGTGTTGATGGAATAATTTATTTAGGTGATAAAGCTTATGGAATTAATGAAAAGAAATTTGGCGAATTTAAACAAGAATATACTGGAGCTGACTTTATGATGACTGGAACTAATACTTATTGTGTTAGAAAAGACGGACATTGTATTAAGTTTAAGCATAGTAGTTATGATTTATTAGATGGTGAGCCTATTGATGAAACAAAAGACTTTACATTTGAAGATTTATATAAGTTAGGAAGAACCGAAAGAGTAGGAGATTATTTATGGCAAGAAAAATAGGAAGTAAAGACAGAAAAAAAAGACAAGAAGCAAGATCAGCTTATGAGACTTATAGTGCTTGGTACGATATATATACCAAAGGCGATAAGAAATATTGGTTTAAAGAGAAATATGACCAAGAAGAATTTGAAAAAGAATATGACTTAATGAAAAAAGCTGGGATGAAGAATCCGGCCAGAATGGTTGCAGCTTCTCAAGAATATGTAGACAGAACTTTTGAAAAGAAGTATAAACAGTATTATGGCAAGCCGATGGGCGATATTAGTAATCGTGCAGCAAGAGAAAAGTTATTTACTGACTTTGCAGCAGCTGAATATACAGATAGTAATGGAGTAATAGATTATGAAGCAGCAAGAGAAGACTTCGAAGAATATTTCTACTAAAGATATTTTAAAAAAGACCAGAAAAAGACTTAAGAACTATAAAACAACAGCCGAATTAAAAGCAGAAATTAAAAAAGCTTATGAGAATAAAACCTGATATACTATTAGAGCATTATTAGGCCATCACGATGTTAACTGGTATGTGCTTATTGGTGCGCGTATGAGGGGCAAGACTTATAGTGTCCAAGAATATTGTTTATCTTGCTGGTTTAATCCAGAAAGCCCTTTATACCACGTACCATTTTATTGGATGAGACTTAACGAAATAGCTATTAAGAATATGCTTATGAATAATGCCGCTAAGATGTTCGAGCCATTACTTGTGCGTAAATTCCATTTAGAGAATATTAAAGTTAGAGGCGACAGTATATTTCTTAATGGACTATTGTTATGTAGAGTATATGGTTTATCTACAGCTTATAACAATAAAGGTGCAGCTATATTTGATGCTGATAAATTTAAGGGCGTGAATATAATTATTGATGAAATAGCTTATGAAAAGAACCAACCTAAACGATGTGATGTTAGCTATAATCTTAAGTCACAAATTGAGAATATTTGTCGTAACCGCCGTGATGGAGTTAAAATATGGTTAATGTTAAATAATACTGAAGAAGCACCAGATGTCTTAACAAAACTATTTGGCTATATACCAATTGAATTCGGTATTTATAAGCTTAAAAGAAAGCATTGTATTATTGACTATATACCAAATACAGAAGGTTATAATAAAATGCGTAAAGAAGCTTTAGCTAATGAAATAGATCAAGGTACTGGCAACTTTACTAATAAATTTGTTAGAGACTTAGAATTATTAACAAAAGAAAGATTAACTAAGCCAGTAATGGTGGTTAAATTCAGCAAAGATATGGGAGATTGATTTACTATTTGGGAAGGTAATATAATTTGTAAGTATAACGGTGAAAAGAAACCAAGTATAGCAATGAAAAGATATATTAACGACCAATTCTTGCCAGAGCTTAGAGATAATATAATTGAACAAGAAGATGTAAGAGCATTTAAATACAAAGATTTGCTTGTTCAGACATTATGGAGAGCTTGTATGGAGTCCATAAAGAAGTAAAACGCGATTTAAGGCTCCAAACAGACGATTTGGGACACTTTTAAAGAAAAGACGAGTAAAATGCTTACCCGTCTTTTTTTTCGTGTCTTAAATGGCTTGTTTTATACTAAGTTAGTTTTATAGATATTACAAGTCAAGCCTTCTCTTGCATTTTGGCTACCAGTTGATACTTTAACTTTTAAGCTTGATGCACTTACTAATTGAATTCTTAATGTACCAGGATTTGTCTCACCATTAGCACCATAAACAACTGGCATTGCTGTTCTAATAGGATTTGTTCCTGAAGTTGATACCATTGAAGAAGTTAAGATAATAAATGCCTGAGCATTAGCATAAGTGAACCAGTATAAACCATCACTAACTGTTACTTGAGATAGGTCAACTGTAAATTCACCATTGCTATCAAATGTTCCAGAAGTAACTAATGTTTGACCTTTTTGAGCAATATTAGCAACAGTGACTGAATTTGTTCCATCTGTTAAATTGCGAGATAGAAATAGGTCTCTCCATTTACCATTTGAATAGCCTAAGTCTCTAGAAGCACTACCTCTTGGGCCAAATGAACTATTATTAAATGTATAGAGGTAAGTATTAGTAGTTCCATCTGTACTCTCAGCAATAGTTAAATTGTATTGATTATCTCGCATTATTTTTACAAATCTATCAGTATTGTAAAGAGCAATTTCTCCATCAAGATAAGCATTAGTAAATCTATTGCTTGAATTACCTAAATTACAGCCAGTAGATTCAAGAGGAACAACGCCTCCAGTACTTGGTCTTAAGGAATGAGCATAAACTGCTGCCCATCTAGCAGTATTACCACCAATATTACCAGTATTATTTGAAGGTGGATTAACTGCTGCAGCGCCAATAGCAGCCGCATAAATTCTTATGTCATTACTGGCACGTGAAATAACACTATTAGATAAATTAATAATGTAGGAATATATATTGGTTTCGTAAATTAATATACCTCTTAAAGTTCCATAATACTCAAAGCCTGGAATTGCTACAGTAGTATTTGAAGAGATACCTGTGATACCACCATTAATAATACAACCATTTCTAAATGCTTCTATTTGAGCCTCTGTTAAAGTAGTAGAAGTAATTTGTGGAATAGTTTTAAAGTTAAGTTGGTCAACTGGGTTTACAATAATAGACCAAGTACCATCACTTAAGTCAACTTCTAAGTATCCAATTTCAGTTGAATAGTCAGCTGTATTAAGACCAATAGCAGTATAATAACCAAATCCGTTTAATGTAAATGAACTTTGGAAATAAACATTACCGTTCTTTAAATAGTGGATTAATGTCTGAGCATTAATAGCTGCTAATGTCTGAGCATCTAATGTTCCGCTTTCTTCATATGTTAATGAAATATCATATGTAGTAGGTACGACAGTTGCAATAGGTCCTAAATTGACCCATTCAAAGTCTGGATATTCACCAAGGATGACATATACATCGTAAGGTTCACTTGCACCAACTAAATAAGCACTTGTTCTTTCAAGAGTACTTGGATCTGGTAAGTCTAATTCGCTACTTACTTGGCCAATAATAGTATAAAGCATTCCTGGATCACCTTTTTGTCCTTGTGGGCCTTGTGGTCCAATGGCACCTTGTTCACCTTGAGGTCCTCTTTCACCTTGGATACCTTGAGCACCGGTATCGCCTTTTTCACCTTGTGGGATACCAAATAAAAAGCTAAAAGTTGTAGCTTCTGGAGTACCAGATGAACCAACGCCAACATAAGCATTACTGCCTGGTGCTAAGGTATTAGTACCACTTACAAAAGCAGATAATTGTGGGGTAGCTCCAATAGGTCCTTGTGGACCTGGTTGTGGGAATACGCCAAGATTAAACCAAGTTGGTTCTTCTTGTCCTTCAAAAGCTCTTGTAAAGATGTAATAATCATATGGTTCTTCGGTGCCTACAATATAAGCATCACCATATTCACCTTCATAAGTAGCTGGGTCTGGAAGTTCTGAGGCATCATCAACTTGTCCAATAACTTTAATACCAAAGTCAGCTAAGACAGTTGTGCCTTGTTGAATGTCTTGAATATCTTCCATGTTTTTCAAGACTTGTTCTTGGAGATTTCTAAACTCCTTGTTGCCAAAATTAAGCATTTTCTTTTTCCTTCTCAGGTTCTACCTGTTCTTCCACTGGGGGATTCATTTTATCTCTAATATACTCTGCATATAGTAAGTATTCATTTGTCCAGTATTCTTCATCTTTTACCATAGTAGTCCAAGAGATTACTACTGCTACTATACAAGAGCATAATGTTGAGATTAGAGTTACGACATCAAAGTTTATGACAATACTTGTAAATGTTATAAATGATGCTATTGAGCCAATTGCAATAGTGCAGCACTTCTTAACATAGTCGCTGCTATTCATTTTAGCTGGGCTTCTTGGTATAAATTCATTAGATTTACCATTAAGCTTGTTAAGTATTTCAGTCGCTTTGATATAATTAGGGTTAGATTTTGCATTCTTTTTTGCTTGCTGCTTAAATAAGAATAATAGAGACATATTACCTATAGCAGTGGAAGCATTAATAGTTGACCATAAAATCCAACCATCAGTTGTTTTTGGAAACATCATAGCAATGTCTCCATTAATACTACCTGCAGCTATTGGAGCTATAAAGGTAGTTAATACACAAATTACAGCAATAACTATATAGTAAATATAGCTATTAAGTAATTCTTTAGTCCTTGTTCGACTTTCTACATTGTTGTTTATCAGGTTCTTGAATTCCATCGTCTTTCTCCTTAATTGTTATTATTACAGAGCTTATTGCAGTGGCTATACACATTATAATACAAAATATTATTCATCTAATCTGTTGTGTCATTCTGTAAGCCTCTGCAAATCCTGCTGCTGCAAATATTTCTGTTGTTAATATTAGTATTTCGATTGCTCAGTCTTTAATATTAGAGGGTTTCTTGACCTTCTTTTTCATATTCTCTTTGGTCCATTGTTTTACTTGCAATTGTTTTACTGTGATAGTATGAGATTAGCGGAGTAAATACTAAGTCATCTAATACACTTGTTATAGCTAGTATAATTACCAGCGGTAGCAAGACTTCTTTCATTGCTACATATAGACCTATTAATAGTATCCATACAGGACATCTAAGTCTTTTCTGAGCAATTACGTTAAATCCAGTAAGAGCAAGAGCAATTATAATTGTAGATACTAATCCTACTTTACCGACAACTGTAACGCCGCCGTCAGCAAGACCAATACAACAGTATATAATAAGTGGAGCTAATAAGCAAATCCAGTCAAGAATTCTATAAAGCCATAACTTTCGTCTACAGTTTTTTGTGAATTCTGATTGTGCCATAACTATTTCTCCTTCTTAGTATGCACTTTTGCTTGTTGTTTTAATAATAAATTTAAAGTTTTTTTAAGTTCAATATTTTCTGCTTGAACTTCGATTAACTGTTTCTTTAAGAGTCTGTCATTCTCTGTAACTTTTTCAACAGTTTCATCATTAGAGTTTTTAATTTTTTTGATACCAATTGCCACAGCTGCAATAATTCCCATTAAAGCTGTAACTGCTGGAACAAGAGCTAATAAATAGCTTGTAACTACATCAATACTTGGCATATTCTATTCTCCTTCGTCTTCATCTTCTGTGACAAATAATAATGGCTTTTCTGGCGCTACAAATACTTTGAAACACTTTTTAAATTTAACTAAGAATTGTTCTGTAACGTCAGTTTCTAATAACTCTATTAACTGCATATAAGCATCCATCTTAGATTTCTTATAATTAGTTGTATTTTGAGAGTTAATATAATCTAATTCTTCTAAAGTTCCAGTACCAGGGGCTGTACTTGGATTTAATGCTTGGTTATAAATAGCTTTTGATCCAATTAAAATTTCACTGTCACTTAAGTTTCTAAGTTTCTTTTGTATCTCAAGTCTCTTTTCCCAAGTTGGACCATATTGGAAGATAACACTAAAGATTTTATACTTAAATTGATTAATGTCACGATTGGCTATTGGATTATTACCATATCGGGCATATAAGAGATAAAATACTAATGATACGTTATCTGGTTGACTTGTTGAGATAGAGCCCCCAAATGGACTATTTGATAGGTCAAATGCGAAATCTTCTTCATTGTCCCATACATCTGTAAATAATACTGTGCTGTATTCTGGAATTATTCTACTCATCTAACATACCTCCGTCGGTTTCTACGCCTGTATTGCTTCCGTCAACATTGTCATCATAAATAGCGCCGTCACCATCTGAATCCATACCCATAATGTTTTGAGCTGGTTCACACCAGATACCTAAGCCCCATATACTGTTTGCAATATTACAGAAGTTTTGTCTAATTGATAAGCCATCTTGTAAGACTAATCCAACTGGACCGCCGTTTAAGTCAGCTTCACTTTGTAACTCGTGGGCTTTCTTTTCAAATAAACCGCCGTTATCAATACCATAACCAGAAAGTCTTAAATTATCTAAGCTTTGCATTGCTAACATATATTCTTCAGATTTGGTTGTTTGTCCATCTGTTAATTCTTGGAACTCAACACTACCAATAATAGGGACAAATGGTTCACCTGTTAAAGCACCGTGTTCAATACCTCTATTACCATCAGCAACAGACTCAGCTTGGTCGGCATCATTAACTCTGACACCTTTAACGCCAGTAGAGCTTAATAATGATGTTCTCATAAATGGTACGCATTCTGCCATAACATCTATAATAGAATCATTAACATTAACTCTTGGGATAATTGTCTGACTTAATTGTTTAGTATAGTCGTGTAATAATACGCAGCTACCCATTAAGTCATCTTTTGTTAGCTCTTCTGGTAACTTAATGCCATATATACATTTAAGTTTCTTTTCAGCTAAGTACTGAGCTTGTGCTTTACTGCCTTTATCATCTGTTCCTGAAGTCATTGGCACTGGATGTATACTGTTATAACGTCCATAGAAGTCAATTGTTCCATCAAGCGCATATGGCATAAAATAGAACTCTTCTAAGTCTTTATCATAGAAGAAACATAACTGCCCTTTATAATAGAGCATACGTTCTAATTCTTGGCTAGTAATATTTGCTGGTAAGTTATACCACACATATCTGTTAACAGCGTCTTGCTCATCAATAAGTCTTAAGAATTTTTTAACATCTTCTTTTAACGTATACTTAGAGCCACCGAATTTAAGCGGTAGACCTGTCTTTGGATTAATACCAGCCTGATAAAATGTTGTTAAATCTGGTAATTTTGCTCCCATAATTATTCTCCTTCATCTTCATCGTCATATTTAAATTCATATGTGTCTTCACCATTATCTGACCACACTTTATACCATTTACCTTTTGGTTTAGGAATTGGTGTCTTAGATTCTTTTTGGGCAGTATAAGGTGTCATTAGTCCTTTAATAGTAGTATTTGCATTTGGATCTTCAGCATATATTGTATACTTAGATTTACCAAAAGTTAATTCTCAATTATTATCTTCAATTCTTTTAAATTTATAGTCTTGACCATTGAAATTAACTGTTTTTTCGTCTTCATTACTGGTTAGAAGAGCTTCAGCACTAATACCAAATTTCTTCTCCATTTTTTCACGATTTTGAGCTGAAATAGTACGTTTTTTGAAATCCTTAAAATCTTGCTCAGAAATTCTTTGCTTTTCAAGTTTTTCTGATGTTTTTCTATAAGGATCTAAACCCTGAGCCCATTCTTCTCTATGTGCTCTTGCTTTGTCAGATAAACGTTTATATTCAGCTTCTTCTTCTGCATTAAAATGGCCATAAATATGTGAATGTTTAGCATAAGCCTCTAAATCTGGGTCATCTTTAATCTTATTAGCAAGTTTCATTACGTCTTTAGAACTAGACCATTCTTTAACTTTTTCAATGCCACCTTTAACTAAGTAATCAGCAACTATTTGCATTGTATATTTTTCATAATCATTTGGCTTAACACCATATTTTTCTTGAAATTTATCTACAAGTTCTTGGTCACGTCCAGCACGTTTGTTTGCATCAGCCTCAGCTTTTTTAAAATAATCACTTGCGTCTTTTTCTAAAATACTATGTTCTTTTTGGTATTTATCATTATACTCATTTCATTCTTGTCTATTTTTTTCATATGCTTCATCAATAGGTTTATTATAAGCATCAATTAATGCATTTCTTTCATCTTCTGAAAGATTTGCTGCGTGAACAATAGTACTTCATTTATCACCATATGAACTTTTAGACTCTTTTACAGTTTCTTGTTTTGTTTTTTCAATTTGTTTTGGCTCATTCATACCAATTTGCTTTGGTTCACCCATTGCTATTTGTCTAAATCTCTCTTTAACTTTATTAAGCCCTCTAACATCTTCATCAACTGATATATTAGTCATAGAAGTACCTGGAGTAATATCTGTGAATTCAGCATCTATAGCTCCATTAACATCTATTTCACCATTACCAACTGCTTTTTGAGGCGGATTAATTGGGCCATTAATTTGTTTTGGTTCAACTATTTCACCATGCAATCTATCTTCAATTAACTTAATATTATCGTTCTTAATATTTGTTTCTTGAGTATAGCCTTGTTTTGCACTTGCTTCCGCCTTTTGAGCAGCTAATTTCTTTTTTTGTTCTGCATATTTAGCAGCAGCTTTTACAGTATGACTTGCGTGGTAAGAAGCATTGGCTATTGCACCTGTTAATTGTTTATGTACACTTAATGCTACGTCTTTATACATATCTATTCTCCTTGTGGCACATAAAAGCCTTTTGCTACTTCGGCATAAATGGCGTCAGCAATATGGAAGTCGTCATCTAAGCCTTCTAATCTAATTAATTGACCACTTACGAAGGTTCTGTCAAATGGAGATTCAACAAAGTCACTCAATTTATCAGTCACCATAATAGTCATACCGTTATATTTAATCTTTTCTTTTAATGCTTCTAATTCTACTTCAGTACAAATATAAGTCTCGACGAATGGGAAGATCTTATTATTTGCAGTCCAAGCGCCTGTTTTTGCAAGAGCATTTGGTAAAGCTTGTATATTACCGAGATTATAACCATACATATCTTTTGCATAGCTCTTATTCTCAGCTTGTTGTCTTGCAAGCCATTCCATATCTTTTTCTTTTGCAACACCAGCAGATATACCGCCAGCTATTTGACCGACGCCTACACCAATAGCTTGTCACCAACCTGGAGGCATACTACCAGCAATATTTGCGCCCATACCAAGACCAGCAGCTTCTATACCAATATTAAAGTTATGTTGATATTCAGTCTGCTCTCTGACAATAGCATTATTAACGTCCATATTCTTAATTTGTCTGTCGAAGATTTCTTGGTAGTTCTTATTATTTAATTGATATTGTTCCCAAGCACTTGTAACTCTTGACATACTGAAATCACCGCCACAAATAAGACCACGAGAGTCATCTAATGTAACAAAGTTGTCACCATATAAGCCCTTTAAGCTTGGGACTACGTGAATATATGGGTTATATGGTTTATAAGTAAAGTCTACATTAAAGTATTCAATACCATAAATAGCTGTTATGTCTAAGAATGATACTAACTCAGCGCCTTTTGCATTACTAAATTCAAATTGTCCGGCATAGTTAGGTGAAACAAGTCTTAATAATACAGCTTCATTATTAAGCTTTCTATTTAAAGCTAAGTTATCATCTAAGTCTTCTAATGCTAGCATAGGAGCACCAATTCTATCATTTACAATATTAAATGTGCCAGTACTTGTTCTACTCCAGAAAATAAATCCAACAACTTCTTCATTAAATTGGTCATCAATAGCATTAATAATTGAATAGTCTACATCTTCTGTATATGGAGTTAAATTAAATCCTGCAATACTAACCCATCGGTTTAAAATACAAGTTCTATCTGGGAAATATGGAAGTAATTGAATATCATATACATTATCTCCAGCCATGCCTAAACAAGTAGCTATTTGCATTGCCATTTCTTTATTTATGTGGTAATCAGTGCCAGCATAAGTAAATTTGAAATCATCACTAAATGGAATAGCAAAGATATCATAGTTAGCATCAGTGCATTGTTGTCTTGTAGCAGAAATATAAGTTTTAATCTTAGTACTTGCTCTACCAATTAATCTTGGACTTAGTTTTGTATAAGATAAACGTCTCCAACCCATAACTTTAGAATAGTTAGAACCTGTTGGAAAAAAAGAGCCTATATTTGTTGCATAAGCATCAAAGGCACCATAAACGTCAGAAACTCCTTGATATTTAACCCTATAATTAGTAAAAGCACTTGGATCTAAAGTAGGATCCCAAGAGTTTCTTACTAAACCTCTACCAACTTTTGCTAAATATTGGTTATCTAAAGCAGTATTATTTGTCCAATCTATACAATTTAAATAATACCAGTTATCGTCGTCTGTTTCAACTTGTGTTTCACCAAAATCAATAAAATAGCCTCTACCATTACGAACTACATAAGCATCTTGATATTGACGCTTTAATTCATTATAACGAGCTGTAGAAATAGGTAAAGTTGCTCTTGGGAATGCTTGTTGAAGATTATATTGTTCAATCAATGGTTCATATGTTTTACAAAATCTAAAGAACTCTGCTAAACCTGAAGCTTTCTTTAAAGTCCAGTTGCCATAAGAGTATTTCCAATCGCCATTAATTACAACTGTAGAAAATCTCATACCATATGTCCAACCAGTTGATGGTGTTCTTTGGTCATATCTAATACTTCCATTTGTTCTTTCTCTGTATAAAGTACTAACATATCTGTCTCCAGTAGTAGACTGATCACATATTTCCATTATAGCTTGGAATCTATCATCATCTGTATATGTATAATAGTCATCATTTAAAATCAGTTGTAAATCATATGGCAAGTCATTATAGTCAATAGCAACAGAGCTATCACCAGTTCTTGCTTCTAATTCATAATATTCATCTGGATCAGCTGGATATCTTTTGCCGTCTTGTGAAGTATAACCAACAATCCAACCACTTCTTGTTTCATCTTTTAATAATAATTCTTTTCTTTTAATTCTATTAACTGACATAGACTCACTATTATAAAGAAGTGGATTATCTATATCATTAACAAATCCTTTATTAACAAAGCAAGGCGCCTCTAATATCTTATTGAAGTGCTCTGCTATAACGTCTCTTTTAAGTGCTATTCTATATTGTCCATTTCTGGTTCTTTCGCTCTCTAAAATAAACCATCTTGAACGTATAACAAAATTCCCCTCGACTGATTCATAACAAATACAATAGTCAGGGGTACCTATATTCTCTCAGTCTAAAGGCAAATTATTCTCTTTTTGGTCTGTGCTGCCTATAACTAATATAGTACTAACTCCATCATTTGGATTGAAGTTAATATTAGCAAGATCTAAGTAAGAAGAACTATTATCTCTATAGTCTTGTAAATCACTATATTTCTTAACAGTTCTATTAAAGTAGTTATTAAAGCCTCTAAGTAATAATATGTTCATTTGTTTCTCCTTGTTAAAACTCAATTTAACGTGCCAAACGGACGTTCTGGGACACGTTTCTCGGACAGGCTGGTAAAATACTTTCTTCGCTTAATTTTGTCTGAAATAAGCACTATCTCTAATGTCTCAATAAAATGGGCAGTTTAGACTCATACCCAGGAGCTTGGAGAAAAACTTATGAAACCACTAGATTGCTTTTACTGTAATGAATGGATAATTCTTTAAGTATTGTAAGCTATTGTGGCCAAAGGTTAAGTAATGATTCTCGGTAAGTGAACGAGGATTGAAGAAGCTGGTTCCAACTTCAAATGCACTCATTAATGGTGGAAGTTTAACTAAGACTTTGCAGATAACGTCAGAAGCTGGAGTATAAGATTCACCAGCACCAACAGAAGAACCTGTAGCAATAACATCACCTGGGAAGTAGTGAGCAGAACCAATAACTAATTCTTTAACAGCTCTTTCACCAGCAAGTGAAGTATGAGCAGTAGCATTAACAGAACCGAAGTAACGGCCTGGTAAGACTTCTTCTTCAAATTTGTCAACTAAGCCTTCTTTGTGGAAGATAGTTGGTAAGTCAACCTTTTTAATTTTGTTAACAAAGTCAGAGTTCCAAATAACTTTAATGGATTCACCAGCGTAAGAACGTAAGTATCCGTAGTCATTGAAGTCTCTGCTGTAGTCGCCCATCTTAACGATTAAGTCAGCTAATGAACGAGCAATTTCAGTTGCTTCTAAGACAGCAGCTTCCATACCAGTAGCAGAACCAACAGCAGTGGTAATGTCAACGTTAATGTCTTGTTCACCAACAGAAGTTTCAGTAGTTCCGATAAAGACATTGTATAATGTTCCATCGTAAACTCTCTTAGTTTCTCTCATCCAGCCTAACATAACAGAGTTAAAGCTAGAGAAAGCACCTTCAGTAGACCAAGCTCTCTTACTGAGATAATTGTCAACAGTTAATCTGATTTGTCTGAAGACGTCTAAAGTGATGTCTTGGACTGCTGGATCAGCTGGTCTATCTAAAGCAAGTAAGTTAGCAGCTTCTAAGTCAGCGCCCCATGGATGGGTAACTAACGCATCAGTTGCGTAATATAATTTCTTGTCGCCATATAAACTACCGTCGACTCTTGCTTTGTCGACTAAAGTTTGATGCTTGCCCAAGTTGTCGGCGAAGACTTCTTGGCTAATGATCATATTTGCTAAAGAAGCAAAGATTTCATTAGGATTAAGTGTAAATGCAGCTTGAATAGGCATTTGTCTAAATCTCCTTATTTCTTTTGAATTCTATCGTAGATGCTTGGATTGGTTCTACGTTGTAATTCTTGGGTAAAGAGCTTTGGATCACCTTCTGCATAATCAATACATTCCTGATAGATTTGTGCCACTTTCTCGGCTTTTTCTTCATCTTCGGGAGTTGGTGCAATTTGAGCTCCGTAAGGCAAGAATGGGTCGCGTTCACCTTTAGCAATAAGAGTATTTCTAAGTTCAAGAGATAGTTTAATATAGTCTAAGTTGGTATGTTCGTGATTAAATAACTCATCTCGAATTTCATCAACATCTCTATATTTGACTGTTGCTTGTTCTTCAACCTGTTGTCCGTTGACTACAGCATTGAGAAGCCTCTTATTCTCCGCGCGTAAAGCATCGTATTTCTCGCGGTCAACACTATTCTGTTTAAGAGTTTGAATGGCCTCTATGTAGTCTGTGTTGTCTACTACAGTACCCGTCTCGTTTGTTTGTTTGTCTTCGATCATAAATTAATTCTCCTTATGTGTTAGTTATCTGGTTGTAAGGTTGTCTGAATTAGAGCTATTCCAGTTTAAGTCGCTGGTCTCCCGCTGTACCTCTTCGGTCCTACTCAGCTTGCCAGAGATTATAACAAATATTAACTCTCAACGCTCCAGATACTTAATTTAGCATTTATATTATACAACAAATTCTGAAATCTTTAAAAGCTTTACTTTACAGCTCCCATACACATAGCGCAGTGTAACGTAGCTATGTTGTGGTATATGGCGGTAGACATATA
>JAEIGA010008680.1_pt1 | contig 15386 bp, 9 predicted proteins | sample 9270691 | NCBI WGS metagenome assembly JAEIGA01 (sample SAMN17057246, study PRJNA624740) | gut metagenome | biome: biome; isolation source: fecal sample | host: Bos grunniens | place: China: Xizang | collected 2019
GAATATGGCAACGATGTCTACATCCGGGCTCTCTATGCCATCGATACATCTGAGGCGGCAAACTGGCAGCTGGTGCCCGAGCCTGCCACCGCCACGCTGAGCCTGCTGGCACTCACCGCCCTGGCCGCCCGCCGCCGGCGGACTTCCCGCTGACCCGCCCGGTACAGGCCGGGGGTAAGAGCCGGCAATGGGAGCAGCGGGAATGGGAGAGCGTGTTACGCTTGTTCCATCCTGCTGATGACAGATTGTGCCGCCCGGGTTATATCAGCCTGCTGCAGCAGCCATGAAACAATAACCACGCGACGAGCACCGGCTTTCAGCACCTCCGGCAGGGTTGTGCCATTGATGCCGCCGATGCAGAACAGGGGCATGTCTCCGGCGGCTTCCTGGGCGGCGGCTATATCAGCCAGCCCGATGGAGGGCCGCCCCGGCTTGGTGCCCGTGGGGTACAGCGGACCGAAGCCGATGTAGTCTGCCCCTTCCCGTTTTGCCTCTCTGACCTGCTCGAGGCTATGAGTGGAGCGCCCGACCAGCACCCCGGGGCCGGCAATCTTCCGCACATCGGCCAGGCTGCCGCCATCCTGCCCCACATGAACGGCATCTGCACCTATTTCCGCCGCCATCTCCGGGTAGTCATTCAACACAAAGATAGCCCCCCGCTCCCGGCAGATAGCCTGCATGGCAACGGCCCACGCTTTCACCAGCGGGAGTTCTCTGCCTTTAGCCCGGAGCTGGATGATCCGCACGCCACCATCAATGAGCGCATGGGTGCGCGCCTCCACTTGTTCCGGCCCGGTATAGCCCATGTCGACAATGCCGTAGAGGTGGCAACTTTCAAGGAGCTTCTTCATGCCTGAACTCTGCCACAAAACAACATGCGCTACAAGAAAAAAAGCACAGTCAGCGGCAACATGACGCGGGCTCATCTTGCGAAAGCCAGGTTTTGATATTAAGATAGGGACATCATGGAAACGCTGGTATCTAGTGGCATTATAGAGTCCTATTTCAACAAACTGCATAATAATCTGGTGCTGGATGCCGCCATTGTGGGCGGCGGGCCTTCCGGCATTGTGGCGGCATACTATCTGGCAAAGGCCGGTTACAAGGTAGCGCTGTTCGACCGCAAGCTTTCTCCCGGTGGCGGCATGTGGGGTGGTGCCATGATGTTCAATGACATTGTGGTGCAGGAGGAGGCCATGCCCATTGTGCGCGAGCTCGAACTTTCATACAAGCCATACCGCGATGGCACATACATCATTGATTCCGTACACGCCACAGCAGGCCTGCTTTACAAAGCCACGCAGGCCGGTGCTACCATTTTCAACTGTTATTCCGTTGAAGATGTGGTGTACAAGCAGGGCCGTGTGGGCGGCGTTGTGGTCAACTGGACCCCCGTGCTGCGCGAGGGACTCCATGTAGACCCGCTCACCATTATTTCCAGAACGGTGCTTGACGGCACCGGCCACGATTGCGAAATCGCCAAAACGGTGGCCCGCAAGAATGGCGTGAAACTCAATACCCCCACTGGGGGCGTTGTTGGTGAAATGAGCATGGATGCCGCTGAGGGCGAGCGCTCCACCATTGATAACACCAAGGAAATTTACCCCGGCCTCTTCGTTTCCGGCATGGCTGCCAATGGCGTGAGTGGCAGTTTCCGCATGGGCCCGATTTTCGGCGGCATGCTGATGAGTGGCAAGAAGGCAGCCGAATTGATGGGAGCTGCCATTTCGGCCTGATTCAAGGCATCTCTTTTTTCCGGGCCCCTCCCCCCGCCGGAGGGGCCGTTTCTTTTACGCATGCTGGAATAATTCTAAATAATTGCGGCATGCTCATAAGTCTATGCTTGCGTTCATGGCAGGAATCGGATAATATAGCGCCGTGGCAGGGATTTGCTTTTCCCTGTAAGCAAGTATAAACGCAAGCCCCACAGAATCCAGAAGATGATTAAGGTAGCCATTGTAGGATACGGCAATATCGGCAAGTACTCAGTCGATGCACTGCGTGCAGCGCCGGATATGGAATTGGTAGGTATTGTACGCCGCGCAGGCAGCGCCCCTGTGCATGGCATCAAGACAGTATCAGACATTGATGAGCTGGGCAAGGTGGATGTGGCATTGCTCTGCACCCCTACCCGCAGCGTAGAGGAAACAGCCCTGCCCCTGCTGGCCAAGGGTATCAACACCGTGGACAGCTATGATATTCACGGCGGCATCGTGGCTCTGCGCCGTTCTCTGGGGCAGCAGGCCAAGGCTGGCAATGCCGTGGCTGTAATTTCTGCCGGCTGGGATCCGGGTTCTGATTCAGTAATGCGTACCATGATGCTGGCTATGGCACCCAAGGGCATCACCTACACGAATTTCGGTCCCGGCATGAGCATGGGCCACAGCGTGGTAGCCCGCTCCAAGGCAGGGGTGAAGGATGCGCTCTCCCTGACGATACCGACGGGCTCCGGCGTGCACCGCCGCATGGTATATGTGCAGCTTGAGGAGGGGGCAGATTTTGCCGAGGTGGCGGCAGCCATCAAGGCCGATGATTATTTCTGCCACGATGAGACGCATGTGCAGCAGGTGAGCGACATTGACTCCCTGCGTGACATGGGCCACGGGGTCTATATGGAGCGCAAGGGTGTTTCCGGCTCGACACAGAACCAGATTTTCAAGTTCGAAATGCGAATCAACAACCCTGCCCTGACCGCGCAGGTCATGGTGAGCGCCGCCCGCGCCAGCATGCGCCTGACCGCCGGTTGCTATACTCTGCCGGAAATCCCGCCCATGGATTTCTGCCCCGGCGACCGCGAGACGCTGATTGCCCAGCTGGTGTAAGCCACAGCAGGCCAAGGCCTTTCTTTTCCGGGAGCGGAACTGGTCCGCTCCCGGTTTCCTTTATCCCCTGCCCCCGAACCGATAAAAAGCAAGAGCCCGCACAAGCGGGCTCTGGGCAGCAGGGAATCTCCCCGCATACAGGCGGAAGGCCGGGAGTGATTTCCCCCCCCACGCCGTATGAGGAGCTGCTAGTTCTTCGCTTTCTTCTTTTTCTTCTTTGCAGAGGCAGGCTCTGTGACAAAACCGGGGCCCGTGCTCGCATCTGCCGTGGCATCAATGGTATCTCCCCCCGTACTGTACATGATATAGCGCTTGCCATTCCACGATACAGCCATAACCTTTGCAGCACCCTTCGGCAGAATAACATCTGTTGAAGCATTGTCCTTCTGGTTCAGGCCACGCAGGCAGATACGAATCAGCTTATTATCAGCATCATACACCTCAAAGGCAACAGCATTCTCCCACTTATCTGCCGGAACCGTGAAATGCTGGACCGGAGTCTCCTTCAGCTCAGGCTTGAAATCAGGGCTGGGCTTGACTGCAAGCTTATCCCTGTATATACCCACACTGTTGGTGGTAATGTAGAAAATGACCGGGGAATCCGGTTTTGGGTACTGTGAAGCATGCTTGAGAGACTGCCGGCACATATCCTCTGTGATGGTCACCCAGCGGGAGGAATAGTCATTCACATAGCGGTTCATGACAGCCAGCATACCCGTCTGCAGGAAATAGTCAGAAAAATCCAGCTCAGCCGCATCACAGCAGCGGTCCAGATAAGCCATGCGGATTTTACCCGTTCCCCACTGGCTTTCATCCGTATCACGCACACTCTTGAAAATACGGGGGTAGAACAACTCATTACCCCGGGCCGCAGTGTTGTAAAGATACATCTGCCACATCGGGCACAGAATCACAAAACAGTCACCGCAGCGCTCACCAGGCGCGCGGTTACCATCATCCGGCCCGCGGTGGAACTGCCACAACTCGCGATTGACCAGCGCACTATTCACGTACCAGTCGAATCTGGCCCCGCGCACGTGCATTCCCTCCATCGTCTGGCCCTCCTCGTGTTCCAGGCGCGTTTCCGTGGGATTGAAATCATAATTGACACACATGGCAAACAGATTCACCGTTGTTTCCTGTGTGCCGGCCCACATCATCCCCGGGCGGGTCTGGTTCACATGGCCGAACTCATGAGCCGTACCCCAGGCACCGCTCGCGCTGACATTATCCACATCCACCAGGCCGGGTGTCTCAGTAATCACATAGGCACCACCCAGTCCATCGGCATGCATGTAACGGGACGTATCCCACATGCTGCGGCCCATGATGTGGTTTCCGGGGTGAATCCCCTCCCATTCCCAGCCCAGCAGCTGCTGTTCAATCTTCTGCTGGCGGTCATACAGAGCCACCAGATCGGGTCCGCGCTCAGCACAGCGGGTCCGCAGGGCATTCAAATCAAGCACCCACTGGCAACGCTCACCCATGATGTCCAGGAATTCACTCTTGGCATTGTCCAGCATATTCTTCCACACTTTCACGTCGTCATGCTGCGTAAAGACACCATTGATGCGGCCACCCTCTATCCTGACCTTGATGGCCGGAGCCGTAGCAGGATCATCATCCCGGTAATTGACATAACCATGCCCGAAATGCTCTGCCGTAAAGGAATTGGTGCCAGGCTCAAGCGGATACCGGGTCTCTGCACCGGGATGCCGGAAATCCCGGACAATGAATTCCACCTTGGAGCGGGGTGTACCATCCATGCGGATAGAGATATCATCCCCCTTTTCAAAGGCAATGCCCGTCGGGTTCTCAAAGGTGGAATAGCTGGCAATCTTGAGCCGCTTCGACATTTCCCCTACAGGGAGGTAGGCCCGGAACTCGCGCACCCGGTAAAGAATCTCCTTTTTGCGGGTATTACTGTTCAACGTGGAAAAATCGGTATACTTCGGAAGTGGATGCTTAGCCAGGAGAGAGACCTCTGCCTCCTCCTTATCCTCCTTCTTCTTTGATTTCTTACCCTTCTTAGCCGTTTTAGCCGACTTGGAAGCCTTCGGCGAATCCTCATCTGCCCGCACAGGAGCAGAAAGGAAGCAGAAGCCACAGGCCAGAAGAAGCAGCGCCGGATATAATTTCATAAGCGTGATATAATATCTGAAGGTTAGAAAAGATAACGAACCGACTCCGCAGCTGCCTCTCCAGCCGTCTTGCCATTTTTATCGCGGGCGGTTTTACTGGCACCTGCCTTGAGCAGCACCTCGATACACTCCGACTTACCCGCAATCGCCGCATGAACGAGGGGCAGCTCCCCGGTGTCGTTCTTGTTCAGGTCAATACCGGCATCAATGAACAACTGCACCACATTGCTGAAATTACGGTCAATAGCCAGATTGATGGGCGTACCATTGAAACCGCCGGCCGGACTGTAATTGATATCCTTGTAGGCAGGCAGCAGCGCCTTGATGCTCGTTTCCTTGGCATTCCATACAGCATCATGCAGCGCAGTAGCCTTATTCCCGGCCTGAGCCATGGGATTGGCTCCGGCCTCCAGCAAGGCATTGATAATATCTGCATTATCACGGTCTACCGCCTTATGAAGCACCGAGCGGGAATCCGGAGCAACATAATTGACATCTGCCCCGGCCTTGATGAGCGACTTCACACTGGCGACATCTCCATGAGCACACACAAGCATGAGCAGCGAAATCGTATTGTCCGCATTCATCATATTGGCATTGAACCCCTTGGATTTTATCGCCTTCTTCAGGGCATCCATCTCCCCGGCCACAACCTTGCTGCAAAGCTCAATCTCCATCTGGCGGGACTTCATGGCCTTATCAAGCAGACTGTTGACCTTCTTTGACTTGCTCAGCTTCCTGGCCGTTTTACCATCGGCATCCGTCAGCGTGGAATCAGCCCCGGCCTCCAGCAGAAGCTTCACACATTTGGCAGAGCCCTTTATAGCCGCCATATGCAGAGCGGTATACCCGTTCTCATCCTTCTGGTTCACATTGCACCCCTCCTTGATACGGGCTTCAACAACCGCCGTATCACCTACTTCTGCAGCCTCAATCACAGAATAGACACCATTACTCCGGTACACCAGATCCGGCAATTTCATTTTCTCATCATCTGCAAAAGCCACGCAGATACCACCGCACAGGCAGGCAGAAAGAATCAAGCAACGGGGATTCATAGTTATTTCAACTCCTTCGCCCTGCATTCTATCCTAAAACGCTTGCCTAGAAAAGGAAAATTTTTCGGTATTTCTCCAATAAGGGTCTGTTTCAGATTTGCTGGTAAAAACAAGTAAACCAGAGCATTCAATCGCAGTCCTAGAGTGCTTACAAATTTACAAAACTGCATTTTTGATGACACCGAGCATTCTTAGTCTGACCTCCAATGACTTAACTTCACTAAATCGAACTCACCCTGGAATAAACACCAGCAAATCTGAAACAGACCCCCTTTTGTTCCATGTTGGAAAATATTGATGATTCATTTATGAATTTGCAGACCAATCTTTCTCGGTGAAGGTCACCACTTCGGCCGGGTGCCCTTTGGGGCATGAGAGGAGTGAAACCGTAATGTGCTCCGCTGGTAGCTCAAAGGCTAGTGCAATGAGCTCGCGGTAGGCTTTCATCTGCCCGGTGTATGCAGATTTCAGCGTGTTGTAGGCACTTTCATCGGTCGAAGTGAGTTTGTTGGTCTTGAAATCGATGATGTGTGCTGCGGTGACGCATCCTTGTTCATCCTGTGTGAGGACGAGGCGGTCAATGATGCCGGAGACCCATTCATTTTTGGCGTTAATTGCCTCGATGCATTGCTCGTTGTACACCTGTTGTCCGGGCTGCGCGGTGAAGAGCGCCCGTACGTCATTTTGCTGCAGTGCGTTTACCACAATACGTTGTTCATCGTTGCTCGGGGCTGATATCCACAGAGGCAAGTGCTCATGCAGCCAGCTAATTTCTTCCCAGCAGGCATGTACCCGGATACCAAGTTCTGTTCCATCGGTATTGCTATCCGGCATCGGGCGGCACTCCTCCACCTGTTCAGCGTTTGGTTCGCCATGCGCCTTTGATGGAGAAACGCGTGCTCGCCTGCGTGTGGGAGGGAGCAGTTGCGGCGGCGGTAGGTTTTCAGGTGCATCCACGAGTTGCCCTGCCTTTCTCCAGTCGCGGGAACCCTCAGCATATAAGGCGGTTACCTTGAGCGGTTTATCATTCTTGATGTTGAGCGCTTGGCATATCATGCTCCCATAATTGGTGGGGATATCATCATCCGACTTAATGGTGTTGCCATTCAGGATGATGTAGTTGGCATGGGCCGCACGGGTGAGTGCTACATAGAGCAGATTGCGTGATTCTTTCAGTTGTTTACTCTTCCAATTCTCGATATAAGGCTCCAGCTCCGGCCAGGCGGCACGCTGGTCATCATTGCCCGGGGGTAGAAGGATGCCCAGGAGCTGCCCCTTGGCATCGCGAGCTTCCAGATAGTGCATGCGAGAGGTGTCGCAAAGTGACTTGCCGCCCAGTAAGGGAAGAATAACCGCATCGTATTCCAGCCCTTTGCTTTTGTGCATGGTCATGATATGTACACTGGATTTGGGGGGATCTTCATTTCGGCTCTTGTTCGCGATGTATAGTATCCATTCTTCTAATGACCCACCGATGGCATCGAAAGCCATGGCGGCTGTCATCCATTCCCTCAGCGTGGCATCCGGATCGGCCTCATTGAGAGCAAAGCATATGCGATCCAAGATGGTGGCATAGCCTTCTTTATCCAGTACATTGCGCCAGTATGACCAAGGTTGTGAAGAGCGGTGATAAGAAGAAAGTGCTGCCCACAGAGGAGATTCCTTCAGTACGCTGTGGCAGTATGAATCGGCGGGATGCTGCAACCAGCGGAAAAAGCAGAGCAGCATTTCCCCAATGGGACTCAGCGCGGCTATTTTCTTATCGCTGAGCAAGGCTACCGGGAGCTCGGGATAATGGCGTTTGAGCCATTGCTGGATAAGCAACCCATCTGCATTTTTACGTACAAGAATGGCTGCGGTTACACCTCCCTCAGTGAAGCGTATGTCTTCCATCAGAATGCGTCCAATTTCTTTGCATGCCTGTTCGTTTTGTTCTGCTTGCTGTACTGCAGGCAGTGCAGTAACTTGCACATAGCCTTTCATATCAGTCTTAGCCGAAGCATGCTTCGGGAAGCTCCTGGACGAGATTTCCGGCTGGAAAACGAGGTTCACAAAATCCATGATAGCGGGAGCCGAACGATAGCTGAGCGACATGCCGCTTTGCTTCAGGTGATTCGCCCAGAATGGAATTTCCTTGAGACTCCGGAAAAGCTCAGGCGAGGCTCCACGCCAGCCGTATATGCTTTGCTTTTCGTCACCCACTACAAAAACGGTGTGATTGCTGAGCTCATTTTCATGATCGGTCTTGGAAACAGCTTCATTGAGCAGGGGCTTCAGAGCTTCCCATTGCTGGGGGCTTGTATCTTGGAACTCATCCAGCATCCAATGTCTGAGCCGTAAATCAAGACGCCGCTGTACATCCATATCACCTTTGTTCAGCAGCTCGGGCATGGCACGGGTAATATCATCAAACACCAGTTTACCGGTGGAGGTGACCTCCTTATCGTAGATGCTGCAATAGGTCCTCATCAACTGTGCCATTCTTTGGCTCTTTTGCAAACAGCGGCGCAGGATATCGTTGCGGCGTTGCTCGTATATTGGCCTGGCTAAGCGGACGAGTTTAGACAGAGTGTGGTTGGAATCATTAGGATTTGCAAAGGCTTTTTCCACTTTGCTCATACCGGTGAACTGCCAGGACTCCATCTTTTTGATGAACGTTTTGAAGGCATTGCAGCCTTTTTCCTGACTCAGCGTGTTGATTTCTTCCTCGTGCTCGCGAATGAGCTCATCTGTGCTTTTGCCAAAGGGAGCGCCTGCATCCGGCAGGTTGAACACCGCTCCGTTCCCCCAAAGCTGTTCTTCCCGATTATTCAGGTACAGGGAGAGGTATATGTTGACTTGCTGCTGAAGAGTCTCCATCATACTGCCCATTTTTTCATCGGACACCTCCTGGAAGAGAGTCATGAACGCATCGGTGTAATCCGCATTGCTGCTGATATGGGAGAGCAACGTCAGCAATGCTTGGAATTGAGCTTGTTCCAACTCTTCGGTAGAAAGCAGAGATACACTGCCCAGCCCCAGTTCCACGCTGTGAGCGGATATCACCTTGTTGAAGAAACTATCCAAAGTGGAGAGATTGAGCGCAGAGATGTTTTTGAGCATCTCTACGAGTTTTTTCCGGAAGAAGTCAGGGGGCGTTTCTTTCTGAGTCAGCTGTTTTTCTGGGCAAAGCGCAGCGCAGCCGGCTGGCTCATCCTTCGCATTCCGACCGGAAAGTGTGGAGTTGATACGTTGGCGCATCGCTTCCGCCTCTTTGGGGGAACTGGCTGCTTGTGCCAGCTCGCGGATGATGCGAGTCAAGAACTCACCTGCAGCCTTGCGGGTGAACGTGAGCGCAATCATTTGAGTGGCGGGGACTCCTAAAGCAAGTAGTGCGATAAAACGGTTTGCCAGCTGGTAAGTTTTACCTGTGCCGGCAGAGGCATCGATGAGGTTACCATAGAGCGTGAGCGGGGGCTGGTTTGTATCCATCGCAAAAGTTAGTTTTCAGGGGTTGATATATCAGACAGGCCCATCATGAGACGCGGGTCGCCTTCCGGAGCCAAGGCGCCAAAATCAGAATAGGCGCTCAATCCCAGGCTCTCGGCGGAGACCAGACACCGCCCGGCGCGGATTTGACTGACAGCGGCTTTCACCCAAGTCATGGCACTATCCATTTCTTCCTGAGAGATGGACCATGATTCGTATTTGCATTCTTTTTTGTTGCGCGGCAACAAGTAGTAGCCTACTTCAATGTCTTCCAACGGAATCCGGTGCGTGTCCATCAGCCAAAAGGCATAGAGGGGTAGTTGCAGCTCTTTCCATCGGTAAGAACAGAGCTGTGGTTCCTCATTCTTTTTGCCCTTTGCTTCTTTTTGCAGCAAGGGAAAATCCGGCATAAGCCGTTCAAACAAATCGGCCTGTTCGCGTTTCAATTTTTCCAGGTGCTTGTCCTGTGGTTTTTTATCTCCGGTTTTGTAATCGATGATGCGCCAGAAATAGCCGCTTCCATCAGCTTTTTTCTTACGATCCACCCTATCGATAGTCATGTGGAAAATGATATCATCCTCCATGACCCACCCGAGTTCTTCCACATGATGCTCCAAGTAAACGTGCTCCCATCCTGACTGCAAATCCTTGGCGTGGTGTTCGGCAAAGGCTCGAAGGCTGCTTTCCTGCATTTTCTTTTGAGCAAGCATGGGCATGGAGATGCTGTTACCATATTTGTGGGTGAACTCCGTTTCCAGATGCGCCAATGCCTTTTCAGCTATGGCATCCACGTCCATGTCTGCTGAGCAATTTCGTACCGTCAATTCCAGCACTTTGTGTAGCATAGTACCATATTCTGCGGCATTCAGGGCAGTCTTACCTTCTTCGTATCCGTCTTGCGGATTTAATCCCAGCAATTTGTCCAGCCAGAAACGGAGGGGGCAGGTCAGGAAACTTGCCAGAGATGAGGGGGAAAAATGCTTATTCAAGTCGGCCCATGGGCTTTCGATTCCCGGCTTGAGCATGGATACATGTTCCATAGCCACCACTTGTTCCACCGGCGTACGCATTTTCCAGATGCCGGGAGTTAAGCCCTGAATGTCCGGTGCCTTGGGGGTGAAGAGGGTATTGATTCTGCTGAGTAGTAGTTGTTGTTGCGTATCGGGGTAACGCAAAAGCAGCTGCGAGGGTACAAGCGGTGTGCCGTCATCTGCTGCCTGCGCTACCAGAATGTGCGTATTGTGCGGGTAGGCATGCAAGAGGGCGGTAAGCAAGTAACTATCTCGCGCCAGTCGCTGGCTCATGCTGGGAAGTTCATCATAATGCTTGCAGAGAGACTCCGGCAGGAAAGCATCGACCGATGGCCGTTCCGGGACGCATTGCTCATGCATACCGCACAGAATCAGTTTGCTCCCCCTGCAATAAGGTAGTTCCATCCACCCGAATGCATCCATCGCCGTTTGCTCTCTGGGGGTGGAAACCAGGCTTAATTCTTTAGCTGCATGCTGATTGATAAGGGATTGTAATAGAGTGAGCACCTCGGTGGAGGAATGGAAAATGCGAGATTGGGTAAGTGTATCGGCCACTTCCTGCAAAAGCCGGGCGAAGGATTCCATCATGCGCGCATCCAAACCATCCTTGTAGCCACGCTGCAAGCTGTCTGCTAGTTGCTGCAAGGCTTGTGGGAGCGTTTGCAGATGGCTCACCTGCTTGAGCAATTGCTCAATATGGCGCAGGTATTCCACAAATACGGGGTGTGTATCTTTTTGAGCATAAGCGTGCTTGATGAGCACCTCTGTGCCGGTGGTCATCTTTTCCTGCAATTCTTTGTCTAGCCATGTATTGAAATGCAGTTGATCATTCGGGGAAAAACCAAAGGAACGTTGCAGGGCTGCATTGCGCAACAGTGCTTCCACGGCATGAATACGGGGTGCTTGTGAGTGGGCTCGCAGCAACTGTCCCGCCAGTTGCCCCGCATCAGTGGTGAGGAATGAACGGCCTTCCGGCATGTTCAACGACCAGCCTGCATTTGAGAATCCTTGGCGCAGCATGGGGGCAAAGGACGCATCGCAACACCCCAGAACGACCTGTTCGGAGGCATGGTGTTCGCAGGCTCGCAGCGCTGCCAGAGTCATGCCGCCTCCATCTGCCACTACTTGCAGAGCTTCATCCGGAATACAGATGGGCTCTTCCTTCCAAACGGACAGGGGCGTGCCATAACGCGCATGGAAAAAGCTTCTCAGGCATTTTCCATGATGTTCGGCCGGGGCGTGAATGTAGATGTGGACGTCACCCTGTCGTTGCGAGACTGCATCCAATAAACGGCGAAAACGCTCAGTCATCTGTGGCAAGCATGCTACAATCAACAGATGCCCGGCCAGCTTATCAGCCGTTGCTTGAAAAGCAGCTTGGCGTAACTTCGCTTCCGGGGTGAAGCCCCACTCTGAAAGCAAGGATTCCACTTTGTGAAAAATATCCGCAATTTCCGACCACCTGGCGGCTTCTCGTTCATTGTTCTGAGCATCAAAATCCTTAGCTATCTGTTCCGGGCTCAGGCATGCTTCATCCAACTTGCTGTGCAGCTGCATTAACTGGAGTCCCATGCCATGGCTCCAGCTCAGTAGTGAGCGCGGCGGCGTGGGGAATAAAGTCGGCCACTCTTCTTGAGGTATGTGGTTGTTGAGTACCTGAATCCAAGCAGCATACTCCTGAATGTCAGAGTATGTCTTTTCGCGTGAGATGAGGCGTGATGCCTGTTTGATGTTGGGCATCAGGATGGGTTTTCCTGCTTTTTCCGCCATGTACTCACGCAGGCGGCGGCCGCTTTCGGCGGTGGGCACTACCACAGTGGCGCGCCGATATTGGGGCGCCGTGTCCGGGTTGGTGAGGTAGCTCAGCAGATGCTCGGCCACAAGTTCGATAGCCGGTTCATCCCAGCCCAGAAAGTGTAATTTAGGAGTACTCATGAAATCGGCATCAGTATACCAAGCCGCGTGAGTCACAGCAAGTTTATTTCAAAGTCAACAATGCGTTTTCAGAAAAGATTTGGGCTCTTCTGTAATAATTGTGGAATGAGCCCGAAAAGCAAAACAGGCTGCATTTCCGATTGAAATGCAGCCTGTTTGAGATACGCTTTGAGAAGGGTACGTCTTTGAGGACAAGAATATGTTTAGAATTGGTTAGCCATGCCATGATTGTGAAAGTACTCAAATTCAGCTTTTATGTATTTAGATATGGCGAATTTGAGTTAAAGTATCTAAAGCCTCGCTTTTTTGAGACAGAAAATCAGAAACTTTTTCTTTTCAACCATTCAACCGCCATTCCACAAAATGGCAATGGATTTTCCTGCAGAATTTCTAACATTCGTCTGCAACTCTTTTTGAAGCGAGAATCTTGTGGCAAAGTCTTTTTAATATCATCTAAGACTTTTTTTCTATTAGCGGCTAAAGATCTAGCCTTGCAATTCAGATTAAGTATCTCGTTTAATTCGCGATTTAACTCCTCCTCATCTGCATATATGTCACCATTATTCCGGTAGTGAATATGTGAAATGCAATGATAATCAAAAGGGCTCAATCGTATTATGGAATTTCCCTTTCTTGCATCGCACGTGAAATTTTTATGTGCTCCGCAACCTCGATTCCCTGAACATACAGCCAGCATATTGCTATATCGCAAATCCCAACAATCACGAACATCTTCACCGCAAGGACTCTGTGGATATAAATGCTCTATCGTCACAGGATGTTGCCCCCTCCTTTTTGCATCCTCTTCAGGAATGTGGCATGTACAATAAGCACACAGCTCATGCTGCTCCTCAATTAGCTTTTCTAAGATGGCTGATTTTACCTTGGACGGGATATTGTTGTAATTGGAAAAGGGGTGATTTTTAAATTCTGTGAGCTCCCTGGGCTCTTTCCTTTTGTGAATGAAAATCATGCTAATTTCTCTAATTGCAAAGATACTCGACAAGAAGTTACCTCAGGATCATACTCTCCAAGTATTTGTGTCAAATTATTTAATGTTTTCTCTGCGATATCAAACTCGCATGCATCTAGTTGATGATAAAAATCTTCGAATAAATTGCGGATTGTTTCCGGACGTGCGGGGACGTCCATAATTTCAGACATTACCGAGTTTACATCCTTGCCATACGGGCTCAGGAAATCACTTTGAACAAGTCCGTCACCCAACACAACCAAACGGCCTTCTTTTGTCGAATGGATTACGGATGGAGCGTGAGTGGTTACAATAAATTGTACTTTGGGGAAAATGTTCATTAAATCCTGCAATATTCTATGTTGCCATGCAGGATGCAAATGTAAATCGACTTCATCAATCAAGACAACACCTGGAGTATCTTCTAAAACTTTTTCTGCAAGTTGAGGATTAAGCATTGACATTCGATAGGCAATATCAGCTATCAAACTTATAGTGCTTTTGTAGCCGTCACTTAGCTGATTTAGAGAGCTAAGTATTTGCTCCCCTGTGGATGTAGAATATTTGATTGAGATTTCTAAATTATCCAGATTAAAGAACACCTCAACGTCAGAACTGCCCGTTAAAAATTCAACACATCGCGATATCGCTCGCTTGACCGCAGCAAATTCGGGGCTGGTCACCCCCTTTTGCAAATCCCGCATCGTCATTTTGCGAAACCATTGAATCATCAGCTTATTGTTTGCTGAAGCTGCAAGGCTGTCTAAGTATCCATTTAGTCGTGAGGTTTTAGCTAAAGTATCTTTGGGCTTCTCCTTCATTTGAGCCCAAAGCCGTCCTGTCCCATAATAGGAAACAATAGGAAGGATAAGACTAGCATCCCCCTGTGCTGTTCGTTTTGAACAAGAAGTAGCCAGTCTCCTGAAGTTTTCAGATTCGTATAAGACCGTTCGTCCTGACTGATTTCGGAGAATTCGAGCCCAGTTAACGGGCTCATTTGCAATCATTCCGTCCGCCTCAATCAGAACAGGATATTGGGGCTGAACATCAATGCCGCTACCTAGGGCATAGCATACGTTCCTAGCATCCCCTTTGCTAATACCATATGTCTTCTTGACTAGTTCTGACGAAAGAGCCCCTAAAGCAATGGTAACAGCATCAAGAACGGTTGATTTTCCTGCTCCATTTTTGCCCACGAGGACTGTCAGACGGCTATCAAATTTGACAGTCAACGACTCAAAGCACCTAAAATTATGTACCGTTATGCTATTAACTCTCATACAGAAGGGTAAAATTACAGGGCTATTATAAATCACAAAGCTTTTAATGCAAGCAAAAACGGGATAATCGTGAATAAAAAAGTTCTCAGATTTATCTGATTACCGAGCGTTAGGTTACAGCTCAACCTCTATGTAGCAGTAAAAATCAGCTCAGTAATTTTCCGAAACGTCGTTCGAGGAACTTGTGTGCGCCCCAAGGGATGAGAGTTTCGTCAATCTTGACCTCTACTCGTTTGAGCTCGTTCTCCTTTGCCTGCTTGAAGTGGGTTTCGATGTATACATTCATGGGGTAGTGTCGTTTAGTTGTTCAGTTTGACGTGACCACTAGTGTTGACCATACGTTTCTCTACTGCTTCGGTAGGTGTCAGCGGGAGGCGGATATTAACCTTTTACAACCATGAGCAGTACATCAATCGAAAGAGGAGACATCGTCCGCATAAAGCCGGAATGGCTTGAAGTAGGGGAGCCTGGAGAGCAGAAGTATGTGGTTCTGCAAGACTACGGCAATAATCGCGTACTTATCCGAGCCCTCGACACAGGTCTGCCATTACCCCCGGTAAACATGGTAGACATCAACAGTCTCCTATACTGCGGACGAGCCTATCCCAAATATGAACCCGAACAAATACCATCAGGCATGAACGTATACATCGAAGCAAGCTTCACAGTCAAAAGCAC
>JAEIGA010008681.1_pt1 | contig 15384 bp, 24 predicted proteins | sample 9270691 | NCBI WGS metagenome assembly JAEIGA01 (sample SAMN17057246, study PRJNA624740) | gut metagenome | biome: biome; isolation source: fecal sample | host: Bos grunniens | place: China: Xizang | collected 2019
AAAACTCACTACAATTTAGCAATGGGGCGAAAATGGGAGATATTGCAGGATAACCGCCTATTTTGAACTTTTTAAGGCTTTTTAGAACTTTTTAGAAGTGCAGCACCGAGAACCGGCCACGGCTGACCACCGCCGAACCTGCTGCCGATGCCATCACGACCACCAATGAAGGGAGAACGAAACACAATGACAACTATTGACCACAGGGACCGAATCGCAGGGACCGAACCGCAGGGACCGACCAAGCGCCTAAAAAAAGACGGAACGCCAGACCGGCGCGGCGGCAAAATTGGAAACGCTGGCAACAAGCACGCCACCGGGAGAAAAGCCCTGCCAGGTTATGAAAAAAGAAAAATGATAGCAATTACAGCCAACGAAAAAGAATATAAATTATTACTAGAATTTGCGCGACTCTTAAAACACGGCGAACCATCTATATATAAAGATGCTTTGGAAAAACTAGGAACACCACCAGCAGGACGCGCCAAAAAGGGCGAAGGGCGGCGGCGGTATACGCTGGCAGCCACCGAGCGCGAAAAGGCAATAATAAAAGATGTTATCCAGATAATTAAGGACAGATACGAAACAAGCTATATTATTATTAGTGAAGCAGTCAAAAAATGACTGCTTTTTGTTGCTTATATTATATAGTAGAGAAAATAAGAGTTTAATTTATAAACTTGTGCAAGCGTGCGATTTAGTGAGTAAATAAAAGAGTTAAAGAGTTAAACAAGAATAATCGACCTAGATTGCTATTTATAAGCGTTTAACTTTTATACTAGATATGCTATTATAATTACAACAAAAGAAAACAACGACCAACACCGAGGGAGGGCAGGATAACACCTTAAAAGAGTTTAATAATTAAACAAGACAAGGACACTGGGCAATAAAAGCCCACGCTAACACTAGGCCGAAGATGTAAGGATTAAAAAGGGAGTAAACACCATGAGAAAACAGCAGCTTATAAAGGCTTTTAGGGCTTTAGGTGAAAAGTTTAGACCTAAAGCAGGGGCGGGAAAATATAGCATTAAGAAAAGCAAAAGGGCTGTAATAGCAAAGGTAAATATCAATACTCTTTGCATGATGCGTGGAATTTGGGAGAACTAAGAAGGGAGAATTTACCATGATGAGCTATATCGAACTTGAAGAAATGGAAAACAGCTATGCAAATGGTAGCAAGGGCGCAGGGCTTAGAGCTTGCTTGCAGGTGCTTAAATCCGAGCGCGACAAGGAACTAAAAGAGAGAAATGAAATGCTAATCGCGCAGTATGACAGATTAAGAACCAGCTATAACCGTATTCTTAGAATTATTCGTGACTATAGAATACCAGATGACGAAACGATGGAAGATGTAACCGCCTACATGGAACGGCTGAAAGATAACCGCCGAAAGATTGACGAACTGAAAAATATTAATTTGTAATTGGAGGGCTTGAAAATGAAACGTATAAAAATAAGCGGTTGTAAATTGGTATGGTTACAACGTGCAGGAAGTTCCTGCTACGGAAACCCATCTTATTTCGCAGACTTTGAAACGCCGGACGGTGAAACCATCAGCGGCAAAACGGCACGCGATGCAGCTTGTGCTTATGGGATAAGCAATTATGAGAACGGCAGGAGACTTGCAACAATCGAATACCACGAAACGCGAAGCGGCAATATTATTTTTGATTATATTTACGACACAAAAGAGGAGGGCTAAAAAATGACTAATGCAGAAGTAAAAGCTATTCTTAGCGATATGAAGAAAAACCGTCTTTATAAACGTGTTATCAATGAGATTGTAGCGGACAGCGAGAACTACAGCGGAAACAACTTGCAGGAGCGTTTACAGGCACGTTTACAAGACGTAGGGCACGGGCTTAGCAGCGGCATAGTATCAAGCATGGTTTACTATAGCGACACAACTAAATTTTTTGCCAGATACCGCAAAGAAATCGAAGAACTTTGGCAGGAAGCTAGTTTTGAAACAGGAATGAAATTGACAGATTTAAGAGACTTCGACGAATCAGACCCATTTATCAGAGACACAAATAATAAAAACCTGCTTGCATGGTGGAGCTATGAACAAATAGCCGTTATGTTAGAAAATGCGATAGATGAATGATAACAGAATAGCCGCCCAGACTCACCAGAATGGGCGAGAAGGGCGGCGAAACCTAAAAGGGTATAGTTATATAGGGATGGTGTAAAAATGAGGTTATGGGACATTCTAGCAGGTATCAGCTACGCAATAGCTTTTATAGTTGCGATAGTATCAATAGTTTTAGGAGGTTGAGAAAATGACTGTATACGAATTAGACCGCGACCAGCTTATAGAACTAAAACAAATGTATCTTACAGAAAAGGGCGAAGAAGTAGGAGACGGCACAAGTTGGAGCGAATATGCGGACGCAGACGACATTATAAGCGACAAAGAAATATTTGACCGCTACGACGGCTATACTTTTACGAATGATGATTTCTTTTGCAGTGTTGGGAGGGAGTAAACAATGGACGCTATAGCAGTATACAATCTTACAGCATTTAACAGCATTGAGATATTAAATATTAGTTATGGCATAGATGACAAAGTGATTTTTAGATATAACAACGAGGGCGAAAAGACAAGAAAACATTGGGCAAAAATCAGATATACGGAAAATGGACAGCCGTATTTTAGAAGCTATAATTTAAAACTTATGTTAAATGACTTTATAAGAGTATAAAAGGGAGGGCAAAACCATGAGCAAGAAGGAGAACACAAGAACAAAATTTATTGATAAGGATGGAGTGACGCGAAATTTTGAACGCTGGACATATAAGCGCACCAGCACCGCAAAAGATAAAACAATACAGTTATACCAGCAGCTAGGGCAATGGGCAATAAAAGACCTGCTAAACAGTGGCGTTATCGTTATATCGTTCGGGACGGTAGACAGTAACATGGACTACACCGAGCAGGAGAGCATGAGTTTTAGCGACTTTGTTCAGATTGTAGAAGCTGGCAGAATATAAAGGAGTGTCTGAAAATGTTAGCAGAAAAGATTGTAAAAGCGTTATTAATGACTAATGAACAGTGTTACAAAGAACTGAAAAAGCAAGGATTTTCGATTGATGAAAAAAGCTGGATAGATTTAATGAAATGTTTTCCAGAGAAATGCCACGATATTCATCAAAAAATGCTAATTAAATATCTTTGCGATAATGAGATTAGAGAAACCGCACGCAAGAGCACTATGAAACCATCACAGAAGAAGAAAATTAAAGCTATTGAAAAGTTTTTAGACAAGACAAAGAAAAACCACAACACAAAAGACCGCCCAGTTTTTCATCACTACAAAGAGGAAGAAGGGAAAATAATTTATACTAATTGTCATATGTTAGGAGTTATAAATAAAGCAGAAGCGCAGGGAATCAATACCGCCTATAATATTGATAACTATGATTTAGGAGTATTCCCGAACTATAAGCAGGTAATACCGGAACTAGCGGCAGACCACCAAACCGCTACTATAAAATACGGCGATGTTTTAGCCACTTTTAAGCAGGCAAAAGCCGAAAAGCAGGATTATGATGCACACATTGTTATATTTAACGATGGTACTATTGGAGCATATAGCGCAGAATGTTTGTTACATTGTTTTGAAGTGCTGGGACAAGACGAAATCACATTGCAACGCAACGACAAGACAACTAAATGGGAATGCCGTGGAAAGCAGCAGGCGCAAAATATACAGACTGTTATAGTCACCGCCGAAAATACTAGTAGTTTTTTAGTTGTATCGGCTATAAGAATGAGTCAAGAAGTATATGACAGCTATAAAAAGACAACATAAGCAGGAGAACAGCACCAGCGCGGCGAATAGTAGCATAGTTTAGGATTGATGAATTAGGAGGCGGACACCATGAAAGAGACTATCACAGTAAATAACATTAGGTTTACACTAGGACATAAATATTTGCATAAGATTGTAAACCCGTACCAGCAGAATGAGAACAAGGAAAGATGTGCATTAAAACCAAATGATTATGCGAATGTAAAAGAGATTTTTGAAAACACTGATTTACAAGACGCGGAGAAGTGGCAGGAAGTCGCTAAAATTGCAAATTTGTATGATTGAGGGGGTGAATACCATGACAACGACAAGAAAATATTATGCACTGTATAATAGCTATGGCGTACAGACAACAGGAGAGGGCGAGCAAGCGCATATTTTCGACGATAAGCAAAGCCGCGATAAGTGGATAAATGCTTGCAACCAGCGAGCAGAAGAGCGCGGAGCAGTAACTGCGGAGGCTATCACAGCAAAGCAAGCACACCAGATTATAAAAGACTATGAGAGACAATACACCCATCAAAATGGCAAAGTTTACGAATATACAAATAATGGCTACTTGATTAATGAGGGCGCGGAGTATGGGTGTATTTGATTTTTTGCGGAGGGATGGCGGCCAACAAAGCCGCCAGACCGACCGACCACAAATAGCTGACCCACAAAAAGACAAAGATAAAAGTGTATTAGCGGCAGGAAGTATATTTTTTGTAAAGTGGACTAATGCACAGTGCACAATGAGCGACACAGCAAAATTCTACAATGAGCACGAAGCAAATATATTTATAGAGGACTGCCGGCGGCAAGGTTACTATATTAGCACCTGGCACGAATCACTAAATGAGCAGGTACAAAAAGAGGTTGAGTCTATCAAGGCGGAATTAGAGCAAGTACAAGAGCAGGAAATCAATCGCTATAAATATCTATATGCTGAACGCAATGCGGATTATATGCAGCTAAAAGCGCAATACAATACAGCTATAGCAGAATTAGAGACCTTGCAAGGGCAGCAGGTTGAACAGCAAGCACAAGCCAAGGAGCAGGAGCGAGCGCAAATCATAGCGGCCAAGGAATTTGCTAAGGCTATTCTCCAAGCATTGAATCCGGCAAAGGTAAACGAGATGATAGAGAGCCTTGAAGATGACAACGACTTTATGACGCTTGAAGGGCCGGGACAGGTAAGACTTATAAAGTATTATGCTAACAAAATATTTAAGATATAGCACCGGGCAGGAAATAACCTGCCCTATTTTTTTGCCCTTTTTTCGACTAGTCAAATCAATTCTTATTTTATTACACTTATCTACAACTAAGCAGACCAGACAAGGCACGGCAGGGAGTTGAGAGCATGGATAAATTTACAAAATGGGGGCAGGAAGGCAAGGCAAGACTAGCAAGCATACCAGACGCGCAAAAGTCTCTTAATGGTAGAAAAGGCGGTATTAATGCACAGCGCAAGCAAAAAGCACGCCAAACTGCAAAAGAAGTTATGATTGATTTACTTATGTCGGATAGTACAGACAAAGATATTGCAAGTGTGGTTATGGGTAAAGATATCGAACCGACTGAACAAGCAACCCTTTTATATAACATGATGAAGAAGGCAAGCAAAAGCGCAAACATGGCAGAGTTGGTATTTAAGTTGACGGGAGACCTCCAGGAGACACCACAGCAAAACATAACAATAGTAAACCAGTTGAGCGACGAGCAATTACAACAACAAATAAACCAATTACGCGGCAATGATGGAATGATAGACATCACACCAGAACCGCCCAAACTTGAGTAATTATGCAGGACGGCAAAGCCTAACTGTTATTAAGATAAGTTAACCACAGTTAAGATTTATACATATTAGCTTATATATATACATATAGTATAGGGCAGGTATAGGCAGGGAATAGCTGGCACGCAACAGCCGCCCGCGACAATGGGCAGGGATGGACAGCAGGGAAATGGCTGCACCCCACGCCCGGCCAAAAAGAACGGGAAGGAATCGAGGGCGCGCCTAATTAGCCCCAAGAAATATTTTCAAATCAGAAGTTCATGGGTGGCACTAATTGCTATTCCGATATATCAGCACTCAAAAAGTTTATGGAGGTGATACCCACCCCTACCTGTCTGTATAGCAAAGAAGCTGATATTGGATAGCCGTATCTAAAAATTTTTTTGCAGTTCAAACCTTTTTAGGCGGAGGTAGTGTGCGAAAATTTTTTGCGATAGCAAAACATTTGAGTGCAATACCGTAGCAAGGTATAGCTAAAGTTACAAGTAACCAAAGAAGCAAATTTTTAAGAAAAACGATGAACCGAGTCTCGCAAGACACGAATATCAAGGCTTTCAAGGCGAATGGTTGCACTAAACCGAGTTTAACTAGTGAAATTGAGAAAAGCTATCTGAACGAATGGAAAATATTTGTCAAGAGGTAATTATGAATAAAGATTTTAAGGAGTTCTTGATGGGTATTAAATCGGCAACAAGACGTGAAATGGTATATACCAGAGAGGAGTTATCTGAAAACAGGGTGCTGATTCACGTTGTTGATGTGGAGACAGGAATAGAATTGGATAGTTATTGGGCTAGAAAGAATGATAAAGGCGAGTTGGTGTTATCAAGGCGGAACAAAAGCAAGAAAACCAACTATACGGGTGGTCAAAAACCATTTACCAAGGTTTACCAACACAGCATAAACAAATTTTTGACCTCTGATGAGTTTGGAACGTTGGCAGAGAGAAAAAATCAAGCGTTTATCCTTCTGTTTCTGATGGAGTATGCAGATAGAGGTACAGGGAAGATTCATAAACGCAAAAAAGGTGATGATAGGCTGACCCAAACTGATATTGCTGAATTGACAGGACTTTCTAAGGCAACTGTGCATAGAGCAATAAAATCCATGTTGAAACACGGCTTGCTGAAAATCATAGACGATTATTACCATTTGGTGTGGAAATACGCAGGGAGAGATTGAAATGGATAACGAAAGCATTGTTTCGGTCAAAGAAATACCTGATGTGTTGGGGATTTCTAAAAAAAATACTATATCTGCTTTGGATGTGCTTAGAAAAGAGAAATATTCACGGAAAACCATTTGTGATGCGCTGAATAAAAACATTTTGTTTATCCGACACATGAAGAAAAAGCAGCCAATCGTAGGACTTCTGATTGAAACGGTACGTAGACAGGTTCGCATGGAAAGAAACGTGTATGGTTGGGACAAGCCTAGTGGAAATCCTGTAAGGGATAGGCTCTTAGAAGTAGGAGTTTATAACCCTTACCATCCTGATTATGTTGATAAGACTCTGAAACGGAGAGTGTAACCATGCGATACCACTTTACTGATGGTGAAATCAAGAAGTTATTGACTTCTATGGTGGTGCTGATTGACACACGCGAACAGGATAATGGGCATATTTGTCGCTACTTCGACCAGAAGAAGATACCATACGAGTCAAAGAAGTTAGATTACGGCGATTACAGTGTTCGACTTCCTAAAAACGAAGAATTAGGTGTTAATCGTGACTTCTTCTTTGATGATACCGTGGTGGTGGAGCGTAAAGGTTCGCTTTCGGAGCTGGCTGGCAATCTCACGAAGGACAGGACACGCTTTGAGAGTGAGTTAATCCGCGCCAAGGGAGCAAATATCGCCCTGATGGTGGAAAATGCCACCTATTCTGACCTTGTAATGGGGCGTTACCGTTCAGATTACAATGCAAAATCGTTTGTAGCCACTCTTGCCACCTATTCTGCTAGATATGGGCTTGATGTGAACTTTGTGGAGAAGGAATTGGCAGGGAATTGGATATATCACAGGCTCTATTATGCGGTGAGGGAGGAACTACTGCATGGCTGATGAAGAAAAACAGGCTGAAACCACCGAAGAACCGCCAAAACGCAAGAGTGGTGGTGCACAACCGGGCGCAGGTAGGCCGAGAATCCCACGAAAAAATGTCACTTATAAGGTTTGCAGGGAGTGCCAGATAGTAAAACCTGCCTCCGAGTTCTATAAACGCAAGGAAAATAAGGACGGTCTCTTTCATAGCTGCAAGGCTTGCATGGACAAACGTACAAACCGCAACAATCATAAGCGACAAGCGGAAAGGCGGCGAGAGAAATTGATAGAAGAAGGCGCGACAAAGGTATGTTCCAAGTGTGGACAGGAGAAGTCTGTAGAGGATTTCAACAAGAATAGCCGGAAAAAGGACGGACTTTCTGATGTTTGCAAGGCGTGTGTATCGGCAGCCGCACAAGCTACACGGCAGAAGAAGCTGGAACGGCAGGAGAAGGAACGCTTGTACCTCTTAGAGAGGGAACAACTGCTGCGGAAGGGGCGTAAAAACTTCTTCAATTTCTGTCAGTTGCTTGCACCACAGTTCTATAAGCCTACAAGATGGCACTTATGGCTCTTATGCAACACATTACAGGCGTTGTACGAGCGTCATTTGACAAAAAAGTATTTCTACGCCCTCTGTACTATGCCACATATCCCGAAATGGCTTGCGGAAGATGTGATTGATTGGGATAGGCTACGGGATGACCATGTTTACACCAAGATTATGATTAACCTAAGCCCTCGAAGCGGTAAATCGCGGTCACTTACTATGTTTGCTGATTGGCTCTTAGGAAAAAGCAAGGATAATCGCATTATCACAGTGTCGTACAATACGGATTTGGCAGCGAATATGTCACGATATGTGCGTGACGGCATTATGCAACAGAAAGTATTGCCTACGGATATTGTCTACTCTGACATTTTCCCTGATACGCAGATAGCCAAGGGCAATGCAGGATTTATGAAATGGGCTTTGGAAGGCTCGTTTATGAACTATTTAGGTACAGGCATGGAAGGCACACTTACTGGCGCGGGCGGCAACGTGCTAATATGCGATGATTTGGTTAAGAACGCAAATGAAGCATACAATGAGCGTGTGCTTGATGATATTTGGAATTGGTATATCGGCACATTCATGTCTCGTGCAGAACATACCGGCCAAGGCTCAATAGAAATCATCAACTTTACAAGATGGAGTACCCACGATTTGTGCGGAAGAATCCTTGAAAGCCCCATGTCTAAGGATTGGATAAACCTAATCATACCTGTAGAGCACAATGACGAGTTGTATTGTGAAGAAATCCTGCCAAGGGACGAATTTGAACGGCTCAAAGAGGGCATGGACACCAATATCTTTGAGGCGAACTATTACCAAAAGCCGCTTGATGTTGAAGGAAGGTTGTTCTCTGACCTCAAAACCTATGATGTTCTGCCGGAAGGAACGGAAAAGTGCATAGCATACTGTGATACCGCTGATGAAGGGGACGATTACCTAGCGTGCGTTGTGGGCGTTATCAAAGATGGTGAAGGCTATGTCACGGATATTTACTTCACACAGGACAATATGCAGATTACCGAACCTGCCACGGCTGACCTCTTAGTAAGAAACAAGGTAAACAGCGCAAAGATAGAGTCGAACAACGGTGGTAAAGGCTTTGCACGCAACGTAGAACGGCTGATATGGGAGAAATATCACACTAAGCAGGTAAATGTGGAGTGGTTTCACCAGACAGAAAACAAGATGGCTCGTATTCTTACAGGAGCGACCTTCATTCAGAACCATGTGTACTTCCCTGAAAAGTGGGATAAGAAATGGCCAGAGTTCTACAAGGCGGTCATGGGCTTCTCCAAAGAGGGCAAGAACAAGCATGATGATGGTGTAGAAGCCTTAGTTGAGTTTGGGAAAATGATAACGGGTGACGGAAGTATCAACTCTTATGTGGAGTGGATGAAGAAAATGCAGGGGGTAAAGACATGAGTACCAAATGGTATTTTTACCTTATGTGTTTGGCTTTGTTTGGTGGTCAAAATATAGCAAAGGGTTGTTTTATTATCATGGTAGCAGACACTATTTGCAAGAAGTGGTGTAAAACTAAGGGACAAGTGGTACTTTGTGTAGTTATAGCTGTATTGACAGATTATTGGTGGATATGGGGGTAAGAGTATGAGTCCGTATGAGTCTCTTGAAGAAAAGCTAGCGAAGGCTAATCAAAAACAATTAGCTATGGGCATTGCACGTTGCATTAGAGAAATAAAAGCATTGCAAGAGAAAAATGCTGAATTAGAGAGAAGGATTGAGGATTTGGAGGGCAATAAGCATGAGTAAGAGTCTTGGCAAATGGGATTTAACGATATTGGATATTAAGATATGTAAGCCACGGAAAAGTATCAAAGTGATAGCAAAACACCCACTGTTAGATTCCTACGCGGTAAAGTTTGATTTCAAAACCTTCTATGAGTTTACATATGATGGGGAGAGTAATACTTATTTGGTTGAACCACCAAATCGTAAATATTGCGTGCCATTTTCTCCTGAAAAGTTCCATGAATACTTTGAAGATGTCACTATGGAGGGGAACAAACATGAAGTTTGATAATTTTACCAAAGACGAAATTGAAGAACTGACAGCATGGGTGCTCAAGATGATTAAGTTTTGGGTAATGTCGGGATTACTTTATATTGCCGTATTCTATGGTTCTACGCTTGCCATATGGATTATTGGTTCACTTGTAGTGTTGTATGCGGCAGACTACTGGTATGGGGCAAAGGAAAGGGATTTTGAAGATGATAAAGATAACCGACACTAAGGGACAGAACAAAAAAGCCTTACACATGATTCTTCACGTCAATGAGATTTGTGAACAGTACACCACGGCAATGAACAATATCTCATATTTGGGAGCACAGAATCTTGACGGTATGCCACATGGTACAGGCGTAGGCAATCCGACACAACAACGGGCATTAAAGTTGACGGATATTGAGTCCAAGAAGAACTGGATAATGGCGGTTGAACAGATGGAAAGCACTTTGACGGAGAATCAGAAGGAGTTTTTACGGCTTAGACGATTGGCAGAACAAAATGCAGAGAGAAGTTGCGTAAGGGGGAGACCTGCATGGGTGGTTTTTGTACAGACCCGGTACAATGATTGGTACAACAACCGCTATGGCAAAGAAGTATTCGTAAGCGAGATTACGTTGAAGCAATGGCAAGCAATGATAGTGGACAAGACGGTGCGAATTGCCATTTACAACGGCTGTTTCGACTTCTAAGGTACACAACTTTTTGTATAATACTAAAATACCAATATTCTGTGTTATTATGGTATTATCGAAGAATAACCAAAGGCGTATTGCGTGTGCAGTACGTCTTTTTGTTTTGCATAAAAGCGGAAAGGAGGAAAACATGGGAATTTTTGACAGTATGCTGAAAAAGGCTATTGTCTATCAGTTCTCCGTGGCTGATAAGGCTAATGCACTTGCCAATGTACAGGAAACTACTGTAAGTGGTGAGAACACCGTCTACAATTCTGGTGGACAATACAGCCCATCCAATCCGCTGACACCGCAACATCAAGGTTTTAATCCGTGGCAGTATCAGTATCAGGTTGGCAGTAACCTTGTTATCACGCCAAGAACAGAAAGAGAAGGCGTGCTGTTACCCTTCAATGTTCTCCGTGATGTAGCTGCTAACCACGACATTACCGCATTGTGCATCAAAATGATGATTGACCAAGTATGCGGTGATGAATGGGATATTGTTGTTGCTGATAAGAATGACCGTGAACACTATGAGGACGATATTAAGGCGGTAAAGAAGTTCTTTGCTCGTCCTGATAAGGTGCACTTGTTTAACGATTGGTTGAAGCCGATTCTTTACGATACGTTGTCGATTGACGCGGCTTGTATCTTCAAGCGCAGGACTAGGGGAGGCAAGCTGTACTCATTGGAATATGTCGATGGTTCGACTATCAAACCTCTGATTGATTGTTATGGGCGTACACCGTTACCACCATACGCCAGTTTCCAACAGATTGTGTACGGCTATCCGTATGGTTCTAGTGATAAACCCGAAACAAAGACGTTAGGTTTCACCACAGATGAAATCTCATATCGTCCTAGATACCCACGGACATATTCACGCTACGGCACTTCACCGATTGAAAATATCCTGATGAAGATTAACATTGCGTTACGGCGTGACAGCGTGAACCTTGCGTATTATACGGACGGTACAACGCCGGATGGTGGCATTTTCACCTTTGACAAAGAGGATATGACACCAGACCAGATTGAGCAGTTTGCTACTCTTTACAACGACATAATGAGTGGGCGGCTTAAAGAACGCATGAAGCTGAAATTCCTGCCCAAAGGCAAGTACACGGCTACGAAAGAGCATAAGTTTGACGTTCAGTATGATGAATGGATTGCTCGTATCGTTGCCATTGCGTTTGGTGTAAACCCACAGCAGTTCATTATGATGATGAACCGCAGTACAGGGCAGTTACAGGATGAACAGCAGACTGAATTAGGGCTTGCACCTCTTGAAAACTTCTTGAATGAGTGGTTTACGGACATTATTCAGAACGACTTAGGCTATCCGCACTTAAAATTCGCCTATGTTGGCGAAAAGAGAGAAGATGCGGCTATGTCTATCAAGCGTGATGTTGAGTTTGTGCAGAGTGGTATCTTGACGATTGATGAGGTTCGTAGTCAGCGTGGTATGCCACCAATCACAGGTATGCCCGATGGAACACCGCCAATGGTCAAAGTTGGTAATGACGTTATCCTTCTCACAGAGGAATATATCAAGGCTAAGACACAGGCACAGCTTGAAGCATTGCAGTTTGGTAATGTACAGGCTGGCAATCAGTCAGACTTACAGAATAAAATCCGTGAAGCAAGACGCTCTGAAACGCCACAGGATAGCGCAGAAGGGCAGGATAAACCTACGGACAATAAAACACCTACACAGGATAAAGAAGAAGCACAGAAAGCCTTACAGGACGAAATGAGGGACTTTCGTAAATATGTCCTAAACCGTCTAAAAAAAAAGAGTCGCGGAAAACGCAAGTTTGAAACGGAGGTAATTCCGCTTGAAGTTCGTGATTCGATTTATGAACGGCTTGAAAAGGCTGATAACGTTGCTGACATTGATGATATTTTTGACTCTGCCATGTGGGAGTTACAGGTTGATACCGCCAAGAAGGAAAGCGAAGAAGAAATACAATCCGTTTTTGACGATATAATGCAGGAAATCATTGATAATCTTAGTGACCTAGATGAAGAAGAACTGAATACGCAAGGGAGTGCTAAAAAGTATCTGCTCCTGCTTATTCTCTTAGGAGATTTAGACTATCGCAAGAAAATTGATGATGTAATGCGTGGCGTTCTCAAAAACTATGCTAATGTAGCCGTTGAGCAAGCGGTAAGCGAAATCCGCAAGATTGGTGGTAAAGTAACCAAGTCACAGCGCAAGAAAGTAGTCGATGAATACATCAATAGTCGCATGGACTTCTTGAACAAGGAACTAAACCGAGTGACGGAAGAAAAGCTAGGAAATATGTTTATGCAATCGGAAACGATTGAGGATATAAAGACAGGACTTAAAGAAAATTTTGCCCTCAAAGATACACGTTCTAAGCTAATCGCAGATAATGAGTTCCACGAAGCCCAAAATGCAATAGCCGTAGCAATCTCAAAAGAGACTAAGGAAGTTGCAGGTATGTGGGTGACAGATGGGATTTTGTACGATGAAAGTTGTATTGAGGCTAACAACTCTTTATGGACTGTTGATTACGCACAAACGCACCAACTTGAACACATTCGTTGCCATCGCGTACTACACCCAGTTGGTAAGGATTTTGTGGAACAGTATGGTGGGTTTGACGAAGAATAAAAATAATGGAGAACTCATGGCAGGGTAAGTTCCTGCCCTCCATTCATATTTGTTAAATGGCGAGTTGAAGCATTGTGGGGTAAGTTCCCACAAGCCCGCCTTTTTGTATTATATGAAAAGGTGGTGCTTTTATGCCGAGAAGTTATATGTTTTGGACAGTAGACGAAGAACAACTGTTAAGGGATATGATAGCAGAAGAAAAGCCGAGAAAAGAAATATATGCTACATTTTACCCACGTTCTATATCGGCAATTAAATATAAAATTAAAAAGTTGGGATTATCTGGACATATTGGATATGGCATGAATGAGTATATTGTTGATGGCAATACAACTAAAATTGTTATGCGTGATAAAGAATGGAACGCTTGTGAATGTTTAATCGACACTGAGGATATGGAATTTGTATTATCATGTGGAAGATGGCATATTGCTAAGAGAAATAACAACTTATATGCTACGGTTGGTATTTGCCATAAAGAACAATATTTACATAGACTCATTATGAATTGCCCTAAAGGTATGGTGGTAGACCATATTAACGGCAATACTCTTGATTGTCGAAAAGAAAACATGAGAATTATAACTAATGGGCAAAACAGACAAAACCAACACGTTCTTCATTCTAAAAACACTTCTGGCTATCGTGGAGTGAGTTGGTGCAAACATCATAACAAGTGGCGTGCTGTTATAAAAATAAAAGGCAAGCAATTTGGTGGTAAATATTTTGACGATAAAGAAGAAGCCCATAAATATGTGGTTGCTTTGAGGGCAAAGTATATGCCATACAGTGAGGACGCTAGAGGCGTAGTTAATTTATGAAAGGTGGTGAGATTATGGGATTTAATATGAGTATTCCTCTTTTTAAGATTGACGAAGAACAGAAGTTAGTCTATGCCAGAGCGACACAAGAAGTTCTTGATAAAGCCAATGAAATCATGGATTATGAATCTTCTAAGCCATATTTTGAGAAGTGGAGTAATGATTTTGCCACCAGAACAAACGGCAAGTCATACGGAAATATTAGAGTCCAACATGATAGTAAGCGTGTTGGTGGTAAAATTGCCGAACCACTTGTGTTTAATGACATAGATAAAGCCATTGATGTTTGTATTAAGGTTAGTGACGATAAACTCTTTGAGGAAATCAAGGAAGGTTATTACACGGGCGTTAGCGTGGGCGGTAGTTATGGCAAGCAATGGAAAGACGAAAGCGGTATAACGCATTATACAGCTATTCCGTCAGAGTGTTCTATCGTGGATAATCCAGCCGTGCCTACTGCAACAATTATGTATGTCAAGGCTGACGGTACTACCGAAGAAAAAACCTTTAGCAAAAAGGAGGTAAGCAACGTGGATAAAGAAAAAGAAATGCAGGTTGAAGCGGTTGAAAAAGCCGTGGAGACTGAAACGGTGGAGAAAACCGCTGTAGAAATTGAACCGAAGGACGAACCGAAGCCTGAGGTTGAAAAGACTTCGATTGAAATTGACGAGGAACAGGAAGATGAAGTCAAGGACAAGGAAGAAGTCGAAAAGCGCGACTTCACCGCAGAAGAACGCAAGAAACTTGCCGAAGAAGGCAAGGCAATGCCTGATGGTTCGTTCCCTATCGAAAACAAAGAAGATTTGAAGAACGCTATCCGTCTTGCAGGACAGGCAAAGGACAAGGCGAAAGCTATTGAGTTCATTTGCCGCCGCGCTAGAGCATTGGGCGCAGAAGATATGATTCCCGAAGGTTGGAAGAAGGAAAAGGCTGCTGATTCCGAAATGGAAAAGGCTGACTGCCAGAAGGAAGATATTTTTGAAGCCGTATGCAAGGCAATGGATAAAGCCGATGAT
>JAEIGA010008682.1_pt1 | contig 15381 bp, 12 predicted proteins | sample 9270691 | NCBI WGS metagenome assembly JAEIGA01 (sample SAMN17057246, study PRJNA624740) | gut metagenome | biome: biome; isolation source: fecal sample | host: Bos grunniens | place: China: Xizang | collected 2019
CGTTGAAACCAGAATAGCGTAACATTCCGCGATAGGATTTTGTGGCAATAAATATCCCCACAAAGGCTATAAGCACAGGTATCAACTCGCGCAACGAATCTGCTATACGCATATCCGACAAATGGTCATAGTCCTTAAAAACCATCAGCAGAAAGTACGAAAATATCACTATCAGAATATCAAACAAAAGAATAAGCACCCTCGGAAACGAATTGGAGTTTCTTTTGCCATAAACTAATCTTGCAAAGTATATCAAAAATTTCTTCATTACAATATTTATTAACTTTTTAAAGCATCAAACACTTCGAATATCGAAAAATATCTTCCAACTATCCAAGCATCTGATTGCCATGAATGTGAAAAAAATATATAATCCATTTTGCACTGCAAAAGTACGCCTTTTATTTATTTTAGACAAGTTTTTGGCAATTTATTTTTCGAGAAAAGAAAAAGACAGGCTTGCGAAACAAATTGTCAACTATCTATCAAACCGTTGCAAACAATTGAGCATTTGACATTGAAACAGTCGATAATTTAACAATTCAATGTTCGAGTATTGAACCCCCTGATGCTCGACAATTCGGCTTCCAAATACTCGATCATCTCACCAACTATCATAGACCATGATATTTAAACAAGAACAATGAATCCAAACAACAAATATCGCTCCCTCAAGACAAAAAGAAAGCGGAAAACCGCCACAAAGAGCGATTTTCCGCACAACTTACTGCAACCAAAGCAGGTAGAAGAATCTAACCTACAAGGTCGCCGCCACCTGTGTCGGAGCCGGAGCCGCCACCCGAATTATTACCGGAATCGGAACCCGAACCGGAATTACCATCATCAATATAGGTTGAGGGGTTCACTTTTTCGTAGATTTTCTTCTCAAAATCCACAATCTTATAAACGCCTTCCAAATCGATATCTGCACTGCGAACAGTATCAGACAGGTCGGTACTTGGGCGAAAACGAATGTAAATGTTTTTCAACTGTGTCATACCTGCATCCGCAACATCAAGCACGGCATTCGAATCTACAGTGGTATAAAATGTACCCAACTCTTCAAACTTAACACTATAGCCAAGTGTTAAATAATGACCTATTGCTTGAAGAATACTTTCCAAAGAAGCTTTTAAATAAGCCCTTGGAACTTGCGTAAGCGTTTGACAGAAGTTAATTACTTCTTTATCACCAATTGTACCTGCCTTTACCGGCTTCAGAACATATCTTAGTTCTGACTCTTTTGTTCCTATCTTATTCATAGGAACTTCTAATGACTTTAACCTCATCTTTCTTAAAAAATTAATTTATTTATTTTTATATATATAAATATAAAGAAATTTTGAAAAAACCCAAGAAAAAACAAAGAAATATCGAATATTTTTTCTCTTTCTATCGAGCTAAGAGATTAAAACACTGAATAAGTGATAATTATATATCTGAATTTTTTGAAAAAAATTTTCGAGAAAAGAAAAGAAGTCTATCTTATTTGCGAAAGTGCGTTTACAACCACCTCCGACACTTGATCCACTTCGGAAGCAGTAAGGTATGGATGCATTGGCAAGGAGAGCACCGTTTTGCAAAGTTTTTCGGTTATAGGAAAATCTACACCTCTGCAGTCTATATTATTGTAGGCAGTCTGCTCATGGATAGGTTTGGGATAATAAATCATTGATGGTATAGAGCTTGCTTTCAGAGTATTTTGGAGATTATCGCGTTGCTGCTCTTCGTTGAGAACTATGGTATATTGCGCCCACGATGATCCAAACCCCAGTGGAACAACCGGTGTATGTACCATACCGTTGAGGTTTGAAGTGTAACGTTTTGCTACAGTATTAACGGCATCCAATTCATAGGCATCGAATGCTTTGAGTTTTACTCGCAGTATTGCAGCCTGAAGGGTGTCTAACCTCGAATTCATACCAATGCGTACATTGTCGTATTTAAAACTACCCTTTCCATGCATACGGTACGAACGAGCGAGAGCAGCCCATTCGTCATTATTGGTAAACAACGCACCACCATCGCCATAACAGCCTAGGGGCTTGGCCGGAAAAAACGACGTAGTTGAAATATCACCAAAAGCACAAGCCTTAGTTTCGGTAATATATCCTCCAAAACCTTGTGCAGCATCTTCCAGTAGCAGCAGTCGATATTTTTGAGCAATCATCTGCAACTTGGTATAATTAGCGGGCAAACCAAACAAATCTACAGATAGTATAGCTTTTGGTACCAGCTCGCCATCAGCTATGGTTTTGATTATCCTGTTTTCCAAATCAGAATGATTGATATTAAAGGTATCGTGGCATACATCGACAAATACAGGCGTAGCCCCCACCGCCGATACAGCTTCGGCCGAAGCAAAGAAGGTGAAGTCGGGTACAAACACAGCATCTCCTTTACCTATCCCCCATACTTTCAAGGCTATAACAAGAGCATCGGTACCATTGGCGCATGCAATGCAATGGCGTACACCTACATATTGGGCCAACTCTTCTTCGAGCTCCATCACAGACTTGCCCATGATGAAGGCAGAAGAATTGATTACCTTCTTTATTGCTTTGTCAATATCGGATTGCAATGCATCGTATTGTCGCTTCAAATCTCTAAACTGCATACTCTATGATGTTTACCACCCAAAGGGATGCTTTGTTATAGAATGCTTGGCCAATGGATGATAGTCGTCCTTCAAACCCACAGGCACAGCATTTCTTATATCGTGAACTATGCTTATACACTCTCTGGCTTCGGCTATACCAAAACCTTCCCCTGCAAGAATCTTTTGATAACTAAGCGTATGCAATTCGGTGAAGCCTGCGCTGAACTCAAATTCGCTTCCGTCGACCATAATGGTTCTATAGGTGCGTTTGCCCTCGGCCAATGCTTGGAAAGGAAGATGATCGGCGTTGATACTAAGGAAATACCTCACCCTAGCCTTTTCAAATTCCAGATAGCCAGCCACGCGGTCGTGGCTGATAACGTGAACAATATTCTTGCTAACCTTACCAAACACCCAAGCCAACATATCGTAAAAATGCACACCAATGTTTGTAGCCACACCACCACTCTTGTGTACATCGCCTTTCCACGAGGTATAATACCAATTGCCTCTGGAGGTTATATAAGTAAGGTCGACATCATATACTTTATCGCTCGGACCTTGCTCTATACGCTTCTTCAAAGCCGCCACCGAGTCGTGCAACCGAAGTTGTAAGATGTTGTAAGCTCTATGCCCTGTCTCTTCTTCCACTCTTTCCAGAGCGTCTATATTCCATGGATTGAGCACCAAAGGCTTTTCGCAAATAACATCACAGCCCAATCTTAAACCGTAACGAGTGTGAGCATCATGCAAATAATTGGGAGTACATACCGATATATAATCAATCTTATTGTCGGATTTTTGAAGTTTTGTATTGTGACGATCAAACAATTCTTGCTCGGTAAAGAAAGCAGCGTTGGGGAAGTAACTATCCAAAATACCCACACTATCAAACTTATCATAGGCCGATACCAAGTTATTTTCCGTATCTTTGATTGCCTTCAAATGGCGAGGTGCAATATACCCTCCTACTCCAATAAGTGCAAAATTCTTCATATCAGTTATCTTTTATAGTCTCGCATCTATCATATCTTTTGGTAGAATACCTTTCACATCATACACCACCCCTGCTTCGGACTTCAACAATCTACGCACATCCAAATGTCTAAACTCATCATGTGCTACAGCTAATATAACAACATCATACTGTCCCGACTTCAAAGCAGCTACATTGGAGGCTACTGTTATCCCATAATCGTTCATAACCGCATCGATCGATGCATAAGAGTCGTATATAGTAATATTGTGGGTATATTCCTCCAACGTATGGTAGATGTCAATCACTTTGGTATTTCTTATGTCGGGACAATTCTCTTTAAACGTAAAACCCAATATAAGCACATCTGCATCTTTTACCAAAACACCTTTCTTGTTCATACACTTCACCACCTGATTAGCAACGTATGCACCCATTCCATCGTTTAGGCGGCGAGCTTCTGTCATAATACGTGGTAGTACTCCATAGAGTTGTGCCTTCTGTATAAGATAGTACGGATCGAGGCTTATGCAATGCCCACCTACCAATCCGGGCGATAATTTGATAAAATTCCACTTGGTGGCTGCAGCCTCTATAACGTCGTGTGTATCTATATCCATAGCATTAAATATCTTGGCCAGCTCATTCATAAAGGCTATATTGACGTCGCGTTGCGAGTTTTCTATCACCTTCGAAGCCTCCGCCACCCTTATAGATGATGCTTTATAGGTACCACAAACAAGTACCGAATTATAGAGCTTATCAACCATCTCTGCCACCTCCGGAGTAGATCCTGATGTAACTTTTACTATCTTTTCCACAGTATGATTCCTATCACCGGGGTTGATACGCTCGGGCGAATAGCCTACAAAGAAATCCACATTAAACCTCAAACCGGAAGTTTTCTCTATAACAGGAACACACACTTCCTCTGTTACACCCGGATATACAGTAGACTCGTATATAACCACATCACCCTTGCTTATTACCTTTCCTACTGTAGTGCTTGCGCTTATCAGAGGTGTAAGATCGGGGTTGTTGTTGGTATCAACAGGCGTGGGAACAGTAACTATATAAGTATTACAATCCTTTATATCTGCTATATCAGTAGTACAGCTAAAGCCGTTTTCCAGAGCAGTGCTCAACAAGCTGTCTGATAGTTCCATTGTTGAGTCATGCCCCATCATCAACTCTTTTACACGATTTGAATTGATGTCATAACCTATTGTCTTATACTTTGTAGCAAAGAGTTGCGCCAATGGCAGCCCAACATATCCCAATCCTATTACTGCTATTTTTCTACTGCTATACGTCATACTTTGTAGTACTTTGCTATACAAAACTCATTTTTCCCTCTTTTATTGTACCTCAATCAAAAAGTTGTAATCCATTGCTCAATCTGTGCAATCTGACTTTTGTAGAGTTCAATTCTGTCCTCTATCACGTCCTTACCCCACTTTGTAGTAGCATAACCATTTGCGCGCGATATAAAAGTTTCATCATCCAAATCGTCTTCTATCTCCAACAGAGCCTGTAGCGCCAACTGCTTTTTGCTCAACATAATCTTTAGTTCTTCTACCGATGCGGTAAAGGAGATCTTATCCTCTATATATCTAAATTGTTTGCTTGTGTTGTTCATATCAATCTCTATTGCTTGCTTAATCGAAAAAATCCTCATTTACATACGCAAACGAGGATTATTCTGTATACATAATATTAATGTTAAGACCATTTATTTACCAGCTTCGCTTTCGTCGCCGTATCCGTATCCATACCCGTATCCATATCCGTATCCATATCCGTATCCATATCCATATCCTACTTTCTTAGTGATTGGTACAGCAGTAAGTATCATTGCCATATTCTTGAACTTGCTAGATGTGTACAACTCTTGAATATTTGGCAAGAAACGTTTATCCAAAACTCCTATACGCGATACATACAAAGTCATATCGGCAGTTTTGTTTATAATAACAGCATCAGCAATAACTTGTGCCGGAGTAGAATCTATCACTATATAATCATACGATTGTTTCAAGTGTTCAACCAGCTTTTCAAACTTGTCTGTCAACAACAACTGTGTTGCATTTGGCGGAGTTTTCTCGCAAACAATATAGTGTAAGTTTGGTGATATCTGACTGTGTGTTATAATATTGTTTATATCATCTTCCTTGCCTATCAAGTATTGTATTATACCATTTCTCTTGTTCTTATCCATCACCTTCGAAAGCGAACGCTTGCGCAAGTCCATATCCAATATGATAGTCTTCTTACCCAAGAATGCAAACGATAAAGCTAAGTTCAAACTAGTGTGCGACTTTCCTTCGCCCGGTATCGACGATACCATCTGTATAACCTTTTGCGATGGATCTTGCAAGAAGAACTGTATATTGGAGTGCAAGATACGGAAAGCCTCTGTGATCATATCTTTACCATTCTCTGCCACTACTATATAATCCTCTTCTCTGTCCTTGCCCTTTTCGGGTATTTCGCCTATTATAGGTATAGATACAAGCTTCTCTATATCGGCTTTAGAACGCACTTTGGTATTGAAGAATTCCCACAAGAACATATATACCAACGGCATAGCAAATCCCAAAACAAGACCTACCAACAAGTACATAATAGTACGTGGAGCAACAGGAATACCTGTACCATTGGCAGCCTCAACTATCTTTGCATTAGACTCGGTGATAGCCAACGTAAGGGCATTCTCCTCGCGCTTCTTCAATAAGTACAAATATAGTTCTTGTTTTATAGCTTGTTGACGTGTCACGTCTTGAAGTTCTTTTTGTTGTTGTGGAGTGCTTGTTATTTTGCTTTTGGTTATCTTTTCGCGTCTCAAAAGACTTCCTCTTTTTATCTTTATGGTCTCCACCAAGTTATCAACAGAACGAACAACAGCCTCACGAGTATCTTCCAACGAACGACGAAGGTTCTTTGTTGTAGGGTTGTTTACACCGGAGCTGTTCACCATCTTGTCGTATTCCAACTTCTGAGTATTGTAGTTGCTTATAAGAGTATTTACTCCCGCATCGTTTATAACACCACCGGGCAAAAGAGCATCTTTGTTTGATGGATCGGCAAGATGCTTTTGCAAGAACTGAACCATAGCCAACTCAACCTCAACGGCGTTAAGTTCTTCGTTCGATCTCACACCTTCGGTAGCTATAAGGCTGGCAGCAGTAGCAGCATCTGTAATCTGATTTTCGGCCATCAAATTAGCCACTTGCTCGTCTACGTTTTCCAATTCACCATATATCAAATGGATGCGGTTTACTATAAAATCTTCGGTATTCTGTGCTATCTTGTTTTTGTCTGTGATAGCATCTTCGTTATAAACAGCTATCAAAGTATCCAATATGCGTCTTGCACGCAATGGGTTGGAGTCCTTCATATTAAGGTTTAATATACCTGTAATCTTATCAGGACGGGTTACGGTAAGGTTCTTCAGTATATCTTTAGCTCTGTTGTAGGTTGGAGTTACGGATATTATTATAGACTTGTCCAAATACTCTTCTGCAAAGAACCCTGTTTCATCGATCGAGAAACAATTAAGACTGTCTACATCAACTATTTCGCCATATTGTGCTGTTCCGCTTAGCTCTATCTCCTGCTTTGGAACCTCCAAAGTGTAATTATACGTACCATCACCGTGAAGCAAGACTTCCACCTTCATACTTAGTGCGTTTGGCATACCCTTTTTGTTCATCATTGTAAGATTGATAGGGCATTCGCCGTAGAGGTCTTTCTTCTTGAATACAGTGTTTACCTGGTAGTTTACTTGCAGATTCAGTTTATCCACAACCTTCGACATAATAGGTGTGGATTGCAGAACATATATTTCGTTTTCGAGCACCAAACCCTTGCCAAACATACCCAAATCTTCAAACAATGCCGATCCTTCAAAAGCAGAAGAGCCGCCTGCCTTTTCGTCGCGGATAAGAATCATGGCCGACTCCTCGTATGTGGGAGCTTGCATTTTGACAGCAATGAATGCTATTGCACCACACACTACCATTGATATTAAGAATATCCACCAATTGTGCAACACCATGAACAATATCTCACGAATGTCGATTGTGGTTTCTTCTTGTTCGGGTCTTCTTACGTTGTTGTTTAGTTGATTTTCCATAAACTCAAAGTTTATCAGTTTTTATGTTATTCTAGTTTTTATCTGTTGCCCAAGGTAATAAATATAGAAAGCACTGTGGCTAGGAACGATGCTGTAGAGGTTCCTACTGATATAAATGTAAGGTCTCGTGTACCTTGGCGCTTGCGCAATTTATTAGGCTCTACATATACAATGTCGTCTTGTTGCAAGTAATAGAACGGCGATGTGAATACGTCTTTCGAAGTAAGGTCAATAGTACCCACCTCGCGTTTACCGTCCTTTTCGCGTATAACTGTTACATTCTCACGCTTTCCATAAATAGTCAAGTCGCCCGATGATGCCAAGGCTTCGAGCACTGTCATCTTTTCGTTTGCAACATTTACAACGCCCGGACGTGCTACTTCACCCATCACATAAACCTTGTAATTGAGCAACTTTACAGTTACGACAGGGTCTGTAACATAGCCTCCGGATATGAGCTTATCTTCTATTATTTTCGATACTTCCTGAGTGGTTAAGCCTCCAACTTTTATTTTGCCTAATATCGGGAAAACTATTTCGTTGTTCTTAACCAAATATCCTTCCGTCAATGGGTTGATATTTTGAAATTGGTTGTATCCACCACCATACTGTGCATTGGTTTGCTTGTTGGTTTGCTTGTTAAAAGCCATTACAACTTGCGGACTTTCACTTTCGACCAATATCATCAGAATGTCGTTGTTCTGAATCTTCAACTCAAAGGTTTGTTGAATAGTTTCTACGGTGCCTCTTTCGGCATCCTTCAAGTAAGTCATATTCTTCGGTGTGTAGCACGATGTAAACATTGCTATCACAGTCACAATAGGAACTAGTTTCAGTATTTTCATATCGTTCTATATTTTCTATCTAATATTCATGCAAAAAACGTTTGCAAAAAACTAATATTAAGATTTTTTACAAACCTCGCCAAAGAGATATAATACAAACCATTATACCCTCCAAGCAAGTTGATTTCACTATATTATTCGCTTGCAAAGTTACAAAAAAATGACCACTACACCAAACTTATTCAAACTTTTTTTTGGAAGTATCCGAAATGGGCTTATTTTTTTAACAGTCCATAGCCTTATTTCGGGTCAAACAATATGTATTTGGTGGGCAAACACGTGGCTGAATATGCTCGATAATGGAAGTTTTATCGCTCGAGCATTGCATAGTTAAACTATCGAGTATTTCAACCCCAAAGGCTCGAGCATTGAAGGATCTTTGCTCGAGGCATTGAAACAAACTGATTGTAAACCTAAAAATTGTTGCTCTAAAGAGGTCATTTTTTGTATAAAGCAAGGATTTTTATTTAATTGTTTGTCAAAAATTGAAAAAACGTACATTTTATTTACCACTGATATACAATAAGATATAAATCATCTAAAAGTTTTTCTTTTCCGATTGAAAAAAAAGTTCTAAATTTGCCGTTGAATTTGTAGTGTTTTTAGGTTGAAAAAATCTAGATTATGCACTTAGGTAAAAACGATTTGACGAAACAAACATTTGAGTTATGATAGGAGTAAATAAAGTTATACTTATTGGAAACTTAGGCAAAGATCCTGAAGTTATTACGTTTGACACAGCCAAGAAAGCTACTTTCCCGTTGGCAACAACCGAGTTTTTCAAGAACAAAGATGGTCAGAAAGTAGAACAAACCGATTGGCACAACATTGTATGTTGGAGAGGTTTGGCCGATATAGCCGAGAAGATTTTAAAGAAAGGCACTCAAGTATATATCGAGGGTAAATTACATACCCGCTCGTGGGAAGATAAGGATGGAAACAAACGCTATGTTACTGAGGTATTGGTAGAAAATTTCACTGTGCTGGCCAACCGAAATCATAGCAACATACAAGACACCGCTATTCAGCAACCGATAGAGGAAATCCTTAACGAGGATACTGCACAAATCGAGGACTTCCCATTTTAATTAACGAACAAACAATTACATGATATATAAACAAACAGGCACCTTTGAGGGTGCCTGTTTTTGTTTATGTATATCCAGACCGATGGTCTTTTAATTACACTGCCATTATTTCTTTTTGCTTGGCATCAAATATCTTGTCGGCTTCTGCAATATACTTGTCTGTAACGTCTTGCACTTCCTTTTCCAATTGTTTTACTTCGTCTTCGGGCACACCTTTGTCCTTCAACTTTTTCACCTTATCCATAACATTTCTGCGAGCATTACGGATGTTTACTTTGCCTGTTTCCACTTCGCTCTTGGCAGCTTTGGCCAATTCTTTGCGGCGTTCTTCGGTAAGTGGTGGGATAATAATACGCAACATATCGGCTTCTTGCTGTGGGTTGAAACCCAAATTGGCTGCTTGTATTGCTTTGCTTATAGCACCCATCATGTTTTTTTCCCAAGGTTGGATGGTAATATTGCGTGGATCCGGTGTTGAAATATTTGCTATTTGGCTGATAAGAGTAGGTGTACCATAATAGTCAACTTTTATTCCATCAAGCATAGCAGGATTTGCTTTGCCTGCACGTACCTTGGTAAGCTCTGCTTCCAAGTGTTTGATTGCTCCTTGCATGTTGTTTTTGGCTTCGTCCAAACATGCTTTCGATAAATCGTTCATATCTGTTATGTTTTATATTTTATATATGTTTCACTTCTGTTCCAATCTCTTGTCCTTCCACCACCTTCAGCAGGTTGCCTTCCTTGTTCATATCAAAGACGTATATAGGCAGGTCGTTTTCCTCACAAAGGGCAAAGGCTGTAAGATCCATGATTTTGAGTTTCTTTGTAAGCGCTTCTTGATACGACAGCGTTGTGTATTTGGTAGCAGTGGGGTCTTTCTCGGGATCGGCAGTATACACACCGTCTACACGGGTACCCTTGAGTATCACATCGGCTTTTATCTCCACAGCGCGCAGTGCAGATGCAGTGTCGGTAGTAAAAAATGGGTTTCCGCTACCGCCACCGATTATTACAACTCTTCCATCTTCCATAGCTTCGATTGCTCTGCGACGGCTCATCTCCTTGCAGATAGGCTCTATAGCCAAACCCGATAGCAGTTCGGTCTTAACGCCTTGTTTCTCCAATTCGGCTTGGAGAGCCATACTATTGATAAGCGTAGCAAGCATACCCATATAGTCGCCTTGTACACGATCCATACCTTTTGCTGCTCCACTAAGACCACGGAATATGTTGCCCCCTCCTATCACTATCGATACTTGGACTTTCTTTTCCACCACAGTTTTGATATCCTTAACGTACTGTTCAAGCATTTCGGGCGATATACCATAACTTTGGCTTCCCATGAGTGATTCGCCACTAAGTTTCAATAATATGCGGTTGTACTTCATAACTTATATACTTTTATTGTGTGTCTACAAATCTTTGTTCTATTGTATGATATTTGGTTTTTGATGTTTTTACAACAAACAGCAGTACCTTATGGTACAAACAAACAGCTATCGCCATAGCTTAAGAACCTGAAATCGTGGCTTAGTGCATAGTTATAACCTTCTTTCCACACATCGCCAATAAGGGCAGATACCAGCAAAAGCAACGTACTCTTGGGCTGATGAAAGTTGGTGATTATACCGCTTACAACATGATATTTGTAGCCCGGAGCTATCATCAATTGCGTATCGCCATAAAGGTTGTCCACTCCTAGGCGTTGCATAAAAGCAAGCACATTTTGCAATGATTGCTCGAGAGGCACATCACCTTTGTCGGCCAATTCGTAGGGTTCCCACTGCAGTATATGCATCTCTTCCAACAATGGATTGTACTGCAACTTTACACCAAACCAATACAACGACTCCAATGTACGCACCGATGTTGTACCCACAGGGATTATAGGTTTGCCTACATGCGAGAGTAGATGTTCCACGTTGCTACGCGAAATTTCAATCTTCTCCACATGCATCTCGTGCCCACCAATGGTTTCTGAATCTACGGGCTTGAAAGTTCCTGCGCCCACATGTAGGGTTACAAATTCTGTATCAACGCCTTTGTTGCGGAGGTTGTCAAACACAGATTGGGTGAAGTGCAGTCCTGCTGTTGGTGCTGCCACAGAACCTTCGTGTTCGGCATAAACGGTTTGATACCTCTCCTTGTCACTATCTTCGGCCGATCGGTTGAGGTATGGTGGTAGAGGTATAACTCCAAAATGCTCTATAACATCAGCAAAGGTCATCAAGCTATTGTTCCACTCAAAGTCTATTATCCATGCGTTTGCAACAGCTTCTTTTCTGTTTGCCGATAGGGTAACTTCCTTGCCGTCGACTTCTATTGTTCTATGTAGCGGAGTGCCTTTCCACTTTTTGTTGTTGCCTACAAAGCACATCCAGGTGCAGCGTTGCCTTTGCTCGAAAGCAGTGGAAACAGCCATTTGGTAGGGTTCTAAACAGAAAATCTCTATCTGCGAGCCTGTTTCTTTTCTAAAAAACAATCGTGCATGAATTACCTTGGTATTGTTGAAGACCAACAAAGTATCCTTATTCAAATAGTCCACAATATGATTGAAGACAGATTCTTCAAACACTCCTTCTCTATAAACCAACAGTTTAGACTCGTCCCTATTTTTAAGAGGGAACTTGGCTATACGCTCTGTTGGCAGAGGATAGTCGTAATCGTCTATGGCTATTTGCTTTGGGGCTTTCATTAGTATATGATTGTTTTATTGTTGTAAAAACAGAGTATAATCTGCTGCATCTATCCATAAAGGCTACCATTCGGGGCAACAGACTATACTCTTTTTTATGATTTTGAACTAAAATAAGTTTTCCAAAATACTGTCATCTACTATATTTGGAAGCGTTACTTTCAAACGAGGTTCTGCTTCCATAGCACGTTTGATGGCGAATATTGCGCCTTCGTTTCTTGCCCAACTGCGGCGTGATATACCATTGTTTACATCCCAAAACAGCATGCTGTGCAAACGGCGGTCGCAGTCTTCGGAACCATCCAACACCATTCCAAATCCACCGTTGATTACTTCGCCCCAACCAACGCCGCCACCATTGTGGATACTTACCCAAGTGGCGCCACGGAACGAGTCGCCTATAACGTTGTGTATAGCCATATCTGATGTAAATGATGATCCATCATATATGTTACTGGTTTCGCGGAATGGAGAGTCGGTACCACTCACATCGTGGTGGTCTCTACCCAATACTATCGGAGCTGATATTCTTCCATCTTTTATTGCTTTGTTGAACTCTGCAGCTATCTTGGTGCGTCCTTCGCAGTCTGCATATAGTATACGGGCTTGGGAACCTACCACAAGGTGGTTTGCTTTTGCACCCTCGATCCATTGAATATTATCGCGCATTTGTTGTTGAATTTCTGCAGGAGAAGTCTTAGCCATCTCGGCCAAAACATCCATAGCTATGCGGTCGCTCATATCCAAATCTTCGGGCTTGCCCGATGTGCATACCCAACGGAAAGGTCCGAAACCATAATCGAAACACATCGGTCCCATTATGTCTTGAACGTATGAAGGATAGCGGAAAGTACCGTCGACATTCATTATATCAGCACCTGCACGACTGCTTTCCAAAAGGAATGCGTTGCCATAATCAAAGAAGTACATTCCCTTGGCTGTAAGTTTGTTTACAGCTGCTACATGTCGACGCAAACTTTCTTGTACCTTTTCGCGGAAGAGTGTTGGATTTTCGGCCATCATCAGTTTTGCATCTTCAAATGATACTCCCACGGGGTAATATCCGCCTGCCCAAGGGTTGTGTAGCGATGTTTGGTCGGAACCCAAATCGATGTGTATGTTGTGTTCGGCAGCATATTCCCAAAGATCTACCACATTGCCTTGGTATGCATAGGAGCGTGCTTCTTTCTTTGCTATGGAATTGTTTACGTGAACGAATAGTTCTTCCAAATTGTCATACACTTCGTCAACCCAACCTTGCGAGTAGCGTTTTTGGGTAGCATTGGGGTTTATTTCGGCTGTGATAGACACTACGCCTGCAATGTTTCCTGCTTTGGGTTGAGCTCCGCTCATACCTCCAAGACCGGCAGTAACAAAGAGCTTACCTGCAGTATCGCCGCCTTGCTTGCGGGCTGCATTCAACACGGTGATAGTAGTTCCGTGTACGATGCCTTGAGGGCCGATGTACATATACGATCCTGCTGTCATTTGTCCGTATTGAGTTACTCCCATAGCGTTGAAGCGTTCCCAGTCATCCGGTTTTGAGTAATTAGGAATCATCATACCGTTTGTAACTACAACACGTGGAGCATCTTTGTGGGATGGATATAGTCCCATTGGGTTGCCTGAATACATAACAAGGGTTTGCTCGTCTGTCATTTCAGACAAGTATTTCATTGTCAACAGATATTGAGCCCAGTTTTGGAATACAGCGCCATTACCGCCATAGGTGATAAGTTCGTGAGGATGTTGAGCTACAGCGGGATCCAAATTGTTCTGAATCATCAACATAATCGCTGCTGCCTGACGGCTTTTGGCAGGATATTCCTCTATAGGTCTTGCATACATCTTGTATGTTGGGCGGAAACGGTACATGTAAATTCTACCGTATTTCTTCAACTCCTCTGCAAATTCGGGAGCCAAAACGCTGTGAAACTTCGGATCAAAATAACGCAAAGCATTGCGGATTGCGAGTTCCTTTTCTGCCTTGGTAAGGATATCTTTACGCTTTGGTGCATGGTTTACACTATCATCCCATGGCTGCATTTCGGGCAAAGTAGAGGGGATGCCTTGACAAAGTTCGTGTTGAAATTCTGCTAATGTCATAAATATTGTTTTTTATTTTCGTATATAATCTTTTCAATACGTGCATATTGTGCAGTTTGCACACTAAAAAGCACCTTGCAAAGATACGTTTTTTTATCGAATTTTTTAGCATAATATAGAAAAATCGTTGCCGATATTTCAAAAAAAATATTCCGATGCCTTATGTTTCCTCTTCTGTCCGGTGCAAAACGAAGGCACGACACGACTGTTGGGCAATGGCAGAGCTATACCGGTATGACAATCGAACAAGGGGGTGCCAAACTATCGAGCGTTGAGGTGCCAAACTATCGAGTATCTTACAGCTCAACTGTCGAGCATTGTTTTTGGATGATTCGAGATTGTTTTTCAATATATTAGAACAAACAAATGAATGCTACCGCATAAGCACAAAAAATAATGTAATAAACTGATATAGCGATACTAAGATGGGGAATGGTGATTTTTCGAGCTAAAAAACGCTGTTTTTCGAGCTAAAAAATAGTGTTTTTCGGGTTTAAAACAATAAATTATCAACAGAAAAAGAGCAAAATATCAACAAAAAGAGATATTTTTTTTGCAGCAAAGGCGATTTGATTTACTATAATATAAAAAAGTGTAATACAATATATTATCCTTATATTTGAAGGAAAATATTTTGTCAATTTGAATAAAAATATATCATTGTAGGAAAAAAAATTTTGTCATGTCAAATAATTTTCGGAAATTTGCACTTCGTTTTCATAGTAAACAGTGATTTAAAATAACATATTAATTACGATGGCAAGAGTTTGCGAAATTACAGGAAAAAAAGTGATCACAGGTAATAATGTGTCTCACTCAAACATTAAAACAAAAAGAAGATTCTATCCAAATCTTCAAACCAAGAAGTTCTACATTCCTGAAGAGGACTTGTGGATCACATTGAAAGTATCAGCAAAAGGTATGCGCATCATCAATA
>JAEIGA010008683.1_pt1 | contig 15380 bp, 16 predicted proteins | sample 9270691 | NCBI WGS metagenome assembly JAEIGA01 (sample SAMN17057246, study PRJNA624740) | gut metagenome | biome: biome; isolation source: fecal sample | host: Bos grunniens | place: China: Xizang | collected 2019
TATCCTCTGTGTTCTTTAGCATTTCGCTAACCTGATTCATCATATCCGCATATTCGTCTTTGGACAAAGCCCCTTTGCCGTGATTGTATAACGTTTGATAAGCCATGCCGGTAGGATCTTCGAGAATTTCCCACAGTTCAGCATCGGTAGGGTACAGATAGGATGTCAATTCTTCATCATCGATAACACCGCTATAAACAGGTTTGCTTTTGCGAGACGGCCAATAATATATTTTGCCATGAGTCAAGCCGCCACAAAGCGCGTCAGTGGAAGGCCCGAGGTATCTTAATATAGACCATTCTTCTTTTTGATTCATTTCGAGAACAATCTTTTTGACCTCTGCGAGCAAATCAACCACGTCGGGATTGTTTGAATGTTCTTCAACCAAAGCGTCGAGATAAGAAAAATATTCTTCGTAGCTTTCATAATTGTAGGGCATCAAAGAATGCTTTCCGATGGCTTTTTCAGCGTTGTTGATAAGCTCTCCAGGGTACTCAAATACCTCGCCACCATCTTGTTGGCAGAAGGGGAGTAACCCGTATTTTTTATGGGATTCAGGTATGTATGGCATGATTCTCTTTCTCGTATACATCAAAACTTAAATTTTTTGTCATTGAATAGGGTATACACCAAACACCATTTCGACTAGATTGAATGCATGCGACTGTTGTTTGGGTTAGATTAGTTCCTTTTTGCCAACCTATAGCAATAACGCGAGTTAATAAGTCTTTCTGTATTACCGTGTTGACGATTGGATTGTTGTCTTGAACGTATAGGATAATGTAATAATTTGTGGATAACCCATATGTGGAAGGTTCTGTAAACACGCCGTATACGGTTGCATTTTGGCTCTCGATTTTTTTGATTTGCTGATATAGTTCCGGGTAGGTCTCCTTGGAGATTTCCATATACTCGGATCCATGAATATGGCAAATTTGATTGTCCATGTGGAATTTATTCCTCACCTCACTAGGGAAGTACATCAAATCCATATTATTTAGCGCTACTTCTTTTCGCGTTGCAATATCGTAATCTTCTATACTATCTACTTGGATATAGATATTTCTACTAGGGCAAAATCTGAAATGATCATTTTTTATTATTTGCTCCTTAGTTTGGTTTATTTTAGGATTATCCACTAGATCATCTAATTCTTGGGCAGTCATATAGAAGCCTCTTAAATTGTTTTCTAGGTAGTAATCTGCTAACAACTCGATCATTTCGCGTTCAGTATCTGCATGAACACAAAACTCTTTAGAACATTCAATTGCAAAAAATAGTGTGGTCTTGTAACGAAAAGCGGTTTGATTTTTTCTTCCCAATTCAGTAATACGTTTCATAGGCAATTTCCTTATTATGGTGTTTTGTGTTTTAAAAGATCTTGCATATTTTCCTCTCAATTGTTTTCGCTTATTGTAATTCAAAATCCACATCATCAAAAACATCATTACCAAGAAGATAAGCATCAAAATCGTCATCGGATACGTTATGGCGCACTTGTGGATGATACGATTTGATATCCCAATCGGGATGCCATTTTTCAAACAATTCACTTCGCTCTTTTTCATCAAGCCAACTTGTTAAATCTAAGTCTTTACAATCGAAAAAGGCAGCACGCCCTATATAATCAATGTTATTAGTGAGCGTAAATGAACGCAAAGCTGAATTACTGAAAGCAAGATCGCATACCGTCAATTTTTTCAAACAGCGTTCGCCATATCGTCTAAAAGAATGCAGAGAACGACAACGAGCAAAGGCGCTGATTTCTATGCTTTTTAATGTTTTTGGGTAATAAACAGATAGTAAAGAATTACACTCATAAAATGCTTGTTTTCCAACAATTTCGACACCTTGTGGAATTACATAAAACGATTCGGGTTTTAATGTTGGATAACACAAAAGTGTTTTCTTATCTTTACTAAATAAAACACCGTCTTCAGCACAGAATTCTTTGTTGTCCACATCAACAGTAATGTTAATACAGTTGCTGACAGCAGATTCACCTATATATTGGACACTTGCGGGAATATTTATAGTTGTTAAATTCAAGTCGTCGTTTATGGCGTAATTTCCTAAGTTACTGCACCTAAGAAAAGCACCATCGCTGATTTTTGTTACCGGTATTCCGGCATAGATGCTGGGAATCCTTATTACCGCCTCTCGACACTCACCAACTCCTTTTACAGATAGTGTATTGTCTTCGTTTAAGGCATATTGGAGTCCAAGACTGTACCCTAAATCAATGCCAAGGTATTTTGCTATAAGATCTTTTTGTACTAGAGGGTCTTTTTCGTTGAACATGCTATAATATCCTTTTCATCCTCTTGAATAAATACAATTTGTTAGAAGGGCGCATATATTATACCACATTTTCAGAAAATTGTCAATATTTTCAACTAGAACGGTCTCCTTGCCACCGTAACCACCTTGGGCCGCTCGGAAATGTAGCCCGCAAGCATGGCGAGACTATCGGGCGCATCGTCGTGGAGATTCTTCGCGGTGAAGGAGAAAGAGGTAAGCTCCGACATCGCCCGACGGTAATCATCATCACGACTGTTGCTGTCACGGAAATAATAATTACGGATGGTCGGTGCGTGTTGTTCGATGCGTGTCAGCTTCGCCATGTTCGTAGGCGCTTTCTTGTGGCTCATGTTGATGCTGTACCCATGCTCCTGTTTGAGTATGCGGTACACATCGTCGGAGTATTCCTCACCACCGTTGTTCGCCTCGGTCTGTCCCATCTTCACCTTGTGTTGCAGGATTTTCGCAATGACGCGGGGCTTTGTAACGCTCTTGTCACGGCGGTCAAATATCCAATCGTGGATAAAGACATCCCCACCGTAAATATAGGCAATCGGCATGCTCAAACTGTCACCGCCACCCCAAGCAACGTCGTTGGTGAATACAATGTTGTCCGGCTCTCCGTCGGGGAGGACACCGTTGTAATATCGCAGATTGTCGGATGCAAACGCCAAGCCTTCTTTTTCAACACCGTGTTGCATGAACAAGCACTCAAAATCGGCGCTGTCGATGGTGGCTTTGATGTCACGAATTTTCTCCGTGGTGTATCTGTCGGGATGCTCGTATTCAAAATTGCTGACCTCATTTTCATCCCACACGGGAATGGAGATAAACTGATAGCGCGGATCCTCGCCGTGTTCCGATTCCATTCTGCCGATGGGATCGTAAGCGCTCCACCGCGTTCCAAGCATAATCTGCTTTACGTTGTCACCGATCATACGAGTGGTAAGCGTAGCGGTGTAATCGCTGTACAGCTTCTCCAAGCGCTCAGGGGAGCGTGCTTCCTCTTTGTTTTTTACAAGGTCGTCGGTGACAAGGTACGCATTCGATCTCGTCCTACCGGTAACAGAACCGCCAAGGGAGATTAAACCAAGGGTAGGGAAGTCACCCGCCTTGCGGTAACTCAGCGTCTTATATTCAGCGGAAATATCGGGCATGCCGAGTCCGGGAAATATCTCATGGAAGCAATATTCGCTCGTATCCGTCAGCATCGATTTTTCACTGTCGAGAAGCATTTTTGTCATACCGTCCGAATAGGAAACGTACATGTTCGCTGCCATCGGATCCTTGCCGATGATATAGGCAAGTAAGAACTTTATCAGCGTCGTTTTGCCCGTACCGGGAGGGAGACTGAAACCGAGATACAGCGCCTCGGGATCATCCATAAAGTTTTGTATCTTGGTGACAATCCCATGCTTGCCCTCCAAGACTTTACGACGGGGAAGCCAAAAGCGGGCTTGCGGTTCACGGTTCCATTCCATAGCGATCATAAAATCGTCGAAGGAGTATTGGCCCGCATAAAAATAGGTGCGCTTGATAAGCTCGTACATGTCTGCCGAGCGGATTTTCTTTGCCTCCGAGCGGATCCACTTCACGTAGTGATCCACCGATTTTCTATCCTCCACGCTCATAAGTACGCTGAACGCATCGCGCAGACTTTCCTCCGTTTGCACAGGCAAACGCTGAATCTTTTCAATGATTGAGATTTCCATATCTTTTCCTCCTAAAACAAAAATAGAGCGCCTACTTTTCAGTAGGCGCTCTGGGCGCTCTAATTAGTATTTCTTTGTCAATTCCATTATAACCAATAGAGGAAATAATATTGGAAACAACAGTATGCCAAGACACCCTAACGATTTTAAATTCATTTTTTTCGACATTTTTACGCCTTTCTCCGTTTAAGCTCGGCAGCTTGTAATATTACCCTTGTTGGTCTAATAAACTTACACTGTGTTGTATTTTTGTTTGTAGAAAGCATTTTTTTGTTCGTACTGTTCGGTGTTCAAACATATTCTCATATGCCAAAATATTTTTGGACGAAAGCAATGAGCTTATCGATTACACGTTGCTTTTTCTCGGTACGATTGCCCCCAAAGAGCGGAGTCGGTGGGAGAAGCTTGTCAATATCGGTTCCCGTTGTCTTAACCTCGGCGGTTTGAAGGGAAGCTTCGACGAATTTCAGTGTTTCCTCTTCCTTCAACTTTTCCTCGGTGATAAGAGTTTGAAGTTCCTCCATTTTTTGTACTTCGACAAAATTGTGCCACTCGTCCATAACATCCTTCTCGCCAGAAACGTTAGCAATGAACGCTTCAATCAACCCCTTCTTACTGCGAAGTTCGGGGCTTGCGTCAACCGCTTTACGGATTCGGGCAAGTATCTCCATATTCTGACAGTTATCGTCGTGAAACTGTTTGACCAAAGCCAATATGTAATCAATATTGATCTCAATTTGTTTGATGAGTTCAACTTCGAAAACAATATCTTCGGTTACATCTTTGAGTTCGCCTTTTTTTCGCCGTCTGTTCCATTCATCACGGAGATCCTGATAACGTCCAAGGTAGTCTTGCAAATCCTGTTCAGCTAAAAGATCCTGTCCCGCGAATTCATCAAATGCAACAAGTATGTTGCGCATACGGAGCAATGATCCAAACAGTGCTATAAACTCCTTTTCGCGTTTTTCTCCTATAATTCTTGGCTCGGATAATGGGAATTTGGCAGTCAGCTCGTCAACGATATCTACGTAGCCGGGATGCCGTTTGTTCTTATGGTCGATATACCCATAGAAATAATCCTCATATTTCCGCAAGAGAATGATGCCGGAAATATCACGGTCTCCAAATCGTGCTATCGCATCATCCACACGTTGGCGCAAATTGCGGAAACAAATGATATTACCAAACGTTTTGACAGCGTTCAAAATGCGGTTGGTGCGCGAGAAGGCCTGAATCAAACCATGCATTTTCAGGTTCTTATCAACCCAAAGCGTATTCAACGTTGTAGCGTCAAAACCGGTGAGAAACATATTTACAACGATGAGAAGATCCAACTCTTTGTTTTTCATACGGAGCGAAACATCTTTATAGTAAGATTGGAATTTCTCGCTCGACGTATCGTAGTTCGTATGGAACATCAAGTTATAATCTCTGATAGCATCGTCAAGGAAATCGCGCGAGCTTTGATCCAAAGAGATAGTATCCTCAGAATTTTCCTCGTCGATAATGCCGTCCTGTTCCTCTTCGTTAGCACCGTAGCTGTAAATAAGCGCAACTTTGAGAGACTTTCGGGGATCCTGTGCCATTTGTTTTTTGAATTCAGCGTAGTAACGCTTTGCCATATCCACGGAAGCCACTGCAAAAATGGAGTTAAAGCCACTCAAACGTTGTTTTTGCTTAGTTTCTTCCACTTTGCCACGTTCAGCCACTGCCACTTCACCTATGTTTGTAATAACGTTGAAGTTATAGCTTTTTTCGCCGCGGTAGGTTTTTTGGTCGAAGTGATTCAAAATATACTCAGTCACTTTCGATATACGCTCAGGTGCTAAAAAAGCGGCTTCTCGATTGATATCCCAAACCTTTTCGTCAACAAGATCCTCATCGACGCTCATTGTTTTGATATAGTCCACGCGGAAGGGAAGTACGTTGCGGTCGCTAATTGCATCTACAATGGTATAGGTGTGAAGACGGTCGCCAAAAGTTTGTTCTGTGGTGGGATATTTCAAATTGCGAATCGACTCGGTGGTAGATGCAAAAATGGGTGTTCCGGTAAAACCGAAGAGGTAGTATTTTTTGAATGCCTTGACAATCGCATCGTGCATATCGCCAAACTGCGAGCGGTGGCACTCATCGAATATAATAACTACTTCCTCGTTCAAAATATTTGAAGTACGGTTTGACGGAGCGCTTTGCTTAATAAAATTAGAGAGCTTCTGGATAGTGGTAATAATAATTTTGGAATTGGGATCTTCCATCTGCTTTCTCAAAATAGCGGTGGAAGTATTGGAGTTGGCGGCTCCTTTCTCAAAGCGGTCGTATTCCTTCATGGTTTGGTAGTCCAAATCCTTACGGTCTACAACGAAAAGAACCTTTTGAATGAACGGGAGCTTGGATGCCATGCGAGCGGTTTTAAAACTCGTAAGCGTCTTGCCTGAGCCGGTGGTGTGCCAAATATAGCCACCGCCACCGATGCCGCCATACTTTTTGTAATTGTGTGCAACCTCGATGCGGTTGAGAATTTTTTCGGTTGCGGTAATTTGATAGGGGCGCATTACCAAAAGCATATTCTCGGATGTGAATATGCAATATTTGCAGAGGATATTCAAAAGGGCGTGTTTTGCGAAGAATGTTTTTGTAAAGTCAATCAGATCGGGAATAACAATGTTTTTCTCGTCAGCCCAAAAGGAGGTAAACTCAAAGCTGTTGCTCGTCTTTCCTCTCTTTACTTTACTAGCTTTTGCATCCTTGATGGCATTCCAACGTGTTGAGTTGGAATAGTATTTGGTATTTGTGCCATTAGAGATAACAAAAATTTGCACGTATTCATATAAGCCGGAACCCGCCCAAAAGCTTTCGCGCTGATAGCGTTCAATTTGGTCGAAGGCTGTTCGAATGGGTACGCCTCGTCTTTTTAGCTCTACATGAACGAGGGGAAGACCATTGACAAGAATCGTCACATCGTAACGATTGTCGTGCTTTGCACCTTCTTCCTCGCCAACCGCGTATTGGTTTATCACCTGTAAACAGTTATTGTGGATGCTTTCTTTATCAATGAGCTTGATGTTTTTGCTTGTTCCGTCATCGCGTTTTAGAACCTGTACATAGTCCTCTTGAATCTTGCGGGATTTTTCAACAACACCATCGGTATCGGCTCCCTTAATGCACTCATCAAAGAAACGCTTCCATTCGGAGTCGGAAAAAGTACAATGATTCAGCTCGGAGAGTTTTGAGCGGAGGTTTGCAAGAAGCTCCTGCTCGGAGTGAATGCGGAGGTATGTATAACCCTGTTCAGTCAAAAGACGGATGAACTCACGTTCGAGCGCTGCCTCACTCTGATAAGAATCAGAACGGCGTTTTTCGGGCTGATATTCAGCCACCACCGTATTCTCGGACGTTTGCGCTATCACGTTGTATTGAGTCATACTTCCACCTCCTTAAAAGTTAGTAGTTTATCTCTGTAATACTCATATTGCTTCTGGCGGGCTTCGATTTCTGCGGGCAGACCTGCGGAAATGTCATTGTACAGGGTGTCGAAATTTCGCATTATTGTAACAATTCTTTTTTGTTCACTCAAAGAAGGAACAGGGATTTTTACAGAAAGTAAATCCTTTACTTTCAAATGTGGAACTGATCCTTTGGAAATTTTGGGTTCAAACTGATCTTTGGAACTTTGTGTATATAAAGCATACATCAAATAGAAAGGATCAATAATATCAGGTTTAGGCTTCAAACAAAACATAGTTTCACTAACAGCCCATGTATGATCATAATATTCTACAACTGCCATTCTACCTACTGTGCCAGTTCCTGTACTTGCAAACAGTACATCATTTGTAGCCAAACAAGCTCTTCGATTGATAAGAGCAATTACATCATCTGTAATCAAATCTGTTTTGGCAGAAACATTTATCGAGTTGTTATATATGTCCTTGCCTGTAATATATGGTTTATCTCCACCAATATTAAGTTTGAAATTCTGACGCGGATTAAGCCCAGTTTTGAGAGAAACAATAGTGTCCTCCACAGATGTCCATTTCTCTTTTGGAATATCAGATTTGAAGCGTTTGTCAGTATAATATTCATACTGTTTCTTTCTCGCTGTAAGCTCCGCCGCAAGTTTCTCTTTAAGCTCCGCTGTAAGCTCGGTGAAATTGTCAAGGATTCTGACAATTTCACTCTGTACCTCAATGGGAGGTACAGGGATTTTTAATGCTCTGAAATCTCCACCTGTCAATTTAGGAATGTTTCCATGAATTAAGGGAGTTACATTGACAATCTGCAAATAGTGGAAGAGGTAGCGCAGAAGAACTCCATCAATTTCAGCGATGATATGCGCATGATTATTTACCCAAATTTTTCCCTCTGCCCAATTCACAACAGGATTTCCATTCGGGGTTATAACACTGCCATCCTCGCCAACCAAAACAAAAGTGCCATCAAAAATGTAGTCCGCGACATAATCTTGAATGCCATTCGCACCATAATAGGGATATTCACCCGCTTCTCTGGCTGATTTGGTTATTGGTTTTCTTTTGTTATCTAATACTTGACAGCATTTTTCCAGTGGTCGGAACTCAACACCATTGGGGCAATGCTGCTGTATCAATCTTTCAAGCTCGCTCATTATCACACCTCGATTTCCGCAATGATCTTTGCGATCTCCGCTCTGAGTGTGTTCTCGCGAGCCACAATTTCTTCAATTTCCGCATTCAGAGCCGCAATGTCAATGACCTCTTTGGTGTCCTCAGCTTCCACATAGGTGCTGACAGAGAGGTTATAAGCATTCTCCTTGCTGCCTACCTCGGCATTGGGTACAAGTCGGCAGAAATGAGGAACATCTTTACGCTCGGCAACGGCAGAAACGATACGATTGATGTTATCTTCGGAAAGACGATTATTTTTTGTTGCTTTTACAAATTCGCCCGATGCATCTACAAACATAATAGAGTTGTCGGTCTTATTTTTGCGGAGCACCATAATATCAACCGAAATGGTAACGTTGAGGAACAGGTTCGACGGAAGCTGAATAATCGTATCCACGTAGTTGTTGTCCACAAGGTATTTGCGGATTTTCTGTTCAGCTCCACCACGGTACATAATACCGGGGAAGCATACAATTGCTGCCGCACCATTATTTGCAAGCCAAGAAAGGCTATGCATAATGAATGCCATATCTCCCTTGGATGCAGGTGCTAACACACCTGCGGGAGAGAAACGAGGATCGTTGATTAGTAGGGGATTATTATCGCCCTCCCACGGAACGGAGAACGGAGGATTGGAAACAATCAGCTCAAAGGGTTGATCATCCCAATGGATGGGGTTCAGGAGTGTATCTTCGCGGGCAATATCGAACTTGTCAAATTCGATACTGTGCAAGAACATATTGATACGGGCGAGGTTATAGGTGGTGAGTTCGATTTCTTGACCGAAGTAACCATGAACCACTCCATCTTCGCCAAGCACTTTTCTTGCCTTCAAAAGAAGCGAGCCGGATCCACAAGCGGGGTCGTATACCTTGTTGACTGTTTTCTTTCCGATAGTGCCAAGGCGAGTCAACAATTCGGATACGTCTGCGGGAGTGAAATATTGGCCGCCTTTTTTACCGGCATTGGCGGCATACATACCCATTAAATATTCGTAAGCATCCCCAAGGAGGTCGGGGTTGCTACCATTGGCAGAATACAGGGGCATTTTTGCCACGCCGTTCAAAAGTTCTACAAGAACCTTGTTTCGTTTTGCCACGGTTTCGCCAAGAGCTTTCGCATTTACGTCATAATCATCAAATAAACCCTCAAAGCACCGCTCAGATGGGCTTCCTTTGGCGGATGATTCAATATTCTTAAAAATTCCTTCAAGCGTTTCGTTTAAATTGGGATTTGAGGCAGCTTTTGCAAGGACATTGCAAAACAATTCTGATGGAAGCATAAAGAAGCCTTTTGCTTGAATCAAAGCTTCGCGTGCCGTCCGAGCCTCTGCGTCGGACATCTTTGCATAATCGAAGCTTTTATCTCCTGCTTCGTGTTGGATGTTGTTTATGTATTGGGTGAGATTTTCGGAGATATAGCGATAGAACATTGTGCCAAGCACATAGCTCTTAAAGTCCCATTCAGAAACGTGTCCCGCATGTACAAGGTCGGTTGCTATTTTATATATCTGATTAAAAAGCGTCGTTTGCTCCTGTTGGCTTTTTTGGGGCGCAGAAGGTTTCTTAATCTTCTCATCTTCTTCTGCATATTCACCAAGTTTGTGTTTTTTCCTCAGTTCCTCGGGAAAATAATCATCCGGTTCGGAGTATACGATTTTTGTGGAGTTGTCTTTCATGGTGTTTCCTTTCGTGAAGTGAGAGTCGCGCAACGCGCGGGAGGTTGAGCAGTACGAAACCGCTAGGGGGATTTTTGAGGGTGTACTAAACTTCCTTAATCGAGATACTTAGCATCGTTAGTAATTTATATTTTGGTGTTTTTTGGGGGAGGGACGATTCAGCACTCCCCATGTTTCACATATCAATTCGCCATCGGCTTTGCATTCGCGTATGACGCATTTGGTGGCAATCGTTTCGTCAACAACATTTCTATCATCGTCAAGATAGAATATTTCCGAATAATCACCGCCTCTTGGCGTTTTTTTGTTTGTTCTTTTATGTGTTGCCATATTCAATCCTTTGTCGGAGAGATTTTAGTTCCGCAATTATGGCAATATGCGCTATCATCAAATAATTTTGTACCACATTTTCTACAGAACAAAATTTTACGGGGTTCAGGGGGAGGATTATCCGTAGTTTCGGTAGAAAGAGGATTCTCCATAGTTTCGGTAGAGGGAGGATCAAATGATTTTTGTGTAGGTGGAGTTGGCGGTTGAGTTTCGTGTTGCACACGCGCGCTGCTATCCATATAAGCATGGTGCAAGATGCGATTAACATTAGAATTTATAAGAGTGACAATACGCGAAAAGTTTATTTGAGGATTCACTTTGATTTGGTCAACTGAGAGGGCATTGCTTCGACTATTCAGCTTATTAGCAATTTGGAGAACTGCCAAAATCTCACCTTCCATGCGCAGATCAGAAAAATTAGCATATAGATTATCCCAATAGAGTTGATGTAGTTCATTTGCTTCCTTTCGTAGCCCTGCATCCGCTGCTATCTTGGGGAATACGTCACTAAGAGATTTGGAATACTGGTTCTTTGTTTCTTCGATAAGGTTGTGTTTTTCTAATTCATCTTTTGCGGAAAGAAGGAAAGCCGTCCAAAAAAAAGTAAGCATGGTGATATTTTGATGGTATCCGACTTCTCTGCAAAATTGAATCGCTCCATCTAAAAGCTCATTAGAGATATCCTTAGCAGGATTAGTTGAAAGAATTATAGGTGATTCCGTTGACAGCGTTGTTTCTTCAACAGTAGGCTCGTTACTGTCGTCGGCGTGTAAATACACATCCGACGAATATATATTATAGTTGCCGTATTTAGTGGTGGGGGCGTTTTGACTTGACACACATATTCTTACAATTTCGGGCGCATCGGTTTTTTTACTATTATCAGCAGAGGGCGCTTGGTTCTCTATGGAAGCTTTGGATACTTCTGTTTTATTTTCATCCTCTAGACAATACTTATTTAATAGCCAATTAGCTACTATAGACCACAAAATAACTGCCGCCCCTGCTTCTGCTTCGCCGTTCAATTCTAGTATGATAATCCGAAACACAAACCAAACCACTGCACCATTTATGATGACGATTTTTTTGATTTGCTTTTTTGTTAAGATGGTTTTGCGCAGACATAAAATGACTGGTACCAACAAATAGAAGAATACTGTTATAACAAGGTCTAGTAAGAGTGTCAATAATAATGACCCATAATCCATGACTATCTTCCTTTCTCCGTTTATGCTCGGCAGCTTATATTATTACGCTTGTTCTCCTTATATCAGTCAGTTTTCTCTTCAATCAGAATAGCATAGGTGAACTTCTTAACAATTTAAGACACTTTATACTTCAATGTCTGCTGTTTTCAATATCAATTTTTATAGACTCCACGTTAGCCCAAGACATTTTATCGATGTTCCAGACGAATCTTGAGTATGCGTTTCCGATTTCACGATGGGATACGATGGTAGAGAAGATGTTTACCTTTTCTTGATCCTCGGTGGTGGGGGAAATAGTGAGGTTTTCGTTTTCGAAATAGACGGTGCAATTCGCATTCCTCGCGTGGGCGAGAAATGCGGTTACATCATCAAATTGCTTGAACAAAAAAATCGAGGGGATCTTTACTGTGCTGTTTTCTTCGATGTAATCTAAATAATTCATGATAGTGTTCTCTTTCTCCGTTTACGCTTGGCTGCGCACTTCTTTATACCACTTGCTACGGCTGATGCCCAACCGCTCACAAGCAACTGTTACCGTCATATCGCCGTTGGCAACACGGCTCTTGTAACTCTCCAACTCGGGAACCTCGAGATACTTGCGTCCTTCGCGGTATTCGGGGTTCTTTGCTTTTGCCTCGGCTTTTCCATCATTCAATCGCTCAATAATCATATCGCGCTCGTATTCCGCAAACGCCATCATAATGGTTAGCACAAGTCTACCCGTCGGGGTATCTTCTACCAATCCCATGTTCAGTACGTGAACGGAGATGCCACGGCCGAGCAATTCTTTAATCAGATCCACGCCGTCGGTAGCAGTTCTCGCAAATCGATCGAGCTTGCACACTACCAAGGTGTCGCCCGACTGCAATTTTTCAATCAGCCGAGTAAATTTCGGGCGCTCCATCTTTGTACCTGTGTATGCTTCCAGCACGATCTCGGAACAGCCCGCCTCGCGCAACTTTTTCTCCTGCGCTTCAAGGCTGTTGCCGTCCTCACCACCCGCATAGCGAGTGGTGCTACTGACACGTCCGTAGCCGTATCTCATTCGTCGCCACCTACCTTGTAGCAACCCTCGCGAGGATCACGCGCTGTTTTCGGTTGCACTACGACCTCGTAACCAAGTGCATCCAAGAAGCTTACAAACGTATCGACCTTCATGCTCTTACCACGCAAACGTTCGCTGACACCTGAGATAGTTTTATAGCCCATTTTGTCACGAAGTACGTCAAGCGTCACTTTTGGAGTGCTGTTTTCCATAATATCTTGAATAATCTTGATTTCGTTCATTAAAATCTCCCCTTTTTGGTTTCTAAGCATATTATAACACGAAATCGCGTAAAAGTCAAGAGGGTTTCCAAAAATTGTAGACTTGAACAAAAAGAAAGCGCCTTTTTTGTAAATTTTCCACTAAGAGACATCACCCGGCCGCCGGGGGCGGGGGATATCCCCCCACCCCCGGCACGTACACAAGGGAAAATAATATAAACAATAATAAAACAACAATAAATAATAATGAAATAAAATGCGTGTGTATATGAGTGTGTATATGTGGGCTGTGTATATGTGTATATGTATGTGTATATATGGGGCTGTACATAGGGGCTTTATATAGGGCTTATATGTGGGGGCTGTATATAGTGGGCTGTATGTATAGTGTGTTTTAACTGTGCAGTAAATGAACAAACTGTAAATTACGCGCAATCGCGTAAAAACTTTTATAAAACCTATTGCAATTTACGCGAAATCGTGTATAATAAAGATAGTTACACGGACACGCGTAAAAATAAAATAAAAAGGGGATCGCAAAAATGCACTATCTAAAAGCAACCACTATCGACGGAAAGAGGGAATATTTTAACCTCGACAAAATTCTCACCATACAAGACAGCGCCGACGGAACAAAAATAAAAATCTTTATGGGCGCGGGGCTTTATTGGTGGGTATGGGCTGACAGCCTGAGAATAACAAACCTGCGCGAAATTTTAGCGGATATGGACGAAACATTAGAAGACTTTAACGAAATTATAGGAGGAGAAAACAATGCTTAATATTTATGTAAACACATGGGGCAACTACAACGAAAACGGCGCGGACGGTGGCGAGTGGATCACTCTCCCAATGGACGCGGACGAACTGCAAGAAAAACTAGAAGAAATCGCGGAAAATATGCGAGATTACGATCCAGAGTTCGCCATTCATGACTATGAATGGACGTGCGATTGGGAGGGCTTCGAAATAAGCGAATATGACAGCATAGAAGAAATTAACGAATTTTGTCAGAGCCTCGCGGAATTGGACGAATACCAAAGCAAGGTATTCGCCGCCGCGGTTGAATATTTCGGCAGGGAACATATAGAAATAGACGAAATAGACAATTACAACCTTTACACCGATATTACCGATAATTACGATCTCGGATACTATTGGGCGGTTGAAAGTGGTTGTTATGATCTCGACAAAATGGGACATCTAGCAAACTACTTTGATTATGAAGGGTTCGGGCGTGATATCGCGTTAGAAACCGACGGCGGTTTTACCTCATACGGATTTTTAGAGAGGTGCTGACGTGACAATATTCTTTTATATTTCGTTTGCTATGGTATCCGCTGTCATGTTTGCGGTGGGGGCGCTTATCGCCTATATAGAGGGCGAAAAAGAATTAAATTATAAATATAACAGGGGGAGAAAAAACGATGGTAAAAATCAGAAAAAACACAGCGCGTAAACTATTTAACGAGGGGCGAGAACTTATAATAATACCTTGCAATTGCGCGCCCGGTGGCGCATGGTTGACAGGGTTTCGGATCTGTAAAAACAAGCTCGAAAACAGTGATTTCGACCGCCTCATAAATGAATTTGAGTATTATAATTGTAACTCTGAGTTAGGGCGCTACACGCATTATTATTTAGAGGAGGCGCGCGCGTGATCATAGCCGTTATACTAGCGATTATATACTTTCCATTAGGCGTTATCTTTGAACTAACAAAAAAATACAAGTAATTAAATAACCCGCCCCGCGCGGGTTTCTACATGGAGGAAAACAGCATGAAAACATATCACATTTACCGCATCGAACCGAACGGAGAACCCAAAAAGAAGCAAACGACCCATGCACACACAATCGACAGCGCATGGGACAGCAATAAAAGATGGTACTCGGATGGGCGTTATTTAATATCAAGCGCCGACGGATTAGACGCGAAAATCTTTATTTTACCCCAAAACGAACCGCCCGCAGCGCCCCAAGAAACCGAGGAAAACCCGCCTACACTCTGTGTATGTGAACGCTGTTTAATGGCGATAGAATCCCGCGAAGGTCAGCAGATAACACGAAAAATCTATCTTGACGAGGACGATCCGCGCCCGTGCGATTGGTGCGAGGACACGGAAAACGATGTATTATATGAGATCCTGTAAGGAGGTGGCGAGATGCGCATAAAATGGATAGACCGCCCCGCGAACCAATATACAAACCTCGCGGGGGCGATATATGAACAAATTACCCCA
>JAEIGA010008684.1_pt1 | contig 15379 bp, 11 predicted proteins | sample 9270691 | NCBI WGS metagenome assembly JAEIGA01 (sample SAMN17057246, study PRJNA624740) | gut metagenome | biome: biome; isolation source: fecal sample | host: Bos grunniens | place: China: Xizang | collected 2019
AAGATAATTAATCTGAAGTTGTACGAATTCGATACAGGGTTGCTCGGTAAGTATCATATCGAGAACGTCGGCGGTATCGTGAAAGGACATACCGATATGCTTTATTTTTCCTTCTTCCTTAAGCTGTTTTATTACGTTAAAGCTGTCGGCGTTTTTATATTTCGGATAATTTCCTCTTGTTAAACAGTGGAAAAGATAGAAATCAAAGTAATCCACTCCGCAAAGCGTAAGCTGATTGTTAAAGAAGGGAAGAATATCTTCCTTTGTTTCGAAATACCAGGCGGAAAGCTTGTCGGCGAGAATAAAAGCATCGCGAGGGTATCTTGCGCTCAGACAGTCGCGGATGGCGGTTTCACTTTTTCCGTCAATATAACCGTGGGCGGTATCAAAATAGTTAAAGCCTGCATCCAAAAAAGCATCTATCATTTTTGAAAATTCAGCGTAATCAACACTTTCTCCGTCCATTTTAAGTCGCATACAGCCAAAGCCTAAATTTTTTTTATTAAAAATATTACTCATACTAAGTGTTCTCCTTGAACGTTTTAATATATAACCTTCGTTTTTGTGTGGAATTCGGGGATTTCTTGGTCAAAAACGCAGACGTCTATATCATTAACCGAAGCAAGACGGTAGAGAGAACGGTGACCGATTTTTTCGGCATCGCATAAAAAAACACTGCACGCCGCATTTTTAAGCATAAGCTCTCTGATGTGATTTTCCTCTAAGATAGGGTCATATATGTATCCGTCGTAGTCAACGCATTGGGATGAAAAAAAGAGAATATCGGGAAATATTTTAACTATTGTGTTATATGCCTGTTCACCCGATGTTACAACCGACTGATTAACCGATTCTCCACCGATACAATGCGTTTTTATGCCATAGTTTACAGCTGTGATAGCCGTTTGCATATTGTTGGTAAAAAGTATCATATCCTTGTGCTTCGCAATATAAGGAACCATAAAACCTGCCGTAGTGGAGCCGTCAAGCATAACCGTTTGCCCATCGCGTAAAAGAACGGATGCGTTTTTTGCTATCTTTCGTTTTTCGGCTATGTTCTTCTCCATTCTGCTGCTAAGGGGAACTGCGTGATTAAGCTCTCTGAATATTGAGGCGCCGCCGTGGGTTCTGCGGATAAGATAAAGATTTTGTAAACGCGTTAAATCTCGCCTTATGCTTGAAGAAGAAGTATATGTAAGTTCGGAAAGCCTTTCAACACTTAAAAATCCCTGCTCCTCAAGTAATGAAAGTATTTGTTCTTGTCTTTTAGTAATGCTCATTTTACCACTCTTTTTGATTATTTTTCGAAGAATAATGCTTATTTGCCTATTTTTCCGCCATATATTGCGTTAATTTCGCTCATGTACTATAATCATTGTAATAATTTTAAAATAAATGTCAATAACTTTGACAAATTTATTTTTGAAAAGGAAGGACAAATATGAAACTTTTTATTGATACCGCAAACGTTGACGATATAAGACGCGCTAATGACCTTGGTATTATCTGTGGAGTAACCACAAACCCATCACTTATCGCAAAAGAGGGACGCGACTTTTTTGAGGTTATAAAAGAGATAACCGATATAGTTGACGGACCTATCAGCGCAGAGGTTGTATCTTTAGAAGCAGACGCTATGGTTAAAGAAGCGTTGGAAATCTGTGAGAAGATTAACAACCCAAATACAGTTATTAAGATTCCTATGTGTGCGGAGGGACTTAAAGCCACTAAAAAACTTACCGCACTGGGTATAAAAACCAACGTAACTCTTATTTTCTCAACCGCTCAGGCTCTTCTCGCCGCAAAGGCAGGCGCTACATACGTAAGTCCTTTCGTAGGCAGACTTGACGATATCGGTCAGGATGGCGTAGCGCTGGTAAAGGATATTGTTGATATTTTCAGAACTTATGGCATAAAAACCGAGATTATTGCCGCATCTATGCGTACCTCTTCTCACGTAACCGCAGTTGCAAAGGCAGGTAGTGATATAGCAACCGTTCCCGCAAAGGTACTTGAAAGTATGATCGGCCATCCTTTAACCACTGCAGGCATCGCATCCTTCCTTGCCGACTGGGAAAAGGCAAAAAATAAGTAAAACAAAAAATCCAAGTCATAAGACTTGGATTTTTTTTGGTTGAGCTAAGGGGACTTGCCCCCAACATATTTATGATTCGTGCCGTAGGCACACCGAAACTGTTATCTATTATCTGTTATTTATTATCTTTTATCTTGAAAAGTCGCGGATTTCTTTAGAGAATAGATAAGAGAGAAGAGATAATAGATAAAAGAACAAAAAGAAAAGTCACACTTTCGTGCGACTTTTCTTTTTGGCTGGGGAATAGGGATTCGAACCCCAACAAACAGAGTCAGAGTCTGTCGTGCTACCGTTACACAATTCCCCAATATTTTGCTGACAACGACTATTATATGCTTTAAAACGAGATTTGTCAAGAGTATTTTAACCATTTTTCAAAAAAATACTTGAAATATTATTTAATTTGTGATATTATATGCAAGTATTCGGGGTTATAGCGCAGTTGGTAGCGCACCACACTGGCAGTGTGGGGGTCAGGGGTTCGAATCCCCTTAGCTCCACCAAAAAATCGACAAGGTTCGAAGAGCCTTGTCGATTTTTCTTTTTCTCTTATTTCAGTTCAAAATCAAAGGTTTTAACGCCCTTTGCTTCGTAGTTGCCTGCAAGAATATCGATGGAAGTATCAACGGTAGTCTTTTCTATTCCACCGATAAGCACTCGGGGGATATGGGGCAGAGTTTCCAAAACGCAGGGGTTTCCGAAATGCACAAGCGTAGAAACTTTATTGGTGTACTGCAAAGCTTTAATAAGACTTAAGACACGGGAATTAATGGCTTCTTCTCCTACGTAGGGGAGAGGTTCGGTAAAGGTCAGGAAAATTACGTCGTCATTGACAATAGAACCCTGGAAAATCTCGTAATTTTGTTTTTCGTTTGGATATTCGTGGAACAGTTTTACCTGAGAGTTCGGGAACAAAGTCAATATTTTTTCGCTTATTTCTTTCGGGAACAGCCAATTGTTGCTAAAGGTATTTACGTCAACCGTGCTTAAATCCATTTCATTTCTTACCATTATGGCAAACAGATGCTTTCCGTCTTTTGAAATTGCGGGAGTAAGTCCGTCGTCGGTTTTAGCATAAATGGAATCGCGGGCTATATTTTTGGTAAGTTTTATTTCTTCGTCGGTAAGGGAAGCACACTTATTTTCATTAAGCACCATAACCTTATGCTGAGCGGCTAAAACGCGCTTAACACAAGCGTCAAGCTGCTCGTCGGTAATAACACCCTTTTCGTAAGCTGTTTTAATAGCATCGTGTTCACGGGAAGCAAAATGAGTAAAGGGAAGGGGTAGGTCGTTGCCTGCGGCAATAGCAAGACCAAGACTTTCGGCTTCACCAAATTTTGCGCGAATTCCCATCATATTAAGAGCGTCGGTCATACAAAAACCTTTAAAGCCTTGCTCTCTGAATATATCAATAACCTTTTTGGAAAGACTTGCGGGATATGTGTCGTCTATATTCGGGAATTTATGATGGGAAGTCATAACACCGTCAAGAAGATCTTCTTTCATAAGCTGGAGATATGAATAAAGGCTTGTTTCAAGCAATTCTTCTTTGGTTTGGGAAGAAAAACCTTCAGCCATGTGGGAGTCTATGTTTAAATCGTTTCTTCCGCTGGGATAGTGCTTTCCTACCGACAGAATACCTGCGTCGTGCATACCCTTTATTTCTGCGGCAGCCATTTTTGCGATTACTTCTTTATTGTTACTGTAAGCGCGGGTAAAACCGTTTCCCATATCCAAAACTGGATTGCACACTACGTTATATCCTAAAGATTTTGCAGTAAAGCCTACTGTTTTACCAAAAGCGTAAGCGTATTTTTCGTCACCGGTACAGCCTATGGGATTGTGATGGCCTATACGATAGTCGCCCATTCCTTTTTCGGCATCGGTCATTATAAGAATAGGATAATCGGCGGTTTCCACAACACGCTTCAAATATTCTTCCCATTTCCATGTGCCCCACTGAATCCATACGGCGCCTACCGCGCGTTTTTTAATGCGGTCAAATATAAATTCAACCTCTTCGGGAATTATACCGCCGTTTACTTTTATGGTGTGTACCATGCCTAACTTCTGGTCAAGTGTAAGTTCTTCGAATTTTAATTCTTTCATTTCAGTTGCTCCTTTTTCTGCCAATTATTCAAACAAAAACACTGATGTCAAAAAGGGTAAATTCGGTTACTTTTTTAGTATTCTCAAAAGAAAATTTACCGTCTGCGCAACAGCCGTTTTTATTTTACAAAATCAATTACACTCGTTTAGTAAAATACATTTCAAAAATAGTTTTGCAATATAGACTCGCATCACATACGGTATCTATTATTCCTTCATTTTCCTTTGCCAAGGCAATAAACTTTTCTTTAAGCAAATCGGCTGTTTCTTTATCGTCGCCGTAAAGGGCAATATAAGCGTCGCTTAGGATATCGGTAAGTTCTGCGTGAACCATAAGATACGACCAATCGTCTGACTTATCTTTACAGCGTTCCATATATTCTTCCTTAAAAGCTTTTATAACCTCTTTTGCTTTTTTATAACCGATAATATAATCTTCTTCTGTAACAAGCTTAGTTTTGTCTTTAGGATTAAAAAGATTAGAAATCTCCCTTAAATAATTGTTTACTGCCTTGGCATCATCACCGAAAGCGGCAGTAAAATATTCATCCTTTACACTTTCAAAGCTACCGTTTTTATCCCAAAGCCCTGAAGCCATTGCATACTGTGGCAAGCCCGTTGGAAAAGCAGAGCGAAGACGCTGACAGCTCATCATACCGTTAAGGCCTAATTTATGAAGTGAAATCATATCCTTATATAAAAATTCTGCCACGTTAAATTGTCCGGGGTCTTTATGATGATTCCACATTAAATGATAATCGAAATCAAAAGCATCTTTACCGTCGAAAATTTTGCGCCATTCTAAAAGATACGCAACGTTTGGAGCGTCACCGCAACGCAAAAATTCTTTATTGCGTTCATATTCGGGAAGTTGAGGTAGATTTTCTAAATCAATATCTGCATAACTATCATTATACCAACGGTTTATAGGCGCAAACATTAAAGCAAATCTATCGGGATTTTTAATGCGTTCTTTAATGGGCGCAAACAACAAATCCACGTATATAAGGAAAACTATTTTTGTATTAACACCTGCTTTTGTCATTTTTTCATCTAACAAATTAAGCATATCTACGTAGTAATCCGACGGTCTTTTTTTAACACATTCTTCACATTCGCAGTGGTTCATAGCATCATCTGCCAACCAAAAATGAAGATAATCTACCTTAGGATTATTTGCGCAATATTCCGTAATATAATCGGTTATTCTGTTTTGCACGTAAGGGTTAGAATAACAAAGATTAGTATTTTTGGGTATGCCGCCACAAAATTCTCTTTTGCCGTTTCTAAGCGCTAAGAGGTTTCTTACATCGTCGGATATTTCGCCTTCGTAAACCTCCCAGCCCGAATCATCAAAACCAAAGGGCTTACAGTTCCAACCGTGTCCTACCGCATGGTAAATAAGTCCTCTTTCCTCGATTTCGTCATAAAGAGAGGAAACCATTGCGTCAATATCGTTATTGCTGAGTTCATTTCCGAAATCACGGTCATTTTTGTCATTATAAAACTTTTCATAATACTTTCTGAAGAAAACTCCGGGGGTAAAAAACTGGGTAAAAAATGCGTTCATTCCCACCTTGGGCAGCCAGTCTATAGTATTATAAACGTGCTCACAGCCAACCGAACCTTCAATACAAATACCTCTGTGCTTGTAGCTTGCCGTTTCTTTAACCTCGGCTTTTAAATCGGCATAGTTAAGGCGCCTTTTGGGTATTTTTTCGCCATTTTTACCGGGATATAGATAGCGACAGCCCATTTCCTTCATAAAGCGATAAACGGCCATAAGTACGCTTCTTTCATTAGAGCCGCTTATAATACCTGCTCCGTTTTCTACGCTTATATAAATACTGTCCTCGGCGCTATTTGCCTCAACAGAGCCGTCAAGACCTACCCATAAAGCGTTTTTTACGGAGTTATCCTTTTCTTCGTATTTTCTTATATCCAGGACAACAGAGTTATCCATAGCCTTAATAAGGCGCACAAGTTCCTTTACGGCAAATTTTACCGTTTTGTCTTTACCTATTTGTGCTAGTATAAGTCTCATAAATATCTCCTATCTTTTGTTTATTAAATTCATTCAAACAAAAATATTGCCGTTTCATAGGGTTTTAAATTAAGATTTACAAATTTACCCGTTCCGCTTTCATTGGCACCGTATTTTTTCCACTTTTTATCTTCGCCAAAATCAAGTGTTCCGGAAAATTCCTTATCACTTGCAATAACACCTAAAAAACGATTATCGCCGTAAAGCGTATAATCTGCATCAATGTAAATATGGCAACCTGCCTTTTTAACGATATTTTTAAGTTCTTCAATAGAAATTTTTGGTATGGTATTCATTATTAAGGTTCTGCCGTCTTCTATTCTTTCGGCAAAAGAACCCTTTTCGGTTTCGTATAAAACGTTATTGTTAATCTTAACGGTTGGGTACATCTCATTTGTTTTTTCTTCATTGTCACGCAAAGAAAAGCCTGTTACGTTTTCAATGTTTTTAAAAGAGAAGTTACCGTCTGCCACACAACCTGCCATATACTGAAACATAATTGTAGCATCAGATCTTTCTTTAACGTAATTTAGAGTTTCGGTGTTTAAACGGAAATCGTAAGAGAAAACGATAAGTTTATAACGGCTCAAATTAATATTTTTAATATCAGAAGTTCTGAAAATATCTACAAGTACGCCGGTTCGTTTAAGGTCAAATATAAGGTAGGTAGAATAAGCATCTAAAGACTTACCCGAACATGTAATACCGGCAGAAAGTTCATCTGCAAGTACTAAAACGTCACTTACACTTTCGTGCGGTTTCTTTCTGATTAAGTTGTTAAGTGTGTCTAATTCTTCAACCAAATCCAACATTTCGGCAGAATTATACCAACCGTCACCCAAATCCATAAACCAAAAGCCTGAATTGTGAGAAAGGTTTTTTGAAAGTTCACGATAGAGCGCGTTTCTTGTTTGAAGCATATTTTCACTTGCCCAGATTTTCGGAGTGTCGGGCGCGGCAAGGTGGGTTCTTACGTCACATTCGTCAACCCACACCTTAGTTAAATTTACCGATTGAGTAATACTGTGTTCACCGCTGCTGTCACCGGGAGCGCAACGGTCATACAGTTTTGGAGCGGCAAAGAAATCAACGTATGGAGAATCAAGCAATTTTTGTATATGGGTATGCCCCGTATAGCCTGTTTGAGCAATTCCCATAAAATAACCGTAGAAAACGCCCGTTAACTTTGTGGGCGCAATCTCCTTTACAGCCTTGCACAAATATTCTATTGCATAGGAATTTATTTCGCCCATAAACTCGTCGTAATAACGCGAAACGGGGTCGTTTGCGCGCATATAATCACTTGCGTTATCCCGTTTGAAATAACGTTGTTCGGGAGGAGCGATTTCAGCCTCTATGCCGTATTTTTCCTTTAAAAAAGCCTTGAATTTTCTTTGGTGATTAATGCCGTAATCACCGCAATCGCGCTTAACTCTGCCCCAAAGCAAAGTTTCACCCGATACTCCGTATGCTATATGATAACCCAAAATTTTGTCGCCGTATTTTTCTTCCAAATGGGTTAAAAGAACTTTTAACATTTCTTTGGTATCGTGAAGCCATTTATCGGAAGAAAAACTCTGATTAGAAATTTTACCGCCAACGTTTGGACGGGTATATTTTTGGTTGCCCATATACATACCACCGGGCGCATCATAGCCAAGTTGGTCGTGCAAAGGTGTATCAACAAGAGCGCTGATTTCCTCGGTAGTTTGCGGTCCACCGTAGTAAACGCAAACTTCTTCAGGATTGTTTTTGAGCCATTCGTAAGGAGGGTCTAATTTAATTCGTGGGATAAGCATTGCATCCTCGCCAATTTGAACGGCTGCATCCATAGTTTTATCGGTGGTGGTAAAGTTATAAACTCCGTCGCCAACCCAACCAGCCTCTAAAATAAAACTGTGTAATTTTATACCGCGTTTATAAAAATCCTGATGATATTTAAGTTCGGAAAAGGTATCGTTACCGATTACGGGATTTCCGTCTTCGTCCAAAGCTTTATGGCCGATACCTATTCCAAGTCTGGACCAAAATATAGTTTTATTTCTTAAAATGTTTCTGTCCATTTTTATACCTTTTTTGAAACGCTGTATATCATATTTCTAAGGTCGTTGGAAAGCCACGACCATCTGCCCTTGACCGAAACTGAAGCGTCTTTCATAGAATATAAAATCTCTTGTACCTCATCAAAATATTTTTCCAGCAGTTCAATTTTTTCTTCTGCGCTATAGGATAAAGTTTTCTCTAAAAACAGCGGGTCGTCGGTCAGCATTTCAAGAGGCTGATAGGAAAGATGTTTTTTCTTTGCGCGTTCGCCTAACATAAGCAGACGGCCTTTTATATATAAATCGCGCCATTTTGTAGCCATTGAAGAACCACCGTACAATGGGTCAAGTGTATTTGCGTAAAACTTTTCGATAGACAGTTCGCTGTTTTCTCTGCCAAGTCCGCAAGCCTCTTCAAAAGCAAGATAATTTGCTTCGTTAGGGGGAGCAACAAAGGATTCTTCACCAAAAATACTAACGCCGTTTACGTCGTGTTTTCTTGCCTCAGTTACCAACTGCCAAATAAGTTCTACTGCCCAATCGCCCATACCCATTGCGGAATACTGACTTCCTGCATGAACTCGTAAAATATTATCAGCCTTCGGTGTGTAAATATCATCGGGCCAATAATCGGTTGCATAGCCGCCTATAGCCTTATCTGCCGCCCACTGAAGAATGGAGCCTTCGGGCAAAGCCGACAGCAATTTTCTGTCTTCTTTTGGCATAGATTGCCAGTTGCCGTCAACAAATTCCGCCTTTGGTGAAGTGAAACCGGAATAGGTTTCGCAAAGAACCCAAGCGTCAGGTTTTTTGGACTTTGAAACCTCGACTGCAGCGGTATATGTATTTAACATATCTTCTACCGAGTAGTCGCGTTTGATATTTCTGCCTTTTCTGCGTTCTTCGCAAAGAGGACAATGGCAAACGCTGTAGTCGCCAACCTCAACCTGAATTCCGTCAATATCAAATTCATCGTAAAGCCAACCGAGCGCTTCCTTAAACCACTCAAGATTTTCAGGTCTTGAAGGACAGGCAAGTACGTTCATAGGGCCAAAGGGATAGGGGTTGCCGTTTTCATCAACCGAAGCGTATTCAGGATGTTCTGTAAGCCAAGTATTAAGGGAATATTTATGTGTTCCGAACTTGCGGTCAATACCCAGAGAAGCGGTAGTTGAAGGGTCGTAGAAAACACCGCCGTAACTAAAGGCGCTTACTCCCGGCATAATTCTTACGCCCTTTTCTCTGCCGTATTTAACAAGTTCCTTAAACTGATTAAGTCCGTCGTTATGGGCGCGAAGCGCTCCCCATATAACAATGCCGTTAAAATGGTGAAGACTTGCATAGTCCACCATTCTCTTATAATCTTTAAGGAAAGCCTCGCGTCTGAAATTTTTACCGGAACAACCCCAAACCTTGCTTTCTGTTGAAATATCCCAGTAAGCGCCGATGTCCCAGGTCCAAAGTACGCGGTATTTTGGTACGTTCATAAAAGTTACCTCCTGATAAAAGGTTGATTTTTTAATATATTTGCGCGCCGTTATCGGTCAGCGTTTTTTGGAGAAGTTTAACGTCTAAGGTGTGGGTGTTGGTATTTGTGTTTTTTGCAATACCAATAGCCGTTCCTGCAGCCACGCCAAGACATACGCAAATAGGCATAATTCTTACCGACGACTGAGCTTCGTGGGTTGCTGAAATACATCTTCCCGCTACTAAAAGATTATCGAATTCTTTTGGAAGAAGACTACGGTAGGGAATACTGTAAAAGTATTTTCTGTCAAATCTCTTCATTACCGTACCCGTTCCCGAAGGACTGTGTATATCAACGTCATAGTTGCCGAGCGCTATGCTGTCCTCAAACATAACTCTGTCGAAAAGTTCGTTTGCGGTCAGTATATGTTCGCCTCGTAATTTTCTTGATTCGCGTACTCCGATTTGAGAAGCAACCGACGAAATGGTACAATTTTTAAAGGAATCTGAATTGTTTTTTAAGAAATCAACCATTTCGCAAATCTGTTTTCTTGCCTCTATTTCAGCCTTGCTTATGTCAAAAGGATTGGTTGGGTCCATTTTTACTATTCTTGTAGTATTAAAATGTAACATTCCGTCAGGAAGACCGCCGAAAATTAAAATATTTTCTCTTGGGTTTTTGATTTTTCCTTCGCTTCGGTACTGCTTATAAAGTTCCTGAAGAGAAGCAATTTCTTCTTTATATTTATCAAGGTCAACTCCGCAAAGACGGAAGCAGGTGGTCATAGGCTGGCAGAGGTTATCTTCCTCTCTGCCTAAAAGATAATCACAGCCTGCAAGATAGAAAAGGTCGCCATCTCCCGAGGTGTCAATAAAGAAATCGGCATTTATCGTCATGCTTCCCGCTTTGGTTGCAACCTTAACACCGTTTATGTTTCTGCCGTCCTTTAAAACGTCATAAACGGTTGCGTGGAACAGAACGTCAACGTTTTCGTCACTGACCATATCGTCAAGAACAAATTTGAAATATTCGGTATCAAAGTTAATCTTGATTTCTTCGCCGGTTTTCTTTTCGTAACGCTCTCGCATTTCGGTGAAAATACCGTCGGATAAAAGTTTGTTTACTTCTCCACCGTAAGCACGATAAGGACAAAAGGGAAAAACCAGTGATCCGGACAGCGCACCGCCAAGACTGTTTGACTTTTCAATCAGCATAACCGAAAGACCTTGTCTTGCGCCTGCGACTGCAGCGCCTACACCGGAAAGTCCTCCGCCTACAACAATTAAATCGTATTTTTTCATACTGCTACCTCATCGCTTTTCTAATCGTTGCAATGGTTAGCAGAAGCTATCTGCTAACCATTATATAAATTTGCCTACTTAAAAGGGGTGATAATTAAAATCCGTAACCGGCGGGGCTATAATAAGCCATATTTGTCTGTCTTACGTCAAGTCTTCCAAAGCAAGCGCAAACCGGCACGTTTGAAATAACGTGAATTGCGTACTGCCCATAGGGAATTTGATACCCTTCTTTTCCTATAGGCTTATCTAAACGCAGACAGGTTGTCCTTTCTGCATTAAGGTCTATTGTTATTTTATCATAAGCCGGCTTATCTTCAAACAAAATTTTTATACGAATATGAGCATCTTTTTTACCCACATTTGTAATCATAAGCGCTTCGTGGCCTGGAAATTCGGGATTATCGCCTTTAGGAGGTAAATCTCCGTCACAAAATACCCAGTTCTTTTTTCCGTATTTCATTTTACTTACTCCTTACTTTACGTAGTTGAAAAGCTCTTCTTCAAATTCGGGACAAAGAGGTTCTGCGCCGTTTTCGGTAATTACGTAGCAGGTTTCAACTCTAAGACCGTTAAGGGTAGGATGACCGAAGAAGCTTACGTCTACGTTTACTATCATATTCTTTTCTAACTTATCGTCGCTGTTGGGGCCAAAGAAAGGAGCCTCTGCTTCCATAAGTCCCATTGTATGAGCAAAGGGGCAAACAATATACTTTAAGTAACCGCCCTTTTCGTAGAGAACTCTGCCTGCAGCGTCTATCTCACGTCCGCTGTTACCGATTTTAAGCATATTTTTAACGTCACGCATAACTTCAATCATATCAATAAGGCATTTTCTCTGTTCGGGTGTGTATTCACCGCTAACGGGAACGGTATGACCAAAGGTGCCTGCATAGCCGTTAATACGGGGAGCAATACCAAGCATAACCATTTCGCCGTTTTCCATAACCTTGTTTGTAGCGGTAGGTACTACTGCATTGGAACGAATACCGCTGCCTACAATGGTCTGATAAGCAAAGCTGTTTGCTCCGTTTGCACGGCATACTGCTTCACCTGCTGCGGCAACCTCGTATTCCTTGTTTCCTGCCTTTACCTTTTCCATCATTGCTTTGTAAGCATCATAGCAAAGCATAGTAGCCTTACGTGCCTGCTCAACCTCCCAATCGCTCTTTACGTACCTGAACTGAAGATAATCGTCTGTAAGGTCTACAATTTCACAGCCTGCAAAGCCGCTTACCAAATCCTGATGAACAAGATAAGGCATATCGTTTGTACCAATAAGACCAACCTTTTTAATTGGGAATTTTTTATTAAGCTCTTCAAAAAGCTCTTCAAAGCCTATAATTGTTGCAAGAGGATATTCTTCGTCGGGCACCATAAATACCTTAAAGCATCTGGTATCATGAATAGCCGAAGACTGTTTTGCAAATGGTTCACTTTCAGGGCCGCCCAAAAGCATTGTAGTGCCGTCTCTTCCAACCAAAACGGCACCCTTTTCAAACTGGCCTACCCAGCCTGTTAAGTACCAGCCGTTAGCAACGTTTAATTCGTCGAAGTAGATAACGGCAATATCGGTGTCTTTTTCGTTTAAAAGATTCACCACTTTCTGAATTCTTTTTTCTGTTTCCTGCGCGTTGTAGTATGACATTTTTATTCCTCCTAAATATTATTTATATATCATCAGGCTTCCCACTCGAATTCGTCAAGCGGGTACATAGGCCTGATAATTTTCTTAAGACCGAGCTTTTCAAGCTCCACACAGCTGGCTCCCATTGAGAGAGCAAAGATTTCTCTGTCGGCAAAGGGCTTAAGCTCCTGGAACAAATAACCCAGCTTTACGGTAACAACCTCGTAAGAAAGCAAATCAACCCTTGCTTCGTCGAAATTACGTTTTTCTATAAAGGCGCAACGTTTTTCAGCAAAAACGGCGTCAATATTCCCAAAGCTAAGGCACAAGCTCCTGCCTATAAGCTCTTTTCCCCAACCCAGAATATTACCGTGGGACTTTACGGTTGCCTTTTTACCGAATTTATTAACAAAAACCTCTTCTCCGTCCTTTTTATCCCAAAAAGCTTCTACAAGCTCAGGGTCGGTAATACCGGCGACACAAATTCGCTTTTCGGTGTTGCTTTTAAGGAAAAGCTCTAACATTTCGGTGCTTTCCCCTTCTGCGCCCGCAGTTGTGTTATCGCCGCTGTCGGTAACGAAAATTCGGTTTTCTTTACCCATTAAAGCCAGTTCTACAGATTTCTCTACACTTTCGGCTTCAATTTTAAACCTATAAATTTTACGTGTTGCCCAAAGCTTATTTGCAAGATTCTTGGCAACGCTTTTAGCCGTTTCTTCATTTGCGGCGCAAACCACCGTTGAAGCGGAGGTATTCGGAGCATCTATCCAGCAGTGGCCAAGGAAAAGATTAGCAGAATAAATACTTTCTTGCTGTTCAAGACACAAGGTTTCTTCTATAAGTGTTTTAAGCGGTTCTTCCCGCGTTAAAAGGGTGTCGTTCTTTAAAAGGAAGGGCACTCTTTGAATATACATAATCGGTTTTTCTCCGCTTTTTAACGCTTTTATTAAGCAGTTTGCAGCACGAAGCTGACTTTCCGCTTGGTCAGTATGGGGAACTGTTTTAAAGCCGCATACAATATCAGCATAGTTGCACAGCTCGTCGGTTATATTGGCGTGAGCATCCATAGTCAAAGAAATCACGCATTTTTCCGAAACTATTTTACGTATTTCCTTTAAAAGATAAAGCTCACCGCTGCCAATTTCCTCTACCTCCATACTTCCATGGAAGAAAATATAAATTCCATCAGCATCTGAATTTTCTTTTACTGTTTCAATAATCTCTTCTGCATAGCAAAAGTATATATCCTTTTCAACCGTTCCGGCAGGAAGGGCAACCGCATAAATTGCGGGGACAACCTCATAACCCGCCTTTTCAAAAACGTCTTTTACAACAAGCTTTTTGAAAATATCTTCGCCCTTAAAATACTCAAAATCATACTTTTGAGGGTGGGTTTTTGCACGGCTGTTTGACTCGCATTGAAACGATGCACAAATGATTTTCATAATGGTATCACTCCTTATATAAACATTATACCAGTTAGCATTTTCATTAGCAGTAGATGAAATAAAACAAAAAGTGTAAAAAATAAAACAAATATTTTTGATATTGACTTTTTTACATCTGTATGCTACCATATGGCTATGAAAAAATACTACACTTATACCGTAAAAAAGTTAATAACCGTTCAACAGCTCGTAACCATAGAGTATCTTCAAGTAGAAAAGGATTTCTTTTACCCGGAAGAATCTCATGACTTTTACGAATTTGTTTGCGTGGAAAAGGGCAGTATAATCTGTAAGACTGAAAACGAGGAGGTTTTTTTGCAAAAAAAGGATTTTTTCCTTATTCCGCCTAACCTTTCCCACTCTTACTGCGTAAAAGATACAGACGCTACCACCGTTATTACAGTCGTTTGCTTTAAAAGCAAATCAAATACAATTTCAATTATTGACGGAATAAAGCATCTGGATGAAGATACCGTCGAGCTGGTCAAGAAAATTCTGAAGGAAGCCGCAGAAACCTTTGTATTTCCCTTTGACAAAAAGCTTACCCTTAACACTCATCCGCGTCTCGGTTCTCAGCAATTAATAGAAAATTATATTGAAGAGCTTTTAATAAAGCTTGTTCAGCTTACCACATATAATAATCAAAACTTCCGTATTGCCACAAACAGCTTTGACGTAAAAAAATCCATTACCAACGAAATTATAAAAATGCTTAAAAGCAATATTTACGGAAAAATCACTCTTGCGGATATATGTAACCGTATGTTTTACAGTAAAACCTTTTTAAATTCGGTTTTTAAAGAAAACAAAGGCATTACCATAATGCAATATTATCAGGCGCTTAAAATTGACGAAGCAAAATTACTTTTAAACAAAAAGGAAAGTATAACTTCGGTTTCCGAAAAGCTTTGCTTTGAAAGCCCTCAGTATTTTGCTAAAGTTTTTAAAGCAAAAGTGGGAGAAACCCCAACAAAGTACAGAAAAACACATAACGGGAATTGTTCTTAGGGATAAAATGCCTAAAAAAGTAAATTTTTGCGTTCTAATGTGTTAAAAAGCCGTGGTATGCGTCAGCATTACCACGGCTTTTCGCCTTTTATTCCGCTAAAAATTTATCTTTTTTAGGTGCAAGCAGTTTTGTAAGAATAAATTTGTTTCGATTTTGAAGTTGCGAAAACGCAGTAATACTTTGTGTCTTACAAGTTTTCAAAACAAGAAAGCGTACAAATTTATCTGAAAAACCTA
>JAEIGA010008685.1_pt1 | contig 15378 bp, 12 predicted proteins | sample 9270691 | NCBI WGS metagenome assembly JAEIGA01 (sample SAMN17057246, study PRJNA624740) | gut metagenome | biome: biome; isolation source: fecal sample | host: Bos grunniens | place: China: Xizang | collected 2019
TACAATGTGTTATCTCTGCTTTTGCCCTTTCAGGGCGTAAGTCTCGACTGCAACAACACCCAGGGCGTTGCCCTGGGCTAATGGCTTTATCCCCTTTCAGGGGAATCGTCCAAGTTGTGGGGCTTATACCATTCAAACATCTTTATATTCATAGAGTTAGATGCGTTTACCGGACAGCAATATTAGTAAATATCCCTATAGCGGATCCACATCATAATAAATGGTGAGTCCCTTGAAGTCGGGGTGGTTGCGCATTACGTTGTAGGCAGCACGAAGGGTGGTGCGCACGCTGGCGGGGAGGAGGTTGGGCGCTACCTTGAGCACGAATTTGCGGATGTATTGCAGTTGTACGCGTGCCACGAGGGGGCGCTCCGGTCCGAGGAGGTCGGTGGGGAAATGCGGGCGGAGTAGTCCTGCGAAGTAGGCAGCGGCAGCCTCAACGGTGCGGTCGTCACGGTGTTTGAGGTAGATGTTGATGACGCGGTAGAAAGGCGGATAACGGAAATACTGGCGCTCCTGCATCTGCTCGGCATACATACCGAAGAAATCGTTGGTCACCACCTGATTGGTCAACGGATGGTCCACCTGGCGCGTCTGCAGCACCACCTTTCCCTGCTTGCCACGCCTACCGGCACGCCCCGCTACCTGCGAAAGCATCTGGAAGGCGCGTTCGTGAGCACGGAAATCGGGCATGTTCGTGAGTTGGTCGGCATTGATAATCCCCACCACACTCACGCGGTCGAAGTCAAGTCCCTTGGTGAGCATCTGCGTGCCGATAAGAATGTCGGTTTCGCCCTGCTGGAACTTGCGAATGATTTGTTCGTACGCCACTCTTGAACGTGTCGTATCGAGGTCCATACGTGCGGTGCGGGCATTGGGGAATACCGCCTCAATGGCAGCTTGAATTTTCTCCGTGCCGTAACCTATTTCGCGGAAATCCGCCTCGTGGCAGTTCGGACACGTGCGTGGCACGTCATAACTCTTGCCGCAGTAGTGGCACACCAAGCGTTGCTCGCGCTGATGATACGTGAGCGAGACATCACATTGGGAACATTTCGGCGTCCAACCGCATTTGTGGCAATCGAGTACGGGACTGTAACCACGGCGGTTTAAGAAGAGAATCGCCTGTTCCTTACGCTCCAAGGCACCCGCAATTTCGTCCTTCAGACGGGGCGAGAAGGGCGTCTTCATCATCTTCTTGCGCTTCAACTCCTTGACATCCTCCACAATAATTTCGGGAAGTTGCACCCCACCGAAGCGCTCGCGCATCTCCACCAAACCGTAACGCCCCTGACGCGCCTTGTAGTAACTTTCCAGCGAGGGCGTGGCGGTGCCGAGTAGCACCTTTGCCCCCAACTGTTTCGCCAACACGAGCGCCGCATCACGAGCGTGATAACGGGGAGCAGGGTCCTGCTGCTTGTAAGAACTTTCGTGCTCCTCATCCACAATAATCAGCCCCAGATTTTGGAAGGGCAGGAACAAGGAAGAGCGCACGCCGAGAATCAAGGGAAACGCCTTGTCGGTAAGTTGGCGCTTCCAGAGTTCTACACGTTCGGCATCGGGAAACTTCGAGTGATACACCCCCATCTTGTCGCCAAAGACGCGCCCCAGACGGGTGGTAATCTGCGTAGTCAAGGCTATTTCAGGAAGCATGTAGAGCACTTGTTTTCCTTGTGCCAACGTCTCCTCAATGAGCTTCATATACACCTCCGTTTTTCCCGAGGAAGTCACACCGTGCAGGAGGGTAATGTCGTGCTTTTCAAAGGACGCATAAATCTGCCCCAAGGCGCGCTGCTGATGCTCGTTGAGGGGGCGCATGCCAAGAGTTTCGGTAGCGGTGCACGTCTTTAATCTTCCTACCTCTACGGCATAACTTTCCAAATACCCCTTCTCTATCAAGGCACGCAGGGCAGCATCACCACCCTCCACGTGCTGAAGCAGTTGCGCACGACTCACCTCTGCCAACAGTTTGGGATTGCGCAGACGGAGTGCCGCCGTAGCACGGGCAAGGTCTGTGTAGGCAAGCAGCAGGGCATAAGGTTTGCCCCCCTTGCGCAGACTGTCAAACAGCACATCTATCTTGTCTTCAATCACCACAGCATCGGGCAACTTGACATACGTCTCCGTACGCGCTCGGAAGGACTCACGCAGCGCCTCCTGCACCTCCACCCATCCGCGCTCAATCATTTGGCGCACGGTGTTGATAATTGACGCGCGCTTTAATTTTGTAGCAATATCATCGAGGGTAATGGGTTTCTCTTCGCTCAAGAGGTTGTAAACCGCCACCTGTTGGGGTGTCATTTCCTCAAAATCGGCAGGCACCCCACTGCGCGTAAGGCGCATCTCGCTCTCTAATTTGAGTCCCGAGGGCAAGGCAGCTTTCAGCACCTCGCCCTTCGTACAGATATAATAATCAGCAAGCCATTCCCAAAAGCGCAACTGCTCGGGGCGCAATAGGGGAGTGTCGTCAACAACCTCTTCTACATACTTGAGTTCCACCCCTTCGGCGGGCGCCTCATCATGCAGGCGTTCCACCAATCCCGTATAGCGCTTGCGCTTCCCGAGTTGCACGACGACTCGCTGACCTACAGCGAGTTGCAAGTCAGAGGGAATGCCATACGTCAAGGTCTCTTCAAGAGCTAATGGCAGGAGTATGTCGGCAAAACGGGGCATGAAAATAACCATTTGATTGGACCACAAAATTAAGCATTTTTTCTGGTTGCAAAAGGGTTCTGAGCGGGAATTATAACACACATTTTTTTCACGTTGCAGCGTGCAGAAAAATCCATTTAGAGAAGGGTAAAATTATTCGGTATTTAGTTAAAACTATCCTCCAAATAGTTCAAACTAAATACCGATTTGTTTTGCACAAAAGTACCCTCGATTTGAGGCTTACGGAAAGGGGCTTTAGGGGGTGAGAAAGAGTTGAAAAGAGGATTGATTAAAAACTTAAACTTTTTATAAAAATAATGGGCGCTTACGCACTGAAAATGAGAAAATATTTTGCTAACTTTGCAAAATCCCGTATAGTGCGGTATTGTAGCCCTAATATGGGCGTTTTCTTACCCTTAACTCGATACTATGAGCGAATTAAAAATCATCATAAGCGGTGGTGGCACAGGTGGTCACATTTTCCCCGCAATTTCCATCGCTAATGCCGTGCGTGAGTTGCGCCCGGATGCCAAAATCTTGTTCGTAGGTGCGGAAGGTCGCATGGAAATGCAACGTGTACCGGCGGCAGGTTACGAAATCGTAGGGCTTCCCGTGCAAGGTTTTGACCGCAAGAATTTGTTTAAGAACATCAGCGTGCTGTGGAAGTTGATGAAGAGCCGCCGTATGGCAAAGCGCATCATCAGTGACTTCCAACCCAATGTGGTAGTGGGCGTAGGCGGTTATGCCAGCGGTCCGACGCTCAACATGGCGGCAAAGGCGGACATTCCCACACTCATTCAGGAGCAAAACTCATACGCTGGGGTGACCAACAAACTCTTGGCGCGCTCGGCAAAGAAGATTTGCGTGGCTTACGAAGGTATGGAGCGCTTCTTCCCCGAGGAAAACATCGTCTTCACGGGAAACCCCGTGCGCCAGAACCTTCTTTCCCCCTCAATGACCTATCACGAAGCGATTGCGCACTTCGGACTCGACGATAAGAAGCGCACTGTGCTCATTGTGGGCGGTTCGCTCGGTGCCAGAACGATTAACGATAGTGTGCTCACCAGCTTGGAACTCATCCGTCAGCAGGACGAGGTGCAATTCATCTGGCAAACGGGCAGTTTCTACAAGAATGAGATTGCCGATGCCCTTCGCCGTGCGGGTAAACCCGAAAACCTCATCGTGACCGACTTTATCGCCGATATGGCAGCCGCATATACCGTGGCAGACCTCGTGATTTCACGCGCTGGAGCGGGAAGCATTTCGGAATTCTGCTTGCTTGGCAAACCCGTCATCTTGATACCTTCCCCCAATGTGGCGGAAGACCACCAGACGAAGAATGCCTTGGCACTCGTAAAGAAGGGTGCTGCCGTTTACATTAAGGACGATGAAGCGCGCCAGGCACTCATCCCCCGTGCCATCGCACTCGTTCAGGAACCCCTCCAACTCAAGGAACTCAGCGACAACATTCTTCCCCTCGCCAAACCCAATGCGGCAATGGACATTGCCCGCGAGGTGTTGGAGCTGGCAGAAATGAATTAGTGAGTAGTTAGGAATGAGTAGTTAGGAGTTGTTAATTACACTCGTTCCCAAAAACATTACTCCTAACTCTTAATCCCAAACTTTTCACTCCTCATTTCTAACCCCAAACATCTCACTTTTACCATCTACCCTCAACATGCAAAATATCTACTTCCTCGGTGCCGGAGGTATCGGCATGAGCGCCTTAGTGCGCTACTTCCTTTCGCAAGGATATACCGTTGGCGGTTACGACCGCGTGGAAACGCCACTTACGAAGAAGTTGTGTGAAGAAGGCGCAGCCATCCATTACGAAGACGGCGAGCAACACATTCCCGCCTGCTTCAAGGATAAGGCAGAGACACTCGTAGTTTACACCCCCGCCATCCCTGCCACGCACGAGGAGTTCAACTATTTCCGCCGTGAGGGTTTTGAGATGAAGAAGCGTGCCGAGGTGTTGGGTATCATCACGAGACAGATGAAGGGCCTTTGCTGCGCAGGTACGCACGGCAAGACAACTACTTCCGCCATGACGGCACACTTGCTTCACAGCAGCCATGTGAAGTGTAACGCATTCCTTGGGGGCATCACGAAGAACTACGGCACGAACTACCTTATCGCTCCCGAAAGTCCCTACGTGGTGATTGAGGCCGACGAGTTTGACCGCTCGTTCCACCACCTCCGACCCTATGCTACGCTCATCACTTCTGCCGACGCCGACCACCTCGACATTTACGGCACGGAGGAGGCTTACCTCGAAAGTTTCAGCCATTACACCTCGCTTGTGCAACCCGGTGGCGCCGTGGTGGTACATAAGGGACTGAAGTTCCAAGAACGCTTGCAGGAGGGTGTACGCCGCTACGAATATTCCCGACATGAGGGCGACTTCCACGCAGAAAACATCCGCATCGGGGGCGGTCGCATCATCTTCGACCTCGTTTCGCCCATCGAAAATGTGAAGGACATTGAACTGGGTGTGCCCGTGAGCATCAACATCGACAATGGTATCGGTGCATGTGCCTTGGCACAGTTGGCAGGATTGACTGCCGAAGAAATCCGTGAGGCGATGAAGACCTACGGAGGCGTGGATCGCAGATTTGATTTCAAAATCAAGAACGACCGTTGCGTACTCCTCAGCGACTATGCCCACCACCCCGAAGAAATCCGCCAGAGCATCCTCTCCATCCGCGAAGTGTTTGCCGGACGCAAGATTTCGGGCATCTTCCAGCCCCACCTCTTCACCCGCACTCGAGACTTCTACAAGGAGTTTGCCGAAGCCCTCTCACTGCTTGATGAAGTATGGCTCACGGAAATCTATCCCGCTCGCGAACTCCCCATTGAGGGCGTAACCAGTCAGCTCATCTTCGACCATCTCCGCGCAGACATGAAGAAGAACCTCTGTCAGAAGCAAGACCTGCCCGAAATTGTGAAGCGAGAAGCGATGGACGTGCTCGTAGTGCTCGGCGCAGGCGACGTGGAAGACTACATGGAGGAATTCCGCTGCATTTTAGAAAGCAAATAAAGGAGCACTCAAGACACAATTCCGTTATTGAGGCGCTCAAAACCCAGTAACATACAACGACAGTGCTCAAAATTCTTAAAATAATCTTTCGCCTCATCACCATTCTGGTACTCGCCAGTTACCTTGTCTATGCGTTCATGCACCTGACGGGAAAGGGTGATAAAAACACCTGTGTGGCAATCAACGTGAAGATTGCCGATGAGGACCGTGGCTTTGTAAAGAAAGATGAAATCCTTCATACCATCCAGGAGGCAGATATTTATCCCATCGGAAAGGTGATGGACGGCATCAACAGCAAAGCGATTGAGCGCACCCTGCTCAAAAATCCGTATATCAGCGAGGTGGTGTGTTACAAAACACCAGGCGGAAACGTCAATATCCTTGTGGCGCAACGCATCCCCATCATGCGTGTCCTTCCCGACTCCGGACAATCGTTTTACTTGGACGAAACGGGGCTTTGCCTGCCTACACTGAATTACAAAGGTAACTTCCTCGTAGCAACAGGGCATGTTGATAGCATTTATGCCAAAAAGGATTTGGTAAAATTGGCAAAATACGTCTACAACAGCACCTTCTGGAATAAGCAGTTGGAGCAAGTACACATCGCTCCCAACGGAAAAGTTGACGTGTACCCACGAGTAGGCAAACAAATCATCAGATTTGGCAGAATTGAAGAGGTTGAGAAGAAATTTGAGAACCTCAAACTCTTCTACGACCGTGTAATGCCCGTAGTGGGGTGGAACAAATATCATGAGCTCAATATTGCACATACCAATCAGGTGATTGGCAAGAAGAGCATCAAGAAGAAAGCGCATTGAAGCCCTTAAAGCAGCGCTGCTTCCCCATTACAGCCCACAACAACGCATGAAGAAGGAGCAAGATTCCTGCAGGGAAAAACAACATCCGATTTTAAGAAAACAAACTCCAAGTTAAATCAAATTAAACCCCGATTTATTTAATTTAAGCGCCGATTTGTTTTGACGTGATTCAGCCCCCTTCCCCCTCCCACGTTTTTTCAGAACCTCATTCCCATAGAACAACATAAAATCAAAGATACAAACATGGCAGATATTAAAGATTTCATTGTAGCCATTGACCTTGGTTCATCAAAGGTTACCGCCATAGCCGGACGTAAGCAACCCGACGGCGCAATAGAAGTGCTTGCCTTTACGCAAGAACCCTCACAAACATTCATCCGAAAGGGGCGCATCAGCAACGTCGACAAGATGACGCAATGTGCCAAGAACATCAAGGAAACCCTTGAGAAGAAGCTCAATAAGCGCATTTCAAAAGCCTACGTAGGCATTGGAGGCATGGGCATGCACACTGTGACCAACACCATTCAGCGCACATTCAGCGAAAAGCACGTCATTTCTCAGGACATCATGGAAGCCTTGCGCACAGAAAACCTTCAAAAGGCCACTTCTGAGCGCTTCATCCTTGATACAGTGCCCCAGGAATACAAGGTAGGCACGCAATTCACCAACGAACCCGTCGGAATGCTTGCCGACAACCTTGAAGCACGCTACCTCAACGTGGTTGCCAACAGCATCATGTCTGACCAAATCCGCAACTGCTTCCGCGCAGCTGGTATTGAAGTGGCAGCGATGCCCATCACGGTGCTCCGCCTTGCCGATGTGATGCTCACAGAAACAGAAAAGCGCTCAGGTTGCGTATTCGTAGACATGGGAGCAGAAACCACCTCTGTAGCGGTGTTCAAGAGCAACATGCTCCGTCATTTGGCAATCATTCCCCTTGGTGGTGCCAACATTACACGCGACATCACCTCTTTGCAAATCGAAGAAGACGAAGCTGAAACCCTTAAACTCAAGTGGGGAGCAGCCATTACCAACGGCGGTGACAATCCCCCCATCGTTACAAGCGACGGACGCGAATTCCCCTACAGCGAATTTGCCGGACTTATTGAAGCACGCGTAGAAGAAATCGTGCTCAACATCAAAAATCAAATAGAACTCACTCGCTACGAGAAAAACCAACTCGTTGCTGGTATCATCATCACGGGCGGCGCTTCCATGCTCAAGAACATGGAAAGTGTTGTGTCAAAACTCGTAGGCATCGAGAAACTTCGCGTGATGAAGAACACACGTTTCTCAGTTCGTGGTCCCAAAAACTTGAACGTTGACCCCGTCCGTGAAGGCGACTACGCAGCAGCACTCGCCCTTATCGAACAGGCGGATCAGAATTGCTGTGGTGGAGAAATCGGTGGCGAAGCTCCCGAACTCTTCGAACCTGAAGAACCCGTTGCACCCGTAATTTCGGAACTCTTTGTAGAACCCACACCAGTACAACCCACTCCCGAACCTACGCCTGAGCCCACTCCCGAGGAAGTTGAAGAACCGGAAGAAGACGATGAAGAACCCGGAGAAGACGAACCCAAGAAGCCCAACGCGTTTGTCAAGGGTGTTAAGAGTTTCTGGGAAAAGCTCGCAGGCATGGTCAACGACGATTAACCACTACACGCACACGCTATTGACGCAAGCGAAGTCGAAAGGAACAGAGGCAACCTCACCGAGAGGCTTTGTTCCATGTGAACAAACCACGGCTGAACCCTCCACGACTTGTTGGAAACAGGCTTCACCCTTCTCCCCGCTTCTCCATCTTTTCAGCTTCCTTGCAACACCTCATTTACTATAAACATTCGAAACAATGAACGAAGAACAACAAGATACGCTTATTGACTTGGGAGTTCCCACAGCTACTCCCTCTATCATCAAAGTCATCGGTGTAGGTGGCGGTGGTGGTAACGCCGTAAACTATATGTACCGCGAAGGTATCCACGACGTAAATTTTGTCATCTGTAACACCGACTCTAAAGCCCTCCAGGATTCTCCCATCCCCGTGCGCTTGCAATTGGGTAGCGAAGGTCTTGGTGCAGGCAACCGTCCTGCACGCGCTCGCGAAGCTGCCGAAGAGACCCTTCCAAGCATTAAGAACATGCTTAACGACGGCACAAAGATGGTATTCATCACTGCCGGTATGGGTGGCGGTACAGGTACGGGAGCAGCGCCCGTCATTGCACGCGAAGCCAAGGCTATGGGCATCCTTACCGTAGGTATTGTGACCATTCCCTTCCTCTTCGAAGGTGCGCGCAAGATTGACCAAGCACTCGACGGTGTAGAAGAAATTGCAAAGCACGTCGATGCCCTTTTGGTCATCAACAACGAACGCCTACGCGAAATCTATCCCGACCTCAACGTTATTTCTGCCTTCGAACGCGCTGATAACACCCTCTCTGTTGCTGCACGAAGCATTGCTGAAATCATTACGATGCACGGGGTCATTAACCTTGACTTCCGTGATGTATGCACTGTGTTGAAGGACGGTGGCGTGGCTATCATGTCAACAGGTTATGGCGAGGGTGAAAGCCGTGTGACGGCTGCCATCCAGGATGCGCTCCATTCGCCCCTCCTCAACAGCAACGACATCTTCAACTCTAAGAAGGTATTGCTCTCTATCTCATTCTGTGCCGAAAACGAAGGCGACACCTTGATGATGGAAGAAATGAATGAAGTACACGAATTCATGGGTAAGTTCCAGGATGATGTAGAAACCAAATTCGGTCTTTCTATTGACCCCACCCTCGGAAAGAAGGTTAAAATCACTATCCTCGCAACAGGTTTTGGCATCACCAACGTACCTGGTATGCGCGAGAAGATGAACCAAGAGGAACAGGAACGCCTTCGTGAACTCGAAGAAAAGGCGGAAGAAAACAACGAACGCCGTGAGCAATTCTATGGTACCAGCGACCGTGGTGGTGCCAGCAAGAAGCGTCCCAAAGTCTACCTCTTTGGACTTGAAGACCTCGACAATGAAGAAGTGATTTCAATGGTAGAAATCACACCTACCTATAAGCGCACGAAGGAACAACTCAACGATATTAAGGCAAAGGTGAGCAATGTTATTGCCATCGAACCTGAAGCTGCCAATACTATCGACATGAGTTCGCCCATCAGCTTTATTCCCTAAAAACTCCCACTCTTGTGGGGAAACATACTCCACAATATAATATATGCTCGAAGATCAACTCATACAAATAGCCAATCCTGCCACCAACACCCTCATCAAAGTGATTGGGGTGGGTGGTGGTGGCGGTAATGCCGTTGCCAATATGTACCGCGACGGGATGTATGACGTGAGTTTCTTGGTGTGTAATACCGATAGCAAAGCACTTGCCGACTCCCCCATCCCCACACGCATCCAATTTGGACCTGGGTTGGGAGCTGGGGGGAAGCCCGAAATCGGGAAACACCTGGCTGAGCAGGAAGAATCTCTCGCTGCTATCTACGACGCCATTGACAAGGAAACAAAAATGGTATTCGTCACGGCAGGTATGGGAGGCGGTACGGGAACGGGGGCAGGTCCTATTGTAGCACGCGAAGTGAAGGCACGAGGAATCCTTACCGTAGGCATCGTTACGCTACCCTTCCTTTTTGAGGGGAGGAAGCAAATTGACAAGGCGCTTGACGGACTTGAAGAACTATCAAAAGAGGTGGATTCACTCATCGTGGTAAACAACCAACGCATGTTGAGCGTGTATCACACCAATAGTGTCATGGAGGGGCTACAGAAAGCCGACCAAACCCTTACAAACGCCGTACGCAGTGTGGTAGACATCATCAAGATGCACGGGGTGATTAACCTCGACTTCAACGACGTGATGATGGTACTCAAGCAAGGTGGCATTTGTATCATTTCAACAGGCACCGCACGCGGAGACAACCGTATCACTGCTGCTATTGAAAATGCACTCAACTCACCCTTGCTCAATCAAAACGATATCTACACCGCACGACGCCTCGTCATGTGCATCACCTTCCCCGAAACACATGAAACCCTCCAGATGAACGAGCTTTGCGAGGTACATGAATTTATTGATAAGTTCAGACGCAAGGATTTGGAAAGCAAATGGGGATTGGCAAAGGATGAAAATCTTGATGGTGAAGTAAAGGTCACCATTCTTGCCTCTGGTTTCGGACTCGTTGAGGAAGAAGAGGACGAAGAACAACTGCTGAAAGCTATTGAGCGTGAAGCGCTTCACAAGAAGTATTACGGGGAAAATGCCAAGCCTAAGAAACCCAAGAAACCCGTCTATATCTTTAAGCTTGACGAACTGGACAACGAATTACTCATTGACCAAATTGAGGCCATTCCTACAGCAAAACGCACACGCGAGCAACTCATTAAAATTAAGGAATTCACACAACCCTATTAGTAAGCGGGGGGGTAGGAAGATGAGAAGATTACTATGATAACTACCCAACTTTCTCGTCTACTAAAAACAGTTATAACTATGACACTCTTTGAAAAAATCTCACAAGATATTCCTGTAGCCATGAAGGCTAAGGACAAGGTGCGCCTCATGGCGCTTCGCAACATCAAGAAGCTTTTTATTGAGGCACAAACAGCTCCTGGTGCTAACGAAGAACTCGCAGATGCCGACGCACTCAAGATTCTTGCAAAATTGGCAAAACAAGGTCGCGACACTGCAGCACTCTACACTGAGCAAAACCGTCCCGACCTCGCAGAAGAAGAAATGGGACAGGTGCTCGTCGTAGAAGAATACCTCCCCAAGCCTCTTACGGAAGACGAACTCCGTGCTGCCCTTGCCGAAATCATTGCTGAAGTAGGCGCCACAAGTCCCAAGGAAATGGGCAAGGTAATGGGCGTAGCCTCAAAGAAGTTTGCAGGTAAGGCTGACGGCAAACTCGTTTCTGAACTTGTCAAGCAAATGCTTAATAAATAAGAAAGGAAAAAGGAGAAAGGAGAAATTGACCTGCGGAATATGCTACGCTTGCCATTTCTCCTTTCTCCTTTTTCATTCCTCCTTGCAAATATGGTTTTCAAACTAAACTACGACTTCCACATAGCTACCGACCTCTACCACTTACATTTTGAGGAAGGAAAAGAACCTCACGCCACCATCAAGCGAACTCCGAACAGTGCAATAATCTATATGCCAAAAGGGTTCAGCTTTGAGGGCACAGCAAGTTTGGAATGGGCAAACAAGGTACTCGCTGAAGCCCTACGCAATAACGCACATGTGATTCTCACACAACGCCTGCGCTCCATAGCTTCCACCCACAACATTCAATTCAACAGACTCACGATTAAGGACGTCTCCACCCGCTGGGGCAGTTGCTCCTCACTGCGCAATGTCAATCTCTCGCTCTGGCTCCTCCTCCTGCCCTCCCACCTTATCGACTACGTTATCGCCCACGAACTCTCCCACCTCAAGGAACTCAACCACAGCACAGCCTTTTGGGCAGAAGTTGACAAACTCTGCGGAGGACCAGGTACCTCCAAACGATTGGATAAGGAACTCACCACTTTGGAACGCACTATTATGAGTCAGCGAATCCGATAATGTTTTTACAGAGTACAACTGACAGAGTACAGAGTACAACTACCGTCCGGACCATCACCCCGCATGGGTTACTCACTACTAACTACTCACTCCTAACTACTCACTCAACTTATGGTTTACAACAAATCAGAAAGACACACACAAGAACCTGAAGACCATGCTGGTTATAAGACCATTAACGCAAGTTCTTTGGGGTACATCGGAATTGTGATAAAGTCGGGGATTCTTTTCTATTTTCTATTATACACTTTATGCTTATTTAGTGAAGGAACTCCAGCAGCTTACTTTACATTATTCGTCACAGTCATTTGTCTTTATGTCACTCTTCGCCATTACTTTGTGGATATCAAGGGGAAGTTATGTTACAACGACACACAACTGCATTACGAAGGATATACCTTTGACTTCTTTCCGAGAAAGCACATTGTTGACATCCCTTGGAATGAAATCACGTATGCCTGGGTTTACAGTCAAGAAGTATTAAGAGGAGCAGAACGGGACATATTATACCTTGAGAAAAGCGATGATAGCACCATCACCTTAAATATTTGCTACTTTTACAACAGCGAGATTATTAACCTCATCCACAATAATCTCTTAGCAACTTGTAAAGCAAACCCCATAGACAATCCTGAAGAATATCAAATTACCATTCACAATTATACCTCGCCCTTCAGCATTATGAAAGACTATCTTCAGTTGGAAATTTTCACCAATGAAGAGTCCCTAAAAACGAGGGAGAAGCAAATCACTTTGAACGTAAAAACAGGTGACCTTCTTGCCCTCAAACATTACTCCCAACAGTTGCAACTCGTGCGCCTAAAAGACCCTTCACTCACGGAATTCTACGTGGATAACTTCTCCGATGATTTTGACCTTATCATCAGAAAAGCAAAGGGGGAAGAAAAAACTGAAGCACCAGTGCATTTATTTAAGATTGCTGAAAAACTCAATTCTGACCAGCAATAACCAATCTGGCAAGGTGTTTTTTCCTGTCCTATTATTTCACCATAAACATATATTCATAAGCTTCACCAACTGACATGAGTTACAACAAATCTGAGAAACGCGGCAGCACTACCGAAATATGCTTAAGCATAGTATGACGAGCCCCATCGTCCATCCCGAGCAATATGAGGTATGCATCTCAAAAATAAAGAAACTGAAAACTGATTATTTTGAAGTCTTCCACAACAACAAATATATTTCCACCGACGAAGATAAATTTACACTTTCCGTAAAGACAGGAGACATCCTTATGCTCAGATGCAACAAGACAATACAGATGTTCCGCCTACACGACACGTCAATAACAGCGTATAACATAGAGGAGAAAACCAAGAAGAGTTGGTTCTAAACTTTGCTCTGTAAGACAACTCTCCTCAACACGCGCGCTATCTCCGAATATCACATATCCTCTTAATCATTCAAACAAAACATGCCCCACCTCAACGAAAAAAACAACGTCGGTTGGATAGACGCCCTCCGCGTCATCGCTTGCCTAATGGTTGTATTCTCCCACTGCTGCGACCCCTTTGTGGCCCACTTTGACGCCAACCGCGAAATGTTTCTCACGGGTGTCTTCAGTGGTAGCCTCGTACGCCCCTGCGTACCTCTTTTTGCGATGATGACCGCAGTGTTGTTGTTGCCTATTAAGTCGGGTACAACCATCAACCAGTTCTACCGCAAGCGTATAGGGCGCATCGTTCCTCCGCTGGTATTTTGGTCTATTGCGTTGCCCTTGATGGCGTTCTTCTACTTCACCGTAGTGAGTCCCAACACACCCAACCCTCAACTTTCGGTAAGCGATTACACGACGGGCACACTACTGCAACGACTGTACACCTTCGTCTTTAACTTCAACTTTGACACTACGCCACTTTGGTACCTCTACATGCTCATAGGTCTGTATGTCATCATGCCCATCCTGAGCAGTTGGCTTGTGCAAGCGACGCAAAAGGAGATTAAGACGTTGCTTTACATCTGGGGCATCACCCTTGTTTTGCCCTACGTCAAAATGGTGGCACCCCTCTTGGGATATACAGGAAACTACGGACACATGGGACTCTTCGGCGAATGCGACTGGAACGTCTATGGCACCTTCTATTACATTTCAGGGTTCATTGGATACCTCATTCTTGCTTACTACCTCAAGAATTATCCGCTCAACTGGAGCTGGAAGAAAATGGCACTCATCTGCATCCCCATGTTTGCCGTAGGATACGCCATCACCTCCGTAGGGTATGTCATAACCAACGCATACTTCCCAGGAAATTATGCCTATCTGGAGATTCTTTGGTACTTCGCTGGTATCAACGTATTCATGATGACCTTCCCCGTCTTCATCGCGATACAAAAACTCAACACGAGGTCTCGCAAATGGTTGTCACACGCCGCCAAACTCACCTTCGGCATCTACCTCTGCCACTTTACCTTCACCTTCTTGAGTTACGACCTGTATAACATCCCCACGCTCCCCTACATGCTGCGTATCATCCTTGCAGCTGTGACAACTGCCACCATCAGTGCGTTACTCACCTGGGGACTTTATACGTTCAAACCCACCAGAAAATTCGTAAGTTAAGAAAATATTACAGTCGGTAAAAGTGTCCCACGCAGAATGATACAGAATTTTGCGCCGTAACTTTTCTATTTTAATCAACAGATTCTACAAATAAGCATCCAGCATCTGGTCCTGTTCTTTTTTCATGCCGAGAAAATAAATTTTCATGCCGAAAAAATTATTTTTTATGCCGAGTAAATAAAATTATCAGGTTTCCTTATGTATAGAAAATCCATTGTCCAAAAAAACTATACTTATTTATTGGTATTGCTTCTATATAACAAACGCTTGTTTCAGGGGAGAAAACTCTATTGATTGATAATTTGTCTCACGCAGACTGCGCAGACTTTCACAGAAGCGCACACACTTTGTTTGTGCTTGCCATCCGGATGGTAGCGCAAGCGTAGCGTGCGCCTCTGCGTATTTCTCGCTTATTTACATAATGCTTTACCGAGGATCTGCGAAAGTCTGCGGAGTCTGCGTGAGATACATAAAACTATTTTCTATACAACAAAAACATCATCCTGCTGTTATATCCCTTTTTTGTTTGCCTTAGGCAATGGGAACTGTCCAGTAAAATTTCTCTTATTATTTAGAACACAAATTTCACTCTAAGCGAATAAGCGAATCACCGTGCGAAATATATTTTTTGCTATTGGTGTCCGGTAAATATAGATAACTCTCTGTTTGATGGATATTTGTACTCATACAAGCCCCTCATAGATATTCAACCGAAAA
>JAEIGA010008686.1_pt1 | contig 15376 bp, 16 predicted proteins | sample 9270691 | NCBI WGS metagenome assembly JAEIGA01 (sample SAMN17057246, study PRJNA624740) | gut metagenome | biome: biome; isolation source: fecal sample | host: Bos grunniens | place: China: Xizang | collected 2019
AAATGGGCGCAATTCCGTTCTGCCGCTCGATGCAGCAGAAAAGAAGCGCATACACACTATAGTATAGCATGCAGCGCCTCAATTCTCAAGTATTGTTAGATGAAATGATCAGCCTGCAGTCGATAATTTGTGCAGAGCTATTGATTTTCTTCAGGTTCGGTCCGCACATACAACAACACCTCCGACCGATTACGGCCGGAGGTGTGTATATCTTCTGTATTTTCTTAGCGAAGGGTGCCGTTGCCCTTAAGGAAATACTTCTTCTGCATCAGGCTGGCCATACCGATGGGGCCGCCGCAGGGGTATTTCTGGGTGCTGATGCCCATCTCACCGCCGAGATCAAACTCGATGCCGTCGGTCAGACGGGTGGAGGCATTGTGGCAGACAACATTGGCCTCGACACCGGCCATAAAGAGGTCAGCATTTGCCTGCTCCTCTGTGATGATGCACTCAGTATGGGGCGTACGGTAGGCATTGATATGGTCGATGGCCTCTTCCACATCCGAAACCATGCGTACAGCCAGCATGGGCGCGAAATATTCTTCCTCCCAGTCCTGTTCTCCGGCTTCTTCTGCCCAGGGGATCATGCGGCAGACCTCTGCACAGCCGCGGATGCCGATACCGGCTTCTCTGAGGCTTTCCAGTAAAGAGCGCAGATGAGATTCTGCCCACACCCTGTGGATCAGCAGGGTCTCGGCGGCATTGCAGGCCAGAGGACGGGGAACTTTGCTGTTGAATACGATGGCCTTTGCCATGTCGGCATCGGCAGTACGGTCGATATAAATATGGCAGTTGCCGGGGCCGGCGCCGATGACGGGAACAGTGGCATGCGCCTTGATGTCCCGCAGGCAGGCATAACCGCCGCGGAGGATCATCAGATCGACCAGGCGATCCTGCCGCGAGATCTGATAATTGGTCACATGGTCGCCTTCAATCAGAGTGACCAGTTCTTCGGGCAGGCCGACCTTACGAAGGGCTTCCTGCAGGATCTGCACCAGCATACGGTCGGTATGTACAGCATGACGGCTGCCGCGCAGCAGCAGCGCATTGCCGGTACGCATGCAGAGAGCGGCACAATCGGTGACGACGCTGGGGCGTGCCTCGTAAACAACGGCAATGACGCCAAGCGGGATCATGCGCTGTTCACGGCACAATCCACCGGGCTTTTCGGTACGATCGATCAGCTGACCGACGGGATCGGCATAATCGGCAGCCTGGGCAAAAAAGGCAGCCATAGCTTCGATATCCTTCTCACCAATGGTCAGGATATTGATGCGCTTCTGTTCCAGCGCTTTGGCGATGGCCTCTTCCCTGTCCTGACGGTTGGCAGAAAGCAGCGCATCTTTGTGAGCCATCATGCCCTCGGCCATGGCGCGAAGGGCAGCTGTACGCAGCTCGGCCGATGTAATGGCCAGCTTGCGGGAAGCCGCCTTTACGGCCTTCAGTGTATCAAGCAGCGCAGGAATCATGCCTGTGTCCTCTCATTAAAGAAGTCGTAGGCTTCCAACAGACGGCGGCTGTAGGGATGCTGTGCAGCATCGCGGAAATCGGCAAAGGCGGTCTCTTCCACCAGCTTGCCCTGATACATGATGCCGATGCGGTCCCACTTGGTGTAGGAAAAATCGACATCATGGAGGATGATCATAACGCTGATGTTCTTTTCCTTCTTGATGCGGTTGAAAAGGTCGAAAACATCGAGGCCGCTCTGACGGTCGAGCATGGAGGTCGACTCGTCGGCAATGATGATGCGGGGCTGGGGCATCAGCGCACGGGCGATGCAGATCTTCTGGCGCTGGCCGCCCGAAAGCTCGCGAATGGGACGGTCGAGATAATCGACCAGACGGGGATCGACATAGGCAATGGCCTCTTCTGCCGACAGCGTCTCACGGCCGTTGCGCTTACAGATGCGCTCGGTCTCGGCCAGGGTCTTGCGGACGGTAAAGCCGCTTTCCAGCGCATTATAGGGGTCCTGGAAAATATACTGGACGCTGACGCACTCCTCAAAAGTGCGCTTGCGGTTGGTGTAAGCCAGGGGACGGCCATCCAGCAGGATACGGCCGCTTTCGGGCTGCTCCATACCGGCGGCGATACGGGCGACGGTGGTCTTGCCGCTGCCGCTTTCTCCGGCCAGGATCATGCTTTCACCCTCACGCAGGGTCAGGTCGACATGATCACAGGCACGAACAGCACCGTAGGTTTTATTGATCTGTTCCAAAGTCAGCATAGATAGTTCCTTTCTGTATGGATCAGAGGTCGAGAATACGGTCAGCGACGCGCTCCAGCAGCGGACGGCTGTGGGCGACCATCAGCATGGTGGTATCACCCTTGAGCGATTCGAGGAAGTAGACGATATCCTGCAGTGTGATCAGGTCGATGGCCGAAGAAGGCTCATCGAGGATCAGCAGCTCGGGATTCTTGAGGGCGCAGAGCAGCAGGACCATACGCTGCTGCTGGCCGCCCGACAGACCGCCGGGACGGCGGGTCAGCATGGACATTTCCAGATGCAGGGCATCGATCAGCTGCTCGATGCGTGCCGGATCCTTCTTCATGCCGTTGCCATGGAGGGTCAGATCGATATGATCATTGATGGTCAGCTTGGGATTGAGGGCTGCCTGCGAAAACTGGGGGCAGTAGCTGACGCGGCGATAAAGTTCGGGGCCGGCCTTGGGGAAAGGCTTGCCGTCCAGCAGCGCATGGGTGCAGCTGACCTTACCGGGGAAGTTGGGGTTGAACAGCGAATCCAGAAGGCTGGTCTTGCCGCAGCCGCTGGGGCCGAAGAGACCGACCAGTTCGCCTTTATGTACATGCAGATCCTTGTACTTGATCTCAAGGCCGTTGGGATAGGTGATACTGTAATCTTTCAGCTGAAGCATGGATCAATCCTCCTCTGTGACCAACAGGGCCAGGCTGATGACGAAGACGACAACGACCAGAATGGGGGGAATCAGATACCATGTAAAGACGTTGTCATAATAGAGATCCTCATAGTTCATGGCGGCATTGATCAGCTTACCCCAGGTCTTGGCCAGAGGGTCGCCGACACCGAAGAAGGAGAGGGTGGTTTCATACATAACGCCCTTGTTGCACTGCAGAATAAAGAAAGATGTAATGGCAGGCAGAACGTCGGGCAGCAGCTTGCGGATAACGTCGAAAACGTTACCGCGCATCATAACGGTATACTGAACCTTGCTGCTGTTCATGCTGTCTTCCAGCTTGCCGCGGACGATCTTGAAAACGCGGGGCCAGGAGAAGAAGACGATGACCAGAACGGTATTGAGCAGGGTCGGTGCAGCAAAGACGGCGACAAACATGATGACGACCATCTCGGGTACGATGATAAAGATATTGGCGATAACGGTGATGATCTCATCGACCACCTTGCCCAGATAGCAGGCGCAGAAGGCCAGGACGGTGCCCAGCAGCGTCGAGCAGAAGCCGGAAATCAGCGCCAGTGCAACGGTCAGGCGGAAGCCGTGGATCAGCATGGAGAACATATCATGTCCCATCTCGTCGGTGCCCAGCCAGTAGGTTCTGTTGGGAGGCGAGAGAGAAGGATGGCTGAAGTCAGTGACCTCATAGGGCATGATGGCAGGCGCGAAAATAGCGATCAGGACATACAGCGCCAGAACCGACAGGCAGATCTTCTTGCGGCGCGTCAGGCCTTTCAGATAGGTAAGAAACTTCACAGGGCACCTCCTCAGCTCTTGCGGGCCTGACGGGCTGTCAGGATCTCAAAGACGAAATTGACCAGGACACCATACAGGCTGCAGATGAGCAGAATACCCTGCATCAGCGGATAGTCACGGTAGTTAATGGCATGGCGCAGCAGCTGGCCGACGCCCGGATAGGAAAAAATAGATTCTACGAACAGCGATCCCATGATGCACATGATGATCTGGATGTTCAAACGGCCCAGAAAGTCGGGCATGATATTCTTGACGATATAATGCAGACGGATCTTACCAGGCTTGATATTAAGATAGTTGGCGAAAGAGACATAGGGCATGTTCTTGACGCGCAGGGTACTGTTATAGGCAAAGATGGCGATGGCCGGGGTTTCGGAAATGATCAGAATGATCAGAGGCAGCAGCATATGCTCGAACATATCAGCTACATAGCCGGGCTGGCCGGGCAGCATACCGGGCGTAACCGAACCGATGGCCGGGAAGATGCGCAGACGGTAGGCCAGAATGATCTGTGCCAGCGCCGCCATCAGGAAGGTGGGGACCGACTGCAGAGTCAGCAGCGGAGGTACCAGCAGCGCACCGCGCTTTTTCTTGGCCAGACCCATACCTACACCAATGACCAGACCAAGAATGGTCGACAGAATAATGGTGGGAATGGTCAGCTGCAACGTCCAGCGGACAGCACCGGCAATACGGTCATAGACCGATGTCTTGTAAGAAAGGGAAATACCCAGATCGAGATGGGCAAGATTGCGCAGATAACGGAAAAGCTGGATGTGAATGGGCTCGTTGGGCGAATAATAGTCTTCAAACTGCTCCAGCATGGCGGCCGGAATGTCATCGGTGTAACCGCTGCCCTCACCGGCCAGAACGAAAAGAGGACTGCCCGGGATCATACGGGGAAGGAAGAAGCTGATCAGTGCAACCAGCAGAAGATAGGCCGCATATTTGGCTATGGCCTGCAGAACATTTTTCATATTTGTCTTTCTCCACTTTCAGGATCGATCGGATGCCCTGTTGCATCCGGATAAAAGCAGAAGGCGCTCTTCTGCCCTTATCCGGATGCCGCGGCACCTTTTCGGGTGCCGCGGCAGGGAACATAAAATTATTCAGCCTTCCATGTACCGGAGGACAGGATCAGCTTGTTGTAGAGGTAGGGGATACCGCTGGAAACGCCGTCCTTGGTGTAGTAGAAGCCATCGAAGACGGAGTTGTTGTAAGCAGAAGCGTTGCTCTTGTAGTACAGGGGAATTGTGGGAACTTCTTCTGCGATGATTGCCTGCAGCTGGTCGACCAGCTCAGCGCGCTTGGTCTCATCCAGCTCCTGCAGGGACTGAGCGAAGACCGAGTCATACTCGTCGCTCTGCCAACGGTTGCCGCCCTGGCATGTGATCTTGGCAGCGCCGGCCTGCTTTGTAGCCAGAACAGCCAGATACTTGGGGTCGCCGCCGAAACTGCCGTGGCCGTTGGCGATCAGCTGGAAGTTGCCTTCCTGGTATGTCTGCTTGACAGTGTTGTCATCGGAAGCCTTAACGGTCAGCTCGATGCCGATCTCGCCCATATAAGCCTTGAGCATCTCGGCCATAGCCTCGTCCTGCTCGGAGATCAGCAGCTCATAGGACATGGGCTTGCCATTGAACTCGCGGATGCCGTCGCCGTTGCTGTCCTTGGCGCCGACGCCTTCCAGCAGGCCCTTAGCCTTTTCTACATCCTTTGTATAGGTGTTGGCAACATCAGCGTTGAACCAGTTGGAGTCGGGGTGGACGAAGCCGTCGGTACCGACGACACCGGCCTTGCTGTAAGCCTTCTCGAGGATCTCGGGACGGTCGATGGCATAAGCCATAGCCTGGCGAACTTCCTTTGTAGCCAGTGCGGGATCATCGAAGTTGATGAACAGACGGCAGACCCAGAGGCTCTGGCCATCCAGAACTGTGATGTTCTCTTCGCCCTGCATGCTCATAGCCTGCTTAAAGCTTGTTGTTGTGGAAACGTCCAGCTCGCCGTTCAGCAGAGCGGTCTTGGGGTCGTCATACTGGGAGAGGATCAGACGGTCGATCTGAACATCGCCGTAGAAGTAGTTGGGGTTCTTGACATAGGTGTAAACCGATGTCTCGGAGCTGTAGCTCTCCAGCATCATGGGGCCTGTGCCAACGAAAGCATCGGGCTCTGTGTAGGTAGCGGGATCTTCAACCTTCTCATAGACATGCTTGGGGATCATGGGCAGGTTGGAAGCGATGTCAGCGATGAAGGGGACATAGACCTGTGTCAGCTCAACCTCAACGGTCAGCTCATCAACAACGCGGGCTTCCTTGACCTTGTCAACGGATACCCAGCTGTAGGGATGCTGTGCCATGTAGTCGAATGTGAACTTGACGTCTTCAGCTGTGAAGGGCTGGCCGTCATTCCACAGAACGCCTTCACGCAGCTTGAAGGTGTAGGTCATGTTGTCATCGGAAACGCTGTAGTCTTCAGCCAGATAGTTGACGAAGCCGTCGGCATCCTTCCAGATCAGTGTATCAAAGATATACTGAACAACGGCATAGCCGGCGCCCTTGGCGGACGACAGATAGGGAGCGGGCTGACCTGCATTGGACAGGGCATCCATGCGCAGAACGCGCTCAACGGGCTCCTTCTTCTCTTCTTCCTGCTTGGGTTCTTCCTTCTCTTCGGGCTGTGTCTGGGTCTGCTCTTCAGCGGGCTTTTCCTCGGTTACAGGCTCTTCCTTGCCACCGCAGGCGACCAGGCCGAACAGCATCAGCATAGCCATCAGCAGGCTGAGGCTACGGCGCAGTTTGGACATGAGATTCATTTGGTTTATTCCTCCAATTAAAATAATAACAATGGAAAACTTGAGTTACTTGAGCTTGGCAGCGCAGTCGTGGCAAAGCATCTTGTCGCCGACCTGCTCACCCGAATGCTTGGCAAACTCTTCCTTGCATTCATCACAGAAAACATAGGTTGCGTGGATCTTCTCGGGAACTTCGATCTTTACAGGGGTAGCCTTGCAGATGGTGTTGGGATCGACTTCCATGACCAGCATGGCGCTTTCGCTCTTGGGAACATCAGCGGGGAAGTTGAACTCGGCTGTGACGCGGTAGCCTTCGCCTGTGATCTTGGAGACCAGAGTCATGGCGCGCTTGCCGTAGTCCTTAACGACCAGGTTGCCCTTACCTGCGGTGCAGCCTGTGACGCACTGGACAGCATCGGTCATGCAGTTCTGGAACTCAGCGATGCAGTAGAGGGGATCGCCCAGCTTTGCACCCAGCTTGTCCATAGCGAAACGGCTCATGACATAGCCCATGGTGATGCCGCCGCACAGATGGCCGTGGAACTTGACGCACTCGTCAACGGTGGGAAAATTCATTTTGATTTCCTCCTTAAAATTTTTATATGGTAAATCAAATTTACGCACTATTTTTTGGTGGGCTCCAGACGATAATAAACGCTCTTGGTATATTCGCGTACCTTATAGCGTCCGGCTGCCAGCGACAGAGGCTTGATGAGCTTTTCTGCGCCTTCGGTGAAGTGCAGTGTACCCAGCGCAGTGATGCCGCTGCCGCGGTAGGCTTCGGGATAGAAGGGCAGCGAGAAGCCCGAAAGGATGATGCCCTTGGCATTGGGGCACATGGCAATGATATCTTCGGTGGTATGGTTGATCATGGTTGTGCCTGTAACGGTGACCATATCACATTTGGGCAGCAGCTCGGCCTGGCGCTCGATGGGATAGACGACAGCGCCCTCCACACTTCCCTGCCAGTCGACCGCACGGTCGAAGGAGATATATTCCTTGACCACATGGGCGTACTCCTTGATCAGCGGCGGCATAAAGCCGATGACGCCCATGACGGTATTCTCATTGACATCATCATAATAGTCTTCGGGCTGCTGGTTGTACTCCGGCATATAGTAATAGGGAGATGCTGCATTGAGAACTGCAACGCCGATACTGCGCTGCATATCCTCGGCGCCGGTCAGCGCCCACTGGGCAACCTCCCAGGCATCCATACCGATCATCTGCTCACCGTAAGGGAAGATCATATCGCCCGAAGGCAGATCTTCACGCATGAGATAAATAAAGTGGCAGCGGCCGTTGCTCAGCTGTACGCCGACAAAATTGATGCCCAGAACGCCGTCCACTACGGTCAACCCCTTGTCTTTGATATGGGGTTCCGCTTCTTTAAGAACTTTTTCCATCAAAGTCATGGGGATCACCTCTTATACATTGGCAGGGCGGCCCTTGCCGTTCTTGACCATCAGGACTTCTGCCATGATGGAAACGGCGATCTCTTCGGGACGCTCGTTGCTGATATCAAGACCGATGGGGGTAAGAACCTTATCCAGAGTCTCCTGTGCAAAGCCTCTTGCTCTGAGCTTTTCAAAGATGGCATTGATCTTGGGAGGACCGCCGATCATGCCGACATACGCACCTTCCTTGACCAGAGCACCGGCCAGCTGTGCGCCGTCGATGTCATGGTTGGGGCCGGCGATGACATAGTAGGCACCGGGGCCGACTTCCAGATTCTTAATATCTTCTTCATGGTTGGTGACCGGTACAAACTGATCGGCCATGGCAATGGCATCGGCAATGATATCGGTGGGACGATTATCGACCAGAACGACACGGAAACCGAGGGTCTTGGCCAGAGGCATGACAGCAAGGCCGACATGGCCGCCGCCGCACATGACCAGTGTGGGGCGCTTACCGATAACTTCGATCAGAACCTGCATGGCGCCGCCGCAATGCTGGCCGGCATCCGAAGCCTCGTTGTTGAGGTCAAAGCTGCGCAGGCCGCCAATGCCCGTGACCAGTGCTTCCTTGGCTGCGCGGATGGCTACCAGCTCGATGGCGCCGCCGCCGACAGTACCCAGAGTCTCCCCTGTTTCAAAAACCAGCATCTTGCCGCTTGTACGGGTGGTACCGCCATCTGTATCGGCAATGGTGACAACGGCATAGCTCTTATTGTCCTGATGGGCCTGGAGCTGTGCCTGCAGAATGTCGATGTACTTCATCTAATTCCCCCTTATTTCAATTGGTTGTCTTAAAAACTTACACAAAACTTTGTCTATTTGTAAACAAACTTTTACGAATACATTCTAACGCCATCTCCTCTATAATTCCAATTGTTTTTTTCTATAAAGTTTTTTTGCATATACACTTTTCAAATATAGACATTTTCTATACCTTTATGGTGAAGTTTAAACAATAAAGCCACCCGGTTTATAAAACCGGATGGCTTTCAAACTCTATGGATCTATGCCCTCTCAAAGGCGATCTTGCCGCCGACGACCGTCATGCAGACCTGTACGTCGCGGATAGCCTCAGCCTCGATGCCCACAAGGCTGCGGTCGAGCAGAACGACATCGGCCAGCATACCGGGCTCCAGTGTGCCCTTGATGTTCTCCTCGCGGCTCATATAGGCGCCGCCCCAGGTCATGGCCCGCAGAGCTTCTTCCACTGTGATGGCCTCCTCTGTGCCCAGGCAGTGGCCATGCATACCCTTGCGGGTGACGGCCGAATACATGCCCCAGAAGGGATTGTGGTGGGCCGAAGGAATATCGGTGCTCAATGTGACGACCACACCGGCATCAAGGGCCGAACGCAACGGCATAAAGGTGCGCTGCTGGGCCTCGGGCAGCAGCTTGGGATAGCCGTCGGCCTCATTGTAAATGAAGGCTGCCTGTGCCGCCATGATGATGCCTGCTTCGGCCATCATGGCGCGGACATCTTCATCGACATAATAGCAATGGATCAGCTGATGGCGGCGGTCGCCGGGGTTAGCCTTATAGGCGCCGTAGATGGCTTCGGCAGCCTTGCGAACGGCAACGTCACCCATGACATGGATGCCAACGCCCCAATCGCCGTCATGGGCCTCCTGTACCCAGCCGGGCAGACGATCGAGATCGAGGCGCAGCGGGAACTCTTCGATGGTGGTATCGCCCACATACTTCCACGTGCGCAGGCTGGTCTTGGAGGTCAGACCGCCATCAATGGCCATCTTGAGGCTGCCGATGCGCAGCCATTCATCACCAAAACCGCTGCTCAGGCCCAGCTCGCCGATCAGACGGTCGGAAAAGTCTTCATCTTCATTGATGGCAAAACCATGCCAGCAGGGCATCAGATTGACACGCAGCTTGAGCTGCTCCTGATTGCGCAGGCGCTGGTAGGCATGGATCATGCTGGGGGTAACACCGGCCTCCATGACGCTGGTAATGCCGTAACGCAGGAAGTCATCCTGGGCGCGCTGAATGGCCATGGTGATCTGATGGCCGGCGCCAAACTTGCTGTCGCCAAAAGCCGAAGGCATGACATCACGCACCAGCTGCTTGGCCGAGCGGAAGAGCAGGCCGTTGGGCTCGCCGTTTTCATCGCGACCGATGGTGCCGCCTGCTGGATCGGGTGTATCTCGGGTGATACCGGCCGCCTGCAGCGCTGCGCTGTTGGCGCAGCAGGTGGAAAAGATGCGCTCAAGTACCACGGGGTTGTTGGGCGAATAGGGATCAAGGTCGTGACGTGTGGGCATACGGCCTTCGCTGAACTGCGATTCGATCCAGCCGCCGCCCTGCAGCCATTCGCCGGGCTGCATCTGTGCGGTACGACGGCCAACCTCTTCGGCCAGCGCCGCGATGCTGGGAATACCAAAAGTGATGATGCCTTCCATCAGCATACCGGCTTCCCACATGTGGCAGTGGGAATCGTTGATGCCCGGAATGACCGAGGCTCCAGCAGCATCGATGCATCGGGTATCGGGCCCGGCCAGCGCCAGGATCTCGGCATCGGTGCCGATGGCCAGAACCCGGTCACCGGCCAATGCAATGGCCTGTTCGACGGTATTCTCTTTATCAACGATATGCACACAGGCATTGTATAAAATCAGCTGCGGAGCCGCACAATGGGAATGTCGCATGAGTCTGCCTCCTTAAGTGGATTGAAATATGACTTGTTATCCTTATTTAAGCATATCCTCTGCTTTTCTTCAAGCCATGCAGAAAGCCCCCGGCAGAAAGATCTGACGGGGGCTTTAAATATCGGAATATTTCAGATTAGAAAGCAGTCCAACCGCCATCGACAGGCAGAACGACACCGTTGATGTAAGCCGAATCATCGGAAGCCAGGAAGAGGGCTGTATTGGCAATATCGCCGGGCTGGCCGGGAGCGGGAGCCAGCGCCTGAACGGGCTGAACACGTGCAAAACCATCCATGTTGGGCATACCCATGGCAGATGCGATCTCGGTGGCGATGCCGCCGGGGGCGATGATATTGCTGCGGATGCCTTCCTTCATATAGGTATAGGCAATGTGGCGGGAGTAGACATTGACAGCGGCCTTGGAAGCGCAGTAAACAGCACCGGCAGCCTGATGCATCGAGCCGACCGAAGATACAGTGATGATGTTACCGCCATTTCCCTGTGCCAGGAAGACCTGGCAGGCCTTTCTCATAGAGCAGAGAGGACCATAGACGTTGATGCCCATGACATATTCATACTTCTCGTCGGTGACATCGGCCATAGCTGCCATATCATCCATAACGCCGGCATTGTTGACCAGTACATCCAGCTTGCCGAACTCAGCAACAGCCAGATCGATCATAGCTTCATTGTCTTCTCTCTTGGAAACGTCGCCTGTGAAAACAACCAGCTTGCCGGGGGCATCCTTGAGGGATTCCTGCAGCTCAGCCAGACGCTCGGCACGTCTTGCAACGGCTACAACATTGGCGCCTTCCTTAACGAACAGCTCAACGATGCTCTTACCCATACCTGCCGAAGCACCGGTGACGACGATGGACTTGTTTGCTAATTTCATAAGAATCTTCCTTTCTGTTTTTCGCAAGGCCGGATCCCACAGGATCGGCCTCACATTTCCTTTGTTGTAATTATAACAAAATCCAGTTTTATTTCAACATATTTTATTCCATTTATAAAAAGGAAAATCCACTTACTTTTCCTGCTTCGCAAGGAAGCTTTTCAGCGCCAGTACCTTATGCTCGATCGACTCGATCACTTGCAGAAATACTTCGTCAGAGCGCCCTGTGGGATCATCCAATCCCCAATCTTCGCGATGGGAACAAGGCAGAAACGGGCATTGTACATTGCAGCCCATGGTGATGACCACATCTGCTTCCGGAATATCAGACAGGAGTTTGCTATACTGTTCAGCCTCCATATCGATGCCGTGTACCTGCTTCATCAGACGCACTGCATCCTGATTGATCTGAGGTTTGGTTTCTGTACCGGCGGAATAGCTTTCAAATACATCGCCTGCCAGTTTTTTGCCCAGTGCTTCTGCAATCTGGCTTCGGCAGGAATTGTGGACACAGATAAATGCAACTTTCTTCATACTCATAAATCCTGATTCTATATTCCATATACCGCCATGCCCGCAATTGCGGATATTACGATCAAAAGGACAGGCGGCAGCTTTTTCTTTGTAAAATGCTTATATCCAAACATGGAAGCTGCCAAAAGCGCAGTAATTGTGACTGCCTGCACATTGACTGTTACAGATGAAATCGTTCCAAAGCAGTTTCTAAAGACCATATAAATACCGGTTGCCAGAACAATACCGATAACACAAGGTTTCAGACCGCGCAGAACCGCTTGCACATATTTATTCTTCAGTGCTGTTTTAAGCAGTGCCGTCACCAATAAGATAATCAGAAAGGACGGCAAAACCACCGCCAGAGTTGCAACAACAGCACCTATAAGCCCTGCCTGGCTGCTGCCGATATAGGTCGCAAGGTTTACCATGATCGGGCCGGGTGTGCTTTCACTGACGGCAATCATATAGGTCAGCATTTCATCACTCAGCCAGCCATAGGACATGACCACATCACGAATCAAAGGAATCGCTCCATAGGCTCCGCCAAATGCAAAGCATCCGACCTTCAAAAATCCAAGAAACAAATCAAGACAAATCATTTCTTAGTACCCCCTTTCTGCTCCGGCGCGCCATCGAGAATAAAGATCGTCAGGCTCACAACCGCTGCAACCACCATCAGAGAGATAGAGGAAAAATTCCATGCAAAAATATTGATGCAGAGCATCACGATACAGGAACAGACCATAATCGTTCTCGGCAGCTTCTTTTTATGCATTTTCCTGATCATGGTCACAGCCGCATCCAGAATCAGGATGCCAACTGCAATTTTAATGCCTTTGAACGCATTGGCAATGATGGTCAGTTCGAGGAAGTTGTCCAGGAACATAGAGATCAGATAGATCACAATGAAAGACGGCACGACCATACCGAGGGTAGCCACAAGCGCACCGGCAAATCCGGCCTTTTTATATCCGGTAAAGGTCGCGCAGTTAATGGCAATCGGCCCGGGTGTTGATTCGGCAATAACCGTCACATTCATCATTTCATCGTGAGAAATCCATTTCTTGCGCTCAACACAGTTATTTTCAATCATAGCAATCATGGCATAGCCACCACCAAAGGTGAATAAGCCGATTTTGGCAAAGGTCAGGAACAAATCCAGCAGGATATTCATTCTTCTTCCCCCTTCTTTCGATATTCACATTGGCAGACCGTCATATCACGGTCAACCGTAAGGGATGCCGTTCGCATCCGTTCAAACTGTTCGGCAAGGTAATCAACAGCCTCCTGCAAAGGCAGATAATGTGTATGGTAGCCATATTTTTCACCATAAACCAGGCTTGCATCTTTCATCACTTTCATGTGCTGAGAGATTGCCGATTCTGAGATCCCAAACTTTTTAGACAAGGAGCGAACGCAATGTTTTCTTTCTAAAAGCGCCTGATAGATTTTCAGACGCATAGGCTCACCCAGTGCTTTCAGCATACGGTCAAGTTCCATATCAACACCTCTTTTGTTTTAGTATTTACTTAAATATAATACCTCCGTTTATTTAAGTCAACACTGAAACAAATACATCTATAAACTTTTTCAAATTTATCGTACGATTTGAAAGACTTTTTGATTTTGTTATTGATAAATCCTCTGCAAAGTGATATCATCACCTTGTATTTTTGTATTTAACATAATACAAAATACAAAAAACATTAATATTATGGAGGAACCAACATGAAAAGACTGCTTTCCCTGCTGCTGGCTCTGATCATGGCATTCAGCCTGGCTGCCTGCAGCACCACCAAGGAAAACACAGAAACCACAACAACCACAGAAGAAGCTACCGCTGATGTTGCTATGCAGTACATCACCGCAGATAAGGCCAAGGATCTGCTGAATGATGACGCATACGTCTTCTTCGATATCCGCAAGGCTGCTGACTCTTCCGCCAACAGCATTCCCGGTGCACAGGCATGGGATATGGATGCTGCCAAGGAAGGCGACGCTGAAGCCGGCAAGGCTACCATGACTGAAGCCACCAAGGATCTGGACAAGAACATCGTTCTGATCTGCTATTCCGGCAAGCGCTATGCACAGGCTGCCACCAACGCTCTGTCCGCTATCAAGTATGATATGAGCAAGGTCTACACCCTGGAAGGCGGCTTCACCAATTGGCTTGAAGTTTACCCCGATCTGACCGTTAATCCCCCTGTAGAGGCTGTTGAGATCGATCCCACCATCGCTTTCGCTGGTTCCTCTTCTCTGGCTCCCGTTATCGCCTCCATCGGTGAAGCTTTCCGCACCGAGTACGGCACCTGGGACAAGGTCAACCCCGCATTCGCTGCTGAAGAAATCGACATTCCCGTTGCTTCCGGCGGCTCCGGCGACGGCCCCAAGAGCGTTATCGACGGCACAGCTGACTTCGGCATGCTGGCCCGTGCTGTCAAGGACAGCGAAAAGGAATCCCTGGGCGCAGGCTACACCGAGTTCATGGTCGCTTCTGATGCTCTGACCATTTCCGTCAACAAGAACAACCCCGTCTGCGCTGTCATGGATGATATCGATACCGATACTCTGCGCAAGATCTTCGCCGGCGAAATCGCTTACTGGGATGAGCTGGATGCTTCCCTGGAGCACAAGGAAATCGTCATCGTTATCCGCGACCTGACCGGTGGTGCTGCTGAAGTCTTTGAGAAGCAGGTCATGCAGGGCACTCCCATCTCCGAAAATGCCATCCAGACTCCCTCCATGGGCGCTCTGGCTGCCAAGATCGTCGAAAACGAGTATGCCATCGGCTACGCAGGTTACGGCGTTTACAACCAGAACCAGGACAAGCTGTTTGCCTTCAAGTTCAACGGCGTTGAACCCACCGAAGAAAACATTCTGAACAACAGCTACACCATTCAGCGTCCCGTTCTGTTCGTCATCAACCGCGATCTGGATGCCGCTGAGCAGGCATTTGTTGACTACATCTTCTCCGATACCGGCCGCAACATCGTTATCGAAAACGGCTATATCCCCGCTTATTAATCCCACGTGATTCATTGGGCTGCCATGTCTTGACGGCATGGCAGCCTTTTTGATATACCGAAGCAATTTCTTTACAAAGAGGTGATAAACCTTGCGAAAACTGGAAGACCGGATTTTCAAAACTATTCTCGGTTTCTTTACTCTTGCAACTGTGCTTCTGCTTGCTTTTCTGATCTTTTTTATCTTCCGCGAAAGCCTGCCTGCCATTCAGGACATCGGACTTAAGGAATTACTGCTGGGCGACAAGTGGCGTCCGCTTATCTATAGCGATATGCCAAGCTTCGGAATACGAAATATGATCCTGTCCACCCTGTATGTGTCTGTGCTGGCCGTTCTGTTTTCATTGATCA
>JAEIGA010008687.1_pt1 | contig 15375 bp, 11 predicted proteins | sample 9270691 | NCBI WGS metagenome assembly JAEIGA01 (sample SAMN17057246, study PRJNA624740) | gut metagenome | biome: biome; isolation source: fecal sample | host: Bos grunniens | place: China: Xizang | collected 2019
AAGGTGCTGGTGTGGAGAGCAAAAGGCCCAAAAGGGCGGCAAGGCATTTTGCCTGGCGGCAGGGTGGAATAAAAGAAACCACGCAGTGATTGCTGCGTGGCTGTGTGGTGCAAGGCGTTGTTGTTGCTTTTGCGTGCTATTTTACTTTTTTATATTTAGCTTGTTCAGTGCCTGCTGGTATTTCCTGGCGTTAGCGTTATGCTCGCTGAGGGTCTTGGCGAAGTTGTGTGTGCCCGAGAAGTCTTCTTTTGCGCACATGTAGAGATAGTCATGTTTTGCGTAGTTGAGCACGCTCTCGAGGGCTTGCTTGGTGGGGATGCGTATTGGTCCCGGGGGCAGGCCTTTGTGCTTGTAGGTGTTGTATGGCGAGTTTACTTCGAGGTCTTTGTTGAGTATGCGCTTGCGTGTGGGGTCGCCAAGGGCGAACTTCACGGTTGGGTCGGCCTGCAGGGGCATGCCGCGTTTCAGGCGGTTGATGTAGAGGCCGGCAACGGTGGGCATCTCGGATGTGTTTGCTGTCTCTTCGTCAACGATGGAAGCCAGGGTGGCTACCTCGGCAGGTGTGAGACCGGCTGCTGCAGCCTTGGCTTTGCGCTCCTTGTTCCAGTACTGGCGGTTCCAGGAGGAGATCTTTTCAAAGAGGTCTTCGGGGGTGATGTCCCAATAGACTTCGTAGGTGTCGGGGATGAAGAATCCCGGTATGTTGGGTTCGTCAACTCCGAAACATGACATTGCTACGGGGTGGGTGTATTTGACAATCTCTGCCGAGTCGGCCATCAACTGGCGGCTTATGGCGCCGATGGCCTGGTGTATGTTTCGTGTTGCAGGGATGGTTATTCTCACGGGGGTCTGCTGGCGGCTGACGATGCGGTTGTAGATGTCGCTCATGGTGTCGCCGTTGTTTATGGCGTATTTGCCACTGCGCTTGCGGCTGTCGTAGTTGTTGTGCTCGGCAAGGATGGCGAAGCCTTTGGTGTTGGTGCCGGGGACGGCCTCCTTGATCTTCTCTATTGTTGACGCGGCATTGTCATCGGTGGTGATGTAGATGTATGCGGTCTCGCTTGTACTCACCTTGACCATCTTTGCCAGATAGTATTTGCGGCCCATTGTGAGTCCGAAGTATGCAGCTACGCTCAGTATGGCGAATATGATTGTGAGTGTTATGGCAATTCGCCTGCCTTTTCTGCTTTTCCCTTTCTTTTCCATGTGAATAAATTTGTACAAAAATACAATATTGGATGTTGAATGGCAAGTTTATCGCTATTTTTGTTCTTTGGGTAATTTTTTATAAAAAAAACAATGGGTAATGACGAATGTTTTGTATATTTGCATTTGACAATGAGTAATTATGTCTATGTGCGTGAGCTGCCTGTATTGCGGTGTGCAAGAATGATTTGCTAAGTGCACTGAGCGGATATGAATGATAAATAAAACTAAATAGGAATGAAGACTATGAAGAAAAAGATTTTTGTTTTTCTCTCTTTGCTTTCGGTGCTTTTCATGGCATCGTGCTCTTCGTACAAGAAGGTTCCATATTTGCAGAACAGCAAGGAATGGAGTGAACTGGAGCAAGAGATGGTTGTGTATGAACCCAGGATCCAACCGCATGACCTGCTGAATATCGTTGTGACAAATCCGGATAATCCTTCGGCGTCGTTGGCGTATAACCTTGTATCTCCGTCTGATGCTGCAAGAAACTCATATTTGCAGTCACAGCCTACATTGCAGAACTATATTGTTGACATCAATGGCGATGTGGTTATCCCCAACGTGGGCAAGGTGAATCTGGGCGGCAAGACAATCACAGAGGCCGAGCAGCTTGTGCTTGCAAAGGTGCAGAATTCTTTCTCTTCGACTCCTGCCGTGGTTGTCCGTTTTGTTGATTTCAAGATTTCTGTGCTTGGCGAGGTTACTGCTCCCGGTACATTTACAATAAAGAACGGCAAGGTGACGATTCTTGAGGCCTTGGCGCTTGCACGTGACTTGACAATATATGGTCAGCGCGATAATGTAAAGGTTGTACGTGAGAATGGCGATGGCAAGCGCGAGGTCGCTGAACTGAACCTCAATGACGCGTCAATCCTCAGCTCGCCATATTACTATCTGCAGCAGAATGATGTGGTTTATGTTACACCAAACAAATCAAAGGCAAAGAACTCTGACATCGGTTCAAGTACATCGCTTTGGTTCTCGGGTACATCTATTCTCATATCATTGGCATCTCTTTTGTTTAATATCCTGAAATAATAGATAAGAGGTATGAAAGAAAATGACAATTTGAATGTTGATAACGAGAAACAGGAAGGCGGTTTTGACTTCCGAGTGATTCTTGGATACCTGCGTGCTTATTGGTGGCTGTTTGCCTTGTCTGTTGTGGTGTGCATGGCCGGTGCATTCGTCTATCTGCGTTATGCTACTCCGGTTTATAATATTTCGGCAAAAGTATTGTTGCAGGATAGTGAAAAGGGTGGTTCTGTGTTGTCACCGTCTGATATGCTGGCGGACTTCGGAATGCAGAGCCAGACATCTAATGTCGAGAATGAGATTGAGGTGATGACGTCTATGACTGTTGTACGTGCTGCAGTAGTTGAATCCGGTCTGTACATGACATACCAATCAGGTGGTGCGACATTGTATAAAAGTACCACTCCGTTAATTGTTTCAATGGGCGAAGAGACATTGGCTTCATTGACTGAAGACCTTAATATAGAAATGGAGGTCAATGAGGCTGGTGAGGTGAATGTGTCATATGACTATAATGGCGAAACTGGGAAACATGTTGCTGCGGAATTCCCGTTTGCCATGGCGACGCCTCTTGGTGAAGTTGTTATCAGCCGCAATGAGAAGGTGGAACTTGCCGAGGGTGTCATTGCTGTTGTAGCAAAACCTGTTGATGCTGTTGCCAAGAGATACAAAGGTGCATTGTCGGTGTCTCCATTGTCAAAGACTGCATCGGTTGCGGTACTCTCATATAATACCCCTGACCCTGTTGAGGGTACGGAGTTCCTTAATGCTGTTATCCGCAGCTTTAACGATGTGACTAACGAGACAAAGCGTCTGGTGGCTTGCCGTACCGAGGCTTTCATCTCTGAGCGATTGAAGTCTTTGAGAAAGGAACTTGAGGAGATGGAGGGCAGCCTTGCTGCATACAAGAAACAGAATGAACTTGTTGATCCCAAGCTTGATGCAACTGAGATTGTCAAGAAGAAGGCTGAGTATATAAAGGAACTTGAACTGATTGACCGCAAGATTGAGGCGTCTAAGTATTTGAATGATTTTGTTAATGATCCTAAGAATGATATGCAGGTGATTCCTGCTTCGTTTGGTGTTGATCTTGACCCTGCATTCGTGAGCCTTGTCAATAATTATAATGCCAAGGTTATTGAGCGTAAGACTTTGTTGCAGACGACTACAGAGGAGAACCCTGTGCTAAAGACTGCGACAACAGTGCTTTCGGCAATGCAGGATGACTTGCGCGCGGCACTGGAGGCGCTTGCCCAGTCGCTGGCAATCGAGCGCAAGGCTGTTGCTATCCTTGCCGACAAATATACGGGTAAGTTTGAGATGTCGCCCGAGGTTGAGCGTCAGCTTTTGACAATAACACGTGAATGTGACATCAAGTCGGGGCTGTATGTCATGCTGTTGCAGAAGTATGAGGAGACTTTGTTGAGCATTGAGGTGCAGTCGGACAATATCAATTGTATCGATGCTCCTTACTGCACCGGTGTAGTGTCGCCAAAAAGCAAGATGATATATATGATTGCTTTTGCCATTGGTCTTCTATTGCCTGCTGCATTAGTGTATTTGCGCGTTCTGATGCGTAACAAGTTTGATTCTGCAGAAGAGGTTCAAGCGGCTATCAATGTGCCTTATCTTGGTGCAATACCATCTAACTTTACTGGTGGCGCATTCAAGAAACAGTCTTCGAAACCTATTGTGGTGGAGAAAAACAAGAACGATGTGATGGCTGAGGCATTCCGTACATTGCGTACAAATCTGCAGTTCCTGATGAACAAGACACAGGGTAAGGTGATAATGTTCACATCTACAATTTCGGGTGAAGGCAAGACATTTATTGCATCGAACTTGGCGGTCAGCACTGTGCTTCTTGGAAAGAAAGTGCTTCTGGTTGGTTGTGATATACGTCGTCCACGTCTTGCCGAGGTGTTCAACTTCGATAACTCGCGTCAGGGTCTGACAAGTTATCTTGCTGCTGATGAAAAGCAGGTGTCAATGCTTGATGGCTTTATTATACCGTCAAATATTGTTGATGGTCTGGATCTGCTGCCGGCAGGTATAGTTCCTCCAAACCCTGCAGAGCTTCTGTCAAGCGGCAATTTGGACAAGGCTATGGAGTATCTGCGCACTAAGTATGATTATATAATTCTTGATGCGGCTCCTGTGGGACTTGTTGCCGATTCTATGATTGTTAGTCGTGTTGCCGATGTTGTTGCTTATGTGACACGTCTGCATTACACACACAAGGCTGATGCCGATTTCATCTCATCACTCGTAAATGATGGCAAGCTCAGCAATGTGGCTATTGTTGTCAATGGCGATGACTTGAAAAAGAAGGCGTATGGCACACGTGGCAGCAACAGATATTCAAGTTATGGATATTCATATATTGACAGTGGCAAAAAAAAATAGAAAACCGATAGTTCGGGTATAAACAAAAAATCCAAAAGACATCGTCTTTTGGATTTTTTTTAATTTTTATTGCTGAAAATATTGTAATGTTGAAAAAAAATAGTACCTTTGCATTCCGGTACGCGATACCATTTCTCAGTCAACTGAGAGTTATATAAAAAGTAGTTTTCGGGGTGTAGCGCAGTTGGTAGCGCATCTGGTTTGGGACCAGGGGGTCGCAGGTTCGAATCCTGTCACCCCGACAACTGAAAGGCAAAAGAGACAATCTCGCGGTGTTGTGTCAAGGCCTGGGTGGTGTGAGCCACTCGAACAAGGAAACCGTTATTCGGGGTGTAGCGCAGTTGGTAGCGCATCTGGTTTGGGACCAGGGGGTCGCAGGTTCGAATCCTGTCACCCCGACAAGAAAAGCAAATTACTAAGCAAATGACTTTAATGTTATTTGCTTTTTTTGTTTTAAATCATTGCATGCACGCCTGCCGCATGGAAATAGTTCACCTGCAAAGTACAATAAAAAACTCTCGCTTTTTGGCGAGAGTTTCTTGTCTAATCAAATTAATGATTCTGTCTGAAGTCGAAGAATTTTACGGTCTTGCGGCTCATCGCAGGCATCTGCAGTCTGGATATAAGTTCGGCAGATTCGAATTTTACATCGGGTGCGACACGTACCTTTGAACGGAAGATGTCTTTTATCTGCTTTACAAAGGCTTCGGAGTGGTTGTCGCTTCCTACACGGATTTGAATCTGGTCTGTTCCAAGTGAGTTTGTGAATACTTCTACAACGTAGTTCTCTACTTCCGGTATATTGTCCAGAATGTCAAACAGGATTGGGGGATATATTGTAGTGCCCTTGAACTTGATCATCTGTCCTTTACGGCCAATGACTGAACTGAGTCGTGCACTGCTTCTGCCGCATTTGCAGGGTTCGTTTATCCTTATGCAGATGTCTCCTGTCTTGAATCTGAGCAGTGGCATTGCTTCAACTCCGATTGTTGTTATTGTCACCTCGCCGGGCTCACCATCCGGTACGGGCTGGTTGTTCTCATCAAGCAGCTCCACTATGATGAGGTCTGCCGGGATGTGACCGCCCTGGTGTGCCTCGCACTCGGTAAATGATGTCTGCATCTCTGTTGATGCGTAGGTGGAGTAGAGTTCCAATGATGGCCACTTTTCATTGATTTTCTTGCCAAGGGTCGTGAGCTCTCCATTTGGGGTGCGCAATGCTTCGCCAATGCATATTGCGCGTTTTAGACAGGATGAGTTGTAGTCGATGTTGTTGTTCTCGGCAAATTCAATGATTTTGGTCAGGAAGGATGGGACAACGATGCAGGTTGTGGAATTTATTCGTTTGATTGTGTCCCATTGCAGTTCGGGAATTCCGTTGCCGACGCGTACGATACCGCATCCAAGTTCTCTGGCTCCAAGGAAATATGCAAGGCCTGCCATGAAACGACGGTCTATTGTGGTCATCAACTGTATTACGTCCTCTTTTTTGCAACCGGCCATTGTGAATGACGATGCCTCATTGTAGGCCAATCGTTGAAGGTCGTTCTCGGTCAAGGCAAACGTAACGGGTTCGCCCAATGTGCCCGATGTGGTTATATAGTCAATGATATCAATGCGGTCAACACAGATGAAATCGTTGTTATGTGCCTGCAGTTCCTGCTTGGAAACTGGTGGAATCTTACACAGGTCGTCCAATGTGTTAATTTCCGAAATTTCTATTCCGTGTTCTGTAAACCAGCGTTTGTAGAACACCGAATGTTCTGCCAGATAGGCAAGTGTTTCCTTTAGACGTGCTTCCTGGAATCTCTTTATCTCTTCAGGTGTCTGGTAATGAAGATTTATGTCCTTTATCATTGTGAATGTGTTTGTGTGTTTATTAAGTTCCTGCCTATTCCATAACTTATGCGTTTCCAATTTTCTTTGTAAGGTATTCCAATCCTAATATCTCGGAACAGCATATTGCCGAAGATATTGTCGTTCCCAGGCAACCGTGTATGTTGAGGTTTTGTCCGCACAATAGCAGATTATGGATTCTTGTTCTTGCCGGAACGAGTGTGACCATTGGATTACGGCAGTCCTTTATCATACCGTATGCACTACCTTGTGGGGTTGATGTGTAGTCACGGTATGTAAGCGGCGATGCTGTATATATCTTGTCGATATGCTGTCGCAAATCGGGGTAGTACTGGCATACGAAATCTATTACGGCCTCGCTGAATTGCTGTTTGAATTCGGTATATTCGCTTGAACGGTGACCAAGTCTTGAATCGCTCCATTTGTCACAGAACGAAAGTGGCATAAGTGTGAGAAGTGTCACTACATTTGTATATTCACTATCGCTGTTGGCCTGCATACAGAGCAGGGTAGATGGTATGTTGAATCCCTTGTAGTCTCCTTCCACAGCCCATACATCGGGGTTGTTGAACAGGTACTGGTTCTGATTCACGTATTTCAGGCTATTGGGCTTAAGGAGCAGATATGTCGTGAATATACCGTAACTGTTGGGGATTGTGTTTATTCTATTGAAGAAGGCTTTCTTGTATATTGTGTTGTTCTCAAGCATTGAGAATGTAGCCGATGGGTGCAATGATGAAATTACCCACTTTGCCTGTAGCTTTTCACCGGATTGAAGCATAATACTCTCTACCTGGTTTTCATTCAGTTGTATTTTCTCCACCTTTGCATTCAATATAACATCTCCTCCGTTGGACTTTATCTGCTCAACGAGGAGGTCGGCCAGTTGCTGTGAGCCGTCAACAAATGCATAGGCTCCCTGTATGTTGGAGTGGGTTATCATGCCATATTCATACAGCGAGGTGGTCAGTTTGTTACCTGCGTAGAGACCACAGTTTCCGGCAAGTACTGTCTGGAGCTTATGGTCTGTTGTAGATTTGGCAATTTCGTTATATGCCGACATGCTCATATATTCCAGACCGCCATTGGATATCCTGCCTTCACGAAGAATGCTTGGGGATATGAGACTGCCGATGTCCTTGAGCTTTTGGCTAAAGGCGATTATGTTTTTTCTTTCGGCAGGGAAATGTGACGATAGTGTATCAATGAACCTGTCATAGCCCATTGCATGGCTGTAGGTTGTTCCGTCCATGAAATGGAATCTGTCGAAACCGTTTTCATCAAGTTTCTGCAGCTTCAACTTGTCGTAAATGCCAAAGTACTTGAAATATTGGTGCATTATTTCACCCTCGGAGAGGCTGCCTACATAGTGCATGCCTGTATCAAGGATTCTGCCGTTTCTCTTAAAGGACTGCAGGCATCCTCCTATCACGCTATGTTGTTCAAGCAGGCACACGCTAAGGCCTTCTTTGCTGAGTATCGCACCACTTGTGAGGCCACCCAAGCCACCTCCAATTATTATGACATCATATTTTTTCATATAGCAGTTAGAACATAAAGTGTTACTGATTTGTTTTTATCATCACTGTGGAAGTTTACTGAGAGACTATTCTCCTGCGCAAACTGATTAATCCAATCGGGGGCAGAGGTGTGGCTGTCACCTTTTCTATATCCACGTATTATAATTATTCCATTCTTGTTGAGACCATTGATTGCATGCACCATAATTTGCCGTTGGGTCTCCTTGTCAATGCCGTGGATAAATTCACCCAGCACTATGGCATTAGCTGCAGGGAATGAGACAGTGGCAATGTCAGCACATATGAATTCTACACTTGTTTTTTTGCAGAGGAACGAGTGTTGTGCAACTTCCACTTTGCTCATATCACTCTCTATTCCCAGAATTGTACGTTCGGGGGAGAGCAGGCCTAGCATGAACGATAATTGACCATATCCGCAACCGGCATCAATGATTCTTGCCTTGCGGGGAATCACTCTGTCCCAAAGGTCGTAGAAACCGTCCTTGTTGCATTGGGTACGTATTTCCCATTCCAGTGCAGCACCTTTGTATATGTAGTTCTTGATTATTGCATCTCTAAAGTATGCGTTGCTTGTTCTGCCAAGTTCATTGTTGAACATGGTGTACTGCTCGACATACCATTGTCTTATTTTCTTTGATTGTTCCTGATAGGTATCGCCAAATGATGTATCGCCATATCTGATGCGCTGCATTGTCTTTGTGGCTACAATGCCCGATTTTATGTAGAAAGCCTGTTTCTTGGCCGAGATTTGTCCGGCTCCGTATATCAGTACAGGAAGGATATCCAGTTTCAGCAGGTGTGCCAAATAAAAGGCTCCCTTGTGGAAACGCAGGATGGAGCAGTCGGCAGAGCGTGTGCCTTCGGGGAATATGACTACAGAATACCCTTCGGCAATACGCTCCTTCAGGCGTTCGGCCAATTTCTCATATCCGTCGGCAGAGTGGTGGAAATCAGCATATTTTATAATCCATCCGAAGAATGGCGAGTTCCACACCCAACTGTTTGTTACCATTACAAGTTTCGGCGTTGTCGATAGCAATAGAAGGATATCGACAAATGACTGATGGTTTGCTATGATAACAGCCGGCTTGTCATATTTTTCATTGAACGGATTTTCCTTTTTGGTACGCACTGTTACCATTGTGGCAAGGAATATGCGTGCAAACCAATAGAGCATCTTATGGAAAAAGAGTTTCTTTTTATGACGCTTGAATGGTAGCGGCATCAGTAGCAGCATGAATGTCTGCAGCATTATGCATCCCACAAGAAAGTATAGGAAACAATAGATTGTATTGAGAATGCTGCCCAAAGTGTATGGAAATCCACCTTTTTTAGTCTGGTTTGTTACCAGCAGGCGGAACAGCATTGGCTGCACGGTATATGATACAAGTACAACAACGCTGAGGCCTATCACTGAAATCAGGGCTATTGATTTGAGTGCCGGGTGTTGGGCAAAGATGAGCACGCCCATTCCTGCAATTGCTGTGAATGCCGAGAAGAATATGGCTGTCTTGTGGGATGAAAGGACTCTCTTGCCGTTCTTGTATTCCTGCATGAGACCATCGGTTATGAAGATGCTGAAATCGTCTCCGATACCGAAGATGAAGGTCGCAAGAATGATGTTTACAATGTTGAACTTTATGCCGAATGCAGCCATTATGCCAAGTATTATCACCCAGCTGATTGCCATGGGCAGGAATGTGAGCAATGTGAGCTCGACTCTTCCGTATGAGATAAAGAGGGCTATGAAGACTATAAGGGAAGAGACAAACAGGATGTAATTGAAATCCCTGCCGGTCGATTCAACCATCCTTGACGAGAAGTAACCTCTGTCAATAATTGTTGTGTTGGGCAGCTTGTCAAGTTCCTCATATACTTCGTCTTTGTGCTCATCATTGATGAATGTCCTGCATAAGAGCGACGTGTTTCCGCCGGCTGTATTAATCCATTCTGATATTACCGGTATCTCTCCAATCTCCTCTTGGGTGTAGTGGCATAATGAATACTCTCTTGATATGAGTTGCTTGAAACCGTTGAAAGCATTGCTCTTGAAACCGTAACGGTGTGCAACCTCCTCAATGTGGTGCATCGTGCTGTCTGCGTGTTCTTGCCAGAAATTGTTCCACTTTTCAATTCGTGCCCTCTGCTCGCTTTCGGGGATGACAAAGTCGCTCAGTGTTACAAGAGTTTGGACTTTTCCGCTGTCGGCATAACACTTGAGAACATCGCACGCACGGCGATATTCTTCTGTGAGTCCATTGAGGTCATTGCCTGCTGTAGCAATGTAGATTGCTCTATTCTCATCCTCTGATATGTCAGCAATATGCTTCTCGGCATCTGCAATGTGCTTTGGCATGTAATTGATGTTTGACATGTCGGCATCAAACTCTACTTTCTGGTAAAAGAACAATGAGATGATGAGCAGAAGCATAATTGGCAGAATTGCAAATTTGCTTTTTTCATATCTGTACCCAACAACGCTTTCAATCATGTTGAGCAATCTGCTCTTGCCTCCATTCCTTGATCTTCTGAGGAATTGCGGAAGGAACACAAGACTGAAAATTGTTGTGCCAATCAGTGCCAGTACAGAGAACAGTCCAAGATCCTGAAGTAGGGGAGATGAGGTGTACATCAGTGCCGCGAATGCTCCGATTGTTGTAAAACAGCCGATTGTCAACGGCTTTACAAGCTCCTTGATTATTTCCCGTGGCGATGAGGTATTGTTGAGATGCGATACTATGTGTATTGAATAGCTTAATGATATTCCCAACACTACAGCACCGGCTCCTATTGCTATTGCCGATATTTCACCTTGCAGCAGCCATATCATGGCCAATGAGAACAGGGCACCAAAGGTGGGTGGTGCTATTATCAATGGTATTGACCATTTGTCCTTGAACGAAAGCAAGATGACAAGAAGGATAACAGCCAATGCAATGCTCAATGTTATTGCTGTGTCCTTTTTTATTTGTCTTGCATTGTAAACGGCTATGACAGGACCGCCGATGCACTCTATCTCTGTACCATTGGTCTCTGCCTTGGCCATAGCTTGTTCCAGACCACTTACCAGGGCGTCGTTATACCCTGTATCGCCCATGTCTCTTGACGGCTGGATGAATATCAGCATTGTCCCCATGTCCTTGGTGAAAATGCGGCTGTCATATATTTCATATTGCAGCCCGGGATTGAACTGCCCGAACTTTTGCAATAGTGGGGTGCCTATGTTCACGGGGTCGCGCATTACGATATCTCCAATAATCATTCCCGATGGAGATGTCATCACATTATAGGCGTTATCTACTGCCTCTTCAATGGATTGGCGTGATATCTTTTCCTCTAACTGTATATAATTCTCCTCGGTAAGGAATATCGGCAGGTTGTCGTAAATGAATCCGCTACATTTGTTTATCGCTTCTTCATCGGCACTGGCGGTAATTGAGCGTATAAGTTCCTCCTCTTTAAGATTATATAGCTCATCCTCAAGTATCTCTGCCGATTCTATAATCGCGTCAGGATTCTCTCCCTGCAGCATTACGATAATCTTGTCCTTTACCGCAACGTTCTCAAAAATGGCGTTTTTCTTTTCGTCCGTGCCGCCGAAGAAACTGGTTATGTTCTCCTGCAAGGATATTCTTGAGGCCATGAGTGACAATGCCACCACAGACAACAGCAGGACAGAATAGAATATTGTCCTGTGGCGCTCGAACCAATCGTATATGTTCAAGAATATCTTAGTCATATTTTGTCGCGGTGTGTAAATGCTATCAGATGTTATCAGCGTTTCTTTGTCAATGAACGGAATAGCTTGCAGGGATAATAGTAGAGTACTGCGCAGGATACCAGTACTGTATTTAGGATGCTTATGCGTGTGAAGTCGCGCAATGGCCTGAAGTGCGAAACACGTTCTTCTACCGGTGGATAATAGACCTTGATTGGCACGTTCTCTACATTTACGCCACGCCATGCCGCACGGACAATGATTTCAACCTCAAACTCATACCTTCTGGTTATCAGACGCACATTCTGCAACTTTGTAAGTGGGTACAGCCTGAATCCTGATTGTGTGTCTGTAAGCGTCTGCCCCGTCTCTACCTTGTACCAAAAATTAGAGAATTTATTTGCAAAAGTGTTCTTTGAAGGCATATTGTCAGCTGTCAGGTTACGTGAACCTATGAGGAGGCTGCCGGGGCACTGTTCTATCTTGTCAATGAATACAGGTATATCGTCGGCATAGTGCTGTCCATCGGAATCTATGGTTATGGCATAGCTATACCCCCATTCATAGGCCTTGCTAAGACCCAGTTTCAGTGCATGTCCTTTGCCTCTGTTACGGGAATACTCTATAACCTTTATACCGTTTGTTGATGCTAGGATATCGGAAGTATTATCGGTTGAACCGTCATTTACAACAATAATGTCCGATGCATATTGTTGTACATCGGCAATGACCTGCGAAATTGTTCCGGCATTGTTGTATGTGGGAATGAGCACTGCGCATTTCAGTAGTGCCATTCTCTCCTTGTATGTCATTGTCGTTTCTGTCATTATATGATTTCGGCTTTTAATTTGAGAACCTTCTGCTGGTTGTCAGTCCTTTCAACATTTGCCATAATCTTCTCCTCATCGGTTATGGTTACGGCGATTGCTATTCCTACTTCATCTTCGGGAATGAGAGCCGAAAGGTATTTGCACTCCTTGATTGTCTTGAAACTTACCTCTCTTGACAATATCTTGCCAAGACATTCTCTTATGATTGTCAATGTACATACGCCGGGCACCACAGGTTGCGAAGGGAAATGCCCCTCGTATATCTTGTGATTGGGAATCAGCGTGGCCTTAACAATATATGAGTTGTTCTCTAAACTCTCTATCTGGTCTATGTTATAAAAATTCCCTTCTAATCTCATATTATTCCGTTATCTCAAAAAGTACGTTGTCTATTGATACGTTGAACTGTTTCTGAGAGAATGTGTATGTTGTGCTGTCGCCCGATTTCTCTGTTATTACAAGGCGGCCCAATGACATTCTCTCTTTTTCAAAGTTGAGGACAATGTTGCCTATGCGGGATGCAACCTTGCCCTGTTGCGGGGTGAGTGTGACAATCCATTCATTCTCTCTCTCATCGGCATCTATCGTAAAGGCTTTTGCCATCTGGCTGAAATCCCCGCTGATACACGCCGACATTATTGTGCTTATATTCCTCAACATAGGATTTGAGGATGCCTTTGTTGTGGATATTTTGCCTGCGCTGTTTATTTCAAGGCACTTTTCTGTAATCTTTGTATAGCTACCATCATCAAATGACAGTAGAATATTCCCCGGCTGCTGAAAATAGAAAACTCCGGCTTTGTCGACTTTATTGGCAAGAACCGAACTCTCTCTTGTCTGTACAAACCGGCATTTTATTGATGATATGTTTTCATTTTTTGCCTTCAATTCCTTTTCAAATACCTGTCGGGCATTGTTGTCCTGTGCAAACGATGCGATGCCTGCAAACAACATAAGAACTGTCAATATGAATTTAATTCTCATATGTTCCAATATTCAATAATTCCTCCAAAGGAACAAAACGGTATTTGCGCTCTAAGACTATCTCTATGATATTCCGCAGCAGCTCGTCCGATTTCTCGCACCTGTCGTGCAGCAGTATTATTGCTCCCGGGTGCAATTTGCTGATTACGCGTCTGCACACAGCCTCGCGGCTTCTGTACTTTATTGTATCGAATGACCTGATGCTCCAGCCTATAGTCTTGTATCCTAACCGCTTGACAACTTTGCCTATTGTCGGGTTTGTTACTCCAAATGGTGGCCTGAACAGCTTTGTCCTCCTGTTGGTTACCCTGTATATCGATTCCGAGCATCTGTTCAACTCGTCAATGATTGTCGCCTGGCTTCTGATTGGGAATCTTCCCTGATGGGAAAATGAGTGCTTGCCGATGGTGTGCCCCTGGTCAATCATCTGATTGACAATGTCGGGGTTTTTGTCGACCTTTTCACCTATCAGAAAAAATGTGGCCTTTATGTCATACTCTTTCAGAACACGTAGTACTCGTGGAGTCCATTCTTTGTCGGGGCCATCGTCGAATGTAAGGGACACGACCTTTTCCTTGGTCTTTCTCCTGCATAAGACTTTCAGGTAGATGTTGCTGCCAACATCCGCCGAAGCCCATATAAGGAACAGTGCCAGGCCTATAACCAATATTGATATAATTATCCAATACATTGCAGTACAATTATAGTAGGTGTTGCACCCAGTATTTCATTATATATGATAATCTCTTTTTCGCCTGTAGATACCATGTCTACAGCTTGGGCGAAACTGTATGCCGATGCTGTCGGGAACAGGCCATGCTCCGCAAATGTATTATATAATACTTTCGTGTCTCCGTTACTGCCATATTTCTCAATACACTCAGTTTGTGTCATTGAGCATTGTGGGAAGTCTATGGCAGTTATCTGTGCTATGCTCTTTTCATTCGGTGTTGAGGTGATGTGGGCAAAAACCGCTCCCTCGCCACAGCTTATATGCTTGAAAAGTCCCATTCGTTCCATAATCCTGTGTTGCGACGGTGTCTGCTCGTCAAAAGTCCCAACCAGGAGGTTCTCGCTCTCTCCATCGGCAATGCGCATCATAGCATCGAGTACGGCATCCTCAAAGCTGTGTCCTCGGTTCACATATGTCACATTGTAGCAGTGGTTGTGTCGTAACAGTGCAATCTGTCCGCCAACAGTGTTGAAGGTTGATTGGATGAACGGTGTCGGGTTCAGCATTTGCTCCTTATCCTCAATAAGGTTACGCAGGAAGCGTTCGCTGTCGGCAAGGCAGCCCCATCCGGTTGCAGTGATTATGGCATCCATGTCGTCAATCTTCTCTACGCCGCCAATGCACTCCACAGCAGTAGTAACCGCACTCTTTATCACACGGCTCATCCTTCGGCGCAGGCCTGCATCCGGAATCAATAGCTTGATATCGGTTGTCACCTGTTGGTTTGTTACGACATTATTTATATAACACTTCATATTACAACGTAAAAACTAATGAACTGCAATTACCTCCAAATCCGAATGAGTTTGTCATGACACAGCGTATGTCATTCGCCTCTTCGAATTGGCAAATCGGTATCAGACAGTACTCCTCAATTGGCTCTCTGATGTTGTGGCTGGGGTATCGGCAGCCATGCTTGATTGCAAGTACTGAAAATACCGCTTCAATGCCTCCTGCTGCAGCCAGGGTATGTCCGGTGAAACCTTTTGTAGAACTGAATGGCGGGACATCGTTACCGAACAGCCTGATAAACGCGGCGCTCTCCGATGCATCGTTATTGCC
>JAEIGA010008688.1_pt1 | contig 15374 bp, 15 predicted proteins | sample 9270691 | NCBI WGS metagenome assembly JAEIGA01 (sample SAMN17057246, study PRJNA624740) | gut metagenome | biome: biome; isolation source: fecal sample | host: Bos grunniens | place: China: Xizang | collected 2019
AACATAGCATATGAAGCGGCGACAGCGGATCTGAACGACGTAAACATGATCGACCCGTTCCATCTTGAGGCTTACGGCACAATAGCGGCAAGCTATAACCGTGACATCGAGATCTTCCCTGTCCTCAATGCACTTTTCGAAGGCATATACGGAGAAAGCCCGTACAAGTCCCCTACTGACATGGGAGTCAACATGATCGGTTTCTGCATGAATGACGAAGACGTGTGCTGCAATGCTGCAAGAGAAGAAATCATCAGACGTTATTACTATGCTCTCTGCAATCTTGCTGAGAAAGGCAATAACGAACACGAAGTCAATAAGATATCACTTATCCTCAAGCAGGCGAAGCTTACAACTGAATATAGAAGAACCACTGTTGCGGCGAGAGAAAGGAAGGAACTTTCCGGAGTTTCCACAGCAGCTATCGAACTTCAGGACGGCACAATCATAACTGCGCGCACAAGTTCCCTTCTCGGTCCAAGTGCAGCTCTCATAGTCAACGCGACCAAGCATCTTGCAGGAATTCCACACCAAGTGAAACTAATTCCGGAAGAGATGATTGCGCCTATCCAGAAAACGAAGGTCGAGTATCTCCACGGACACAACCCGAGACTGCATACTGACGAGGTTCTCGTGGCCATTTCGCTCCTCAGCAACACTGACGAAAACTGCCGCAAGGCACTTGACCAGCTCCCAAAACTCAACGGATGCCAGGTTCACTCAACTGTGATGTTGAGCGAGGTGGACCGCAAGATATTCAAGAAGCTCGGAGTCGGCCTTACATGTGATCCAGTAAAAAAAGTAGACTAATATGAAAAAGATCATTTTCATTGCATGCGCACTGCTGCTTTGTGGCCAGACGTCATTCGGATGGGGACGCATCGGTCACGCTACAATTGCAAAGATAGCAGAAGACCATCTGACAGTCAAAGCGAAACGGATCATCGATGAATACCTTGATGGTGAATCTATTGTAAAATATGCATCATACGCAGACAAGGAGAAGAACAATCTTCTTATTGATGTAGGATTCGATCCTGTAGGGACAAGCAGGGTCACCACCTATCCGCACACATTCGAGGCTGACCTTGACTGCGTTCCATTCAAAGGGATCAATGACAACGGCAGATTCGTCAAGAATTGCGCCCATTTCATTGACAAGATGGCTGCAGAATTGAAGGACCATAAGAACATGAGCGACTCACTCCGTTTCCACAACATAGTGATGATCGTACATTTTATCGGCGACATGCATTGCCCGGAACATATACGCTACTATCCTGAGGACATGAGCATCGGCAAATACGATGTCACATTCGAGGGCAAGAAGACGACAATGCACAAGATCTGGGATTCACAGCTCATTGCGGCACTTCATACTGGCGACCAGAATGATGTTGCGGCAAGGATCGACAACTGCACAAAGAAAGAGATTTCCAAGATCACTGCAGGAAACACATATGATTGGGCTGCCGATTGCGCCAAGACCTCAAAGCCAGTCCACGATGTTCCTGAAGGAGCGGTTCTTGATGCAGGATATGCAGAGCAGAACAGAGAAATTGTGGAGAAGCAGCTCCGCAAGGCAGGATACAGACTTGCAAAGGTCCTCAACAAAGTATTGAAATAAGAATTGCCAGAATACACAAAAGATAAATGCACGGAATCATTTCCGTGCATTTATTCTTTTTCTCAAAACCGGCGAGAGAGGCAGGGCATTTTCCTTGTCGGACTTGTCCAGCCACTTAGTAGCCAAATCATAATCGCCTGACATATAGCATGCTGTCGCGATGTTGAAACATGCGCACGAACGCTTGAGCACATCATTGGAAGCGATAAATTCAAACCAGACATCCATCGCACCCTTCCAATCATACATCTCTACCTTTGTAAGAGCGTCATACCACTTGTCTGAATTGAAATAGTATATCGAATACTGTTCGTGCTTCCATTCCGGCTTGAAAGACGAGGCCACTGTCTTGCCGGCCTCCCACGCTTCATCAGGCAATCCCTCAAGAGAAGATGTTCTTGCAATGCTGCTTCCATTGAAAGACAGCATCCTGTCCTCCTTATTCATTGCGTCATAACAGCGGAGAGACACATCAAAAGGCATGGTCAATCCAGAGGCTCCATTGTCGATCTTACCGAAATCGATCTTATCAAAGAGGAACACCACATCAGAACCGGTCTCCAGGAGAAGGGATACAAGAGAATCACGTGAGGCATACTCAGATGCCTGTGAATCCAACCCGAACACCCCTACCGAATCTATGGTATTCTGATAATCAGCCTTCAGATTCCATGCAAAGCCATCTGCCAGAGACTCGATGAACGCATTGTATGGATACTGAGAAGAACTACCGTAAACTACCGCTACGTTCTTGCCTGTCAGATCGACACCAGCCTTCGACTTGTGCCTCATTTCTACATCAATCATATACCTGCTGGGACTGCAGGAAACGGCAGCCAGCAAAGCCAGGAATGCAATATGAAGAACAGCAGGTCTCATAAGCTTACAATATTTCAAGCGGTTCAGCAATCAGGTCATACTCATCTGCACCCGTAATCTTAACCATCATAAATTCACCGATAAGCGAATATGGATCGACATCGTCAAGTGCGGCACCGTCATATCTTACAAGAATCTCACCATCCACTTCCGGGCTTTCGAACTCGCTTCGACAAACGAAGACACCGTCCACAAAATCATCCACAATGACTTTAACATCAGTGCCGACCCTTGACTGGTTGAAAGCAAGCGAAATCTCGCTCTGAAGAGTCATGAGGGCATCAAGACGTTCCTGCTTAGTCTTGGAAGATATGCTGTCCTTGAAATTCTCAGCACCATAAGTACCTTCTTCTTCAGAATACTTGAAAGCACCAAGACGTTCCAGACGCGCCTCCCTGACAAATTCAAGAAGTTCGTTGAAATCTCTCTTTCCCTCTCCAGGATGACCCACAATCATGGTTGTACGCAGAACCACTCCAGGAACACGCTCCCTCATCTTTCCGATAAGTTCCCTTGTCCATGATCCGGTCACATTGCGATGCATCTTGTCCAGCACCTTGTCTGAAATGTGCTGAAGCGGAATGTCCATATATCTGCAGACCTTCGGATTATCCGCCATCTGATCAAGCACATCCTCAGGGAATGCCGCAGGATAAGAATAATGAATCCTTATCCACTCTATGCCTTCAACCTCAGAAAGTTTCTGAAGAAGTTCAGCGAGGGCCCTGCGACGGTAAAGATCAAGACCGTACCATGTGGTGTCCTGGGCAATTACAATCAGTTCCTTTACGCCCTCTGCCGCAAGATTGCGCGCCTCTTCCACCAATGTTTCCATAGGAACCGATTTGTGGGCTCCTCTGATGAAAGGTATTGCGCAATATGAACATCTGCGGTCGCAGCCTTCCGATATCTTCAGGTATGCATAATGCGAAGGTGTCGTAAGGTATCTTCTGGCAACATTGTCTTCAGACGGCTCCACTCCAAGTTCGCGGACAACAGGATCGAAATCCCTTGCTCCATACCATGCATCCACCTCCGGGATAAGTTCCGGAAGTTCATTGCCGTATCTCTGCGAAAGACAGCCGAAAACGACAATCCTGCCCACACTGCCCTGCTTCTTCCTCTCGACTGCCTCAAGGATGGCCTGGACAGACTCTTCCTTGGCATCGCCTATGAATCCGCATGTATTTATAAGAAGCACATCAACGGAAACATCCTCTCCCTCGGGGATTATCTCGTAAGAAGATTCCACCTGGGAAAGGATATGTTCTGTATCGACCTTGTTCTTGGAACATCCCAAGGTCAATGTCTGGAGTTTCATCATTATTCCTGCTCCTGTGACTCAGTCTCAGCATCCGGATCAGTAAAATCCAGAGATGCATGGTTCTTGAGAACATTGTACCACTCTACGACCTTCTTCATATGTGATACATAGAAACGGTCACGGTCATAATCAGGAAGCGCCTTCTCAAAGAACGCCTTCAATGTGTCTGGAGAAGACTTAGCGGAAGGTGCATCCTCCTCTCCAAGAACTTCCTTCATATTGACGAACACCTGCTGGAGCTTTACCTCCTCTTCGTCAGTATAGATAGAAATATCAGCAAGCGAAGTCATCTTGCTTGTCATTCCGAATGAACTTCTCTTTCCATCAGCAAGTGCTTCTACGACAACGCCGTTTCTTGCCTGTGAAACATAATGAAACAGGCCGCTCTGACCTGAGATAGATAAAATCCTAGTAAGATCTGTTTTCATCACTTATTAATTATGATTTCAATTATTTCATTTAATCTGTCGCTCAAATGAGCCAGACTCCCATCGTTTCTGCAAATATAAGCATCTTCCGGGATATTTCTGCCATCTGAAATGTCATTCATCAACTTCTGTCTTCCGACACGTGCCAGAACCTGTTCCCGTGTGGCACCATCCCTGGCGACGGCCCGGTCTATTCTCATGTCCAATGCCGCATCCACAATTATCACAGCGTCTCCGAATCCCTTGAAATACGGTTTTTCCAGAATGGTTGCAGACTCAAAGACAACAATATCAGCTCCGGTCGCCGACTTCCATTCCATAAAATCCCTGACCAGTACAGGAAACACTCTTCGCTCAACATTTTCTACAGCGCCGGGAACTGAAAAGACATATTCTGCCATCAATGACGCCGAGAAATCCCCGTCCTCATTCCTGAACATGCGTCCGGCATCCGTCTCTATATCAGAGAGCAGGCTCTCATCCGAACGGTAAAGTCTTTTTACTGCAGCGTCGGCCTCATAAACAGGAAAGCCGTAGGTATCTCTCAATATTCCTGCAGCGGTTGATTTTCCGCTGCCGATTCCCCCCGTCAGAACAATTATCATCTTTCCTCCAATCTGCATTCCACATAGACAGGATCAATGTCTACCTCAATAATGCCCGAGCCCATATCCATTATCCTTACCGGACATTTTCCGCTGACTGATTTGAGAAAATCATTGTAATCAACATATATATCCGGCTGATTCTCGAATTTCGCAGGCAAAGGGAACACACATTTAAGAGAGACATTTACACTTGAAGGATACACCATCAGAATCTTGTCGGAAGGCACATTCACGCATCTGACAGACACGGTTGAAGTCATTTCAACAAACCGTACTACATCGATGCTGTACCTGACCTGGTTTTCAGAGAAAGAGACTCCCCTGATATTCTCAAGCTCCACTACACCGCTGACATTGGAATTGAGATCGGAATATTTTATAGGCTTTGTATAGACATTGGAGACTGCTTCCAGCCTGTGTGGCTCACCATACACATATACAGAATCCGGACTGATTTCCATCTGACCGTCGCTCATATACTGTGAATCATATGTAAGCGACGACACCGGATGCACTGGAACCTTCTTGCAGTTGACAAGCGGAAAGCGGAAAAACAGAGTGTCCGACACAAAGTATTCTATGCTGACACCGCTGCCATAGATAAGATGGGAATATTCCTGAAGAGCGTCGGAGGTAACGTAGTAGAGATCACCCTCCTTGTGCATCATGGCAGACTGCGAAAAATCCACAACGACGGGTTTTCTTCTACCTGGAGCATTGAATTTCAGAACCTTATATCCTGTTGCTCTTCCTCTCGCCACCACATCGCACGTATTCGACGCAACGGCAGAATGACCGTCTATGCTGCATCTGGCCGTCACCGGCACAGTAAGATAGTCATTATATTTGAGGGAAAGATTATGGATGATCCAGATACTGAAAGCCAGCAGGAGAGCAAGCAGCAGAACTGCCCAATCTCTCCCGCCGATATTCAAAGCCTTGAGAATCCTGTTTATCAGGTCCTTCATCTCCAGAACAAGTCTGATTACTGTGCGTTCTCAGTGAAATCCTTTACAAGCGCCTGCTTGCTCACGCGAATCTTGACATTATTGTCAACCTCGATAAGGACACTGCCTTCCTTGATCTCGCAAACAGTGCCATAGATACCACCGATGGTTACAACCTTGTCACCTTTCTTAAGGCTGTCACGGAAGTTCTGAAGCTCCTTCTGCTGCTTTCTCTGCGGACGGATCATGAAGAACCACATAACCACAAAGATTAGTGCAAGCATTATCCACATTGACCACTGGCTGCCAGCCTGTGCTGCAGGAGCAGCCTGAAGAATTGTCATGATATTCATAGTTTCAATAATTTAATATGTTTTTAATTACATAAGTCCTTTTCCTTCCTTGACGACCTTTCCATCATTTACCATAGACTGGATAAGTCTGTCAAGAAGACCGTTTACAAAAGAACGGCTCTTCTGAGTTCCGTAGAATTTTGATATCTCCACGTACTCATTGATAGTCACCTTCACTGGTATTGTAGGGAATGAAGATGCTTCAGCAAGTCCCATGACGATCAGTGCGACATCGGTAGAGAAGAGTCGCTCCTTTTCCCAGCCTGTCACCGACTCGGAGATCATCGAGAAGTACCTGTCATAACCGGCAAATGCCGACTGGAGAAGCTTTCTCACGAATGCCTTGTCGCTTTCCACCTCCGGACCGGAAATAAGTTCACTCTGATACAGAGGAAGCAGTTTCCAAGACTCCCCTTTCTCAAATGACTTCAGTGTCTTGCAGCACCAGATCAAAGCATATGCCAGATCATCATTCCAGTAAATGGACTTGTCCTCAAGTATTCTTTCCAGATCCTCGCTGTCCACGAACTCTTCCTCGAAGATACGGGTGAACAGGCGGCAGTCCTCCTTGAGGGAAGATGTCTCTGAAGCCATATATTCAGCGAAATATTCCTTAGAGGCAATCGAGTTCATCACCTTCTTGAGGAAAATGTCATACTGATCCCATGAAAGTTTCTTCTTTGAAAGTATCTTCTGGAAATCAACATCTGCATCAAGCAGCTTTGCAAGTGCATTCTCCGCGAATTTCACATTAGGATTCAGCTCCTCCTCGGTCGGATTGAACTTAGTCTTTGCAGATTCAATCCTTTCCCTGGCGATCTTCGTCAACGGAGATACGATTCCAAGCATATATATGTAAAGATCACGGGTTGCTTCACAAGCAACATCAAGCTGAGACTGCGCTTGAGCAAGAGACATATTCTCTGCTATCGCATTGCTGTACAGCACCTTAAATGCCTTAATCCTGAGAATTCTTCTATTAAGCATGATTTTAGACGAATTATTTTATGCAAAGATACACGCATTTTCAGAAAAATCCCTAACTTTGTAAAGATTTACATTAAAAAAAACAAGCTATGTATAGTGAGGATTATGATGGAGCTTATGCTCAGGAGCGTTCTGGTGAGGATGTTTTCTCAAAACCAGTAAGAGCCGGTAAACGTACATACTTCTTTGACGTGAAGGCGACAAAAGGGAATGATTATTATCTGACCATCACCGAAAGCAAGCGCAGAATGGATTCAAACGGCCACTTCGCGTACGACAAACACAAGATTTTCCTATATAAGGAAGACTTCGAGAAGTTTACAGAAGGCCTTGAAGAGGTGATCAGCTATATAAAGACAAACTGTCTTAAGGATGGCGGAAAGCCTACCGGTGAAAATTTCTCTGATGTAAATTTTGAAGAGCTTTAATGAAGAATTACGGTTATTTCCGAGTTGCGGCCGCCGTTCCTGAAGTAAGGGTGGCTGACACAAGATACAATACAGAGGAAATATGCAGACTTACAAGCGAAGCGTTCGACAAGAATGTTTCGCTTGTAGCATTTCCTGAGCTATCCGTTACCGGATACACCTGCGGTGACCTGTTCCATCAGGATTTCCTCATATCAAAAGCAGAAGAAGGCATAAGACGCATAGCCGAGCACAGCAGGGGCAAGGCAACGACAATTGCTGTCGGCGCACCGGTACGCCATAACGGCAGACTCTACAACTGTGCTGTCGTCATCAGGAACGGAAACATCAAAGGCATCGTTCCGAAGACTTACATTCCGGCATCGGAAAGACGCTGGTTTGCTTCAGGCTCCGACTTCCTCAGCAGAGACACATTCTCCGGAACCAATGTGCTTGACAATGGTAAGGACTGCTTCAGGGAAGGCTTTCAGTCTGTAATCAGATATGCAGGACAGCGCTGCAACATATCTCCAAACATGATATTTTCTGTCGGAGAACAGAATTTCGCAATTGAAATCGGGCATGACCTATGGTCTCCCGTTCCGCCATCGTCATATGCATCCATGTCCGGCGCACAGATAATCGTAAACTTGTCGGCAGACAATGAGATTTCATCAAGAGACTCTCAGCGCAGGGCTGTGATCGGAAATCACTCATCAAGAAACATTTGCGCATACGTCTACTGCTCATGCGGATACGGCGAATCAAGCCAGGACATGCTTTATGCCGGAGCTGCATATGTTTATGAAAACGGGGAACTGATCGCAGAAAACGAAAGATATCGCACTGAATCTTCAATGATCACTGCTGATGTCGACACTTCATACATTGACTGCCAGAGACAGAAACACAGCGGTTTCAGATCATATACTCCAGACGGAACACCACAGTCGGCATACTGGAACAGATACAGCAGAGTCTCACTCGGTTCTGCAGCAGAAACCGATTTCGAAGCAGAACTTGCCAGACCTGTGGAGGCACATCCTTTCACAAAAGCCGAGGGACTTGAAGAAAGATGCAGCGACATCACTGCAATCCAGGTGAACGCTCTTGCGACAAGACTTTCACATATCGGATGCAAGACTGCCGTCATCGGCATTTCAGGCGGTCTGGACAGCACACTTGCCCTTCTTGTCACAGTCCTTGCCTTTGACAAGCTAGGATGGGCGCGCGAAAGAATCATCGGCATCACTATGCCTGGATACGGAACCACATCCAGAACCAAGAGCAATGCCCAGGTCCTCATGGAAAGACTTGGCATCACCTCTGATGAAATCTCAATCACAGCTGCATGTGACCAGCATTTTGCAGACATATCACACGACAAGAATGTCCACGACGCCACTTATGAGAATTCCCAGGCAAGGGAAAGAACCCAGATACTTATGGACATCGCAAACCAGAAAGGCGGCATTGTAATCGGCACAGGAGACCTTTCCGAGCTTGCTCTCGGTTGGGCGACCTACAACGGAGACCATATGTCGATGTATGGAGTCAACGGCAGCATTCCGAAGACTCAGGTACAGACACTTGTAAGATGGGCGGCGGAGAACAGATTCGGCGATGTAAAGGACACTCTTCTTGACATCCTCGACACCCCTATCAGCCCAGAGCTTCTTCCTGCAGACGACAAAGGTGAGATCAAGCAGGTTACAGAAGACCTCGTCGGTCCATACGAACTCCACGACTTCTTCCTTTACAATATGGTCGTTTACGGATTTGCTCCGGAAAAGATATTCTTCCTTGCACGCAAGGCCTTTACCGGCGAGTATTCTGACTCAGTTATAAAGAAATGGCTGAAGACCTTCATCAGAAGATTCTTCAACCAGCAGTTCAAGCGTTCATGTCTGCCTGACGGTCCGAAAGCTGGCCCTGTCAGCCTCTCCCCTCGCGGAGACTGGGCTATGCCTTCAGACGCATGGAGCACGACATTCCAAGACAGTCTTGAATAAAGCAAGCGTCTGAATAACCCCAGACCTAACCGCGGATAACGGAAACGCGCACGAAACTTGGATTTTCGTGCGCGTTTTGCATTAAATGTAACGTTTTTGACACAAAATTGCCTGAAACGTGTCTGCAATATCATTAACCGAGAGTATATCCCTCTCTGTAAGCGTATTTCACAAGTCTGTGCTTCATCAGTTCATCATCATTCACGAATACCTGATTGTCCGGATCCCACTCGATAGCATGCTTGACTTCAGTTGCAATATTTCCAAGCGTACATGCTGTACAAGTACTGTGACCGTTCTCAACAGGACAGTTAGGATCCTTGCGTGACCTCATGCTGTCGATGAATGTCTGGTAGTGTGCCGGAGCCTCCTCGTAGTCAGCATTGCCCTTTTCCCTTTCATACATGAATTCCGGATCAGAAGCATGATACTGCTTTCTGGTAACTTCGATCCAGCCTTTCTCACCCTCGAAGCGGACACCGTTCTCCTGTGAGACTGGAAGGACTTCCTCTGTCATGACAACGCCATTATCATATATCCATGTGAGGTACTCAGCACCGTCTACGCCAGCCGGAATAACCTTTACAGGACCTCTGCCGTCCATTCCGATAGCCCACTGAGCGATATCGATCATATGTGCACCCCAGTCAGTTGTGAAACCGCCGCCGGTCTCACGATACCATCTCCATGCTCCCCAGCAATGCTCGTTCTTCTTAGGTTCGAGTGAAATAGGTGGATTGAGATCGTCATTATAGTGGACATAAAGCGGAAGCGGGCCGAGCCACTTGTCCCAGTCAAGACCTTCAGGAATTCTTGTGCGAGGAAGATCATATGGTGTAGGAGGCGCACCGAATTTAGCCTTGATCTTGAGAATCTTTCCTAGCTTGCCTTCCTGTACCATCTTCACGGCATGCTGGAATGCAGGGTCTGAGCGCTGCTGGCTTCCGACCTGGAGGATACGGTTGTTGTTTCTCACAGCCTTGACAAGCTCCTGTCCTTCATAAATTGTAAAGGTAAGCGGCTTCTCAAGGTAAACATCCTTACCTGCATTGAGGGCTGCAATAGCAATGGCTGCATGCCAATGGTCCGGAGTCGCAATGATTACGGCGTGGATATCAGGATCTGCTATAAGGCTTTCGTATGAATCATAGATCTTGATATCCGACTCGATGCCCTGCTTTCTGTAGCTCTCACCGATTTCATTTACATAACGTGTACACTTGTCCTTATAAACGTCTGTACATCCGACGATCTTTACATTCTTGATTTTCGTGAATCCTCTTGATACGTGAAGTGACTGGCGTCCGAGTCCGATCGCTCCGACATTGATCACATCACCGAACGGATTAGTCTTCAACTGCGGTTTCTTGCCGCCTTTTCCTGCGTTGCCGACGCAACTTCCAAGTACGATCGTACCTGCAAGTCCAAGAGCTGATGTCTTGAGGAATCCTCTTCTGTCTAGTGCCATGGCTTATTTATTTTAGTGGTTGTTTCATAACTGGTGCACAAGTGTACACATCCACAAATTTAATAATTTATATCTCAATTAACAAAGATTTGCATATAATTATAATTTCATTGTATCTTTACTGACAGAAAACAACTGAACATTAAAATACCATGAAAATCACTAAACTATTTATCGCAGTTCTTGCAGTAGCGGCAGCGGTATCCTGCGCTCCCAAGAAGACAGCAACCGAGGAAATTCCGGTTGCACTCCAGCTTTACAGCGTAAGAGGTGATCTCGAGGCAGATTTCCTCGGCACATTGTGCAAAGTCAGCGAAATCGGTTACGACGGCGTTGAGTTTGCCGGACTTTTCGGCTATGAGCCTGCACAGATCAAGCATTGGTGCGACTCTCTGGGACTCGTTCCTATCTCAGCACACGTTCCATTGGCAGATATGCTCGCTGACATCGACAAGGTGATAGCTGACTACAAAGCTATCGGTTGCGAATATATCGCAGTGCCTTACGTTACTGAAGAGCGTCGCCCTAACGGAGAACTCTTCATGCAGATGGTAGAGGAAATCCGTGCTATCGGCCAGAAGGTAAAGGACGCCGGTCTCGTTCTTCTTTACCACAACCACGACTTTGAATTCAGAAAGCTTGAGAACGGTCAGTGCGGCCTTGATTATCTTTACGAAAACATTCCTGCAGATCTTCTTCAGACAGAGCTTGACCAGTGCTGGGTTAAATATGCAGGATATGAGCCTGTCGAATATCTCCAGAAGTATTCAGGACGTTCTCCTGTAGTTCACCTCAAGGACTTCTATCTCCAGGGCGAGCAGGAAGGCGATCCATATGCTCTTATCGGCCTCAACGAGGGAGAGAAGAAAGCCAACACAGCATTTGAGTTCCGTCCTCTCGGACATGGCCTCCAGGACATCCCTGCCATCATTGAAGCATCAAAGGCAGCCGGCAGCAAGTGGTTTGTCGTTGAGCAGGACAACCCAAGCATGGGCAAGACTCCGCTTGAGTCAGTCCAGATGAGCATGGAGTATCTCAACTCTCTGAAATAATCATACGACACCAGAAATCAGTGACTTCTGATTTCGCTGACACGTTTTTGGCAATTTCGTGTCAAAAAGCCGATAAAACACACAAAACGCGCACGAAATACGGATTTTCGTGCGCGTTTCTGTTGTCTGAAGCAAGATACTGCCCTATATGTTTTACAGCGTCCTGATAATCTCTGTGAAGAGGGTGGTCATTCGGTCAGCCGCAGCATTTGCCGCTACCACCACATCGTCTCCGTCATTGAAATAATCTTCTGCATAATCGTCATGAGCCTCGTTGGTCACGACAGACATGCCGAATACAGGAATGTCTGAATGACGTGCCACTATGACTTCCGGAATGGTGGACATTCCCACAACATCGGCACCGATGAGCCTGAAATACTTATATTCCGCAGGAGTCTCATATGAAGGACCTGTGCCGGCAAAGTATACACCCTCATGAAGAGTGATGCCGAGCTCAGCAGCCTTTTCCTTTGCAAGCCTGATCAGACCGAGGTCATAAGGACGGGTCATGTCTGGGAAACGCGGACCGAACTCTTCCATGTTAGGACCGATGAGCGGATTTGGAAGATGATTGATATGGTCCCTGATGATCATGAGATCACCGACCTTATAGTCGAAATTGACGCCACCTGCCGCATTCGAGACGAAAAGATACTGAATGCCAAGCACTTTCATCACACGGATAGGCAATGTGACAAGTTCCATAGGATAACCTTCATAAAAATGGAAGCGGCCTTGCATTGCCACCACGAACTTGCCGCCAAGCTTGCCTGCTATGAAATTTCCCTTATGTCCGACAGCCGTCGAAACAGGAAAGCCCGGAATTTCCTTATATGGAATCACAGTAGGATTCTCAATCTGATCCGCAAGCTTGCCCAGACCGCTGCCAAGCACGATTCCTGCAAAGGGTTTTCTGCCGTCAAGTCTGGCTGCAATATAATCTGCCGCAGCCATTATTCTTTCAACTCTCGCATCCATATTCTATAATATTTTCTTCAATATATTTCTTGCATTGTCCAAAATCTCCCTTTCGCAAGGCACTACCCTGTTCTTCATCACGAAACGGCCCTGACAGATGACAGAATCGACACAGTCGCTGTGAGCAGAATAGATCAGATTAGCCAGGAACGAACCCGGCGAGAGGAAACTGTAATTGTCTGTATCAATGATAAGAAGGTCAGCCTCATATCCTTCTTCGACCTTTCCGATATTCAGACCCAGACCTCTTCCAGCATTCTCTGTAGCCATAGCAAGAATATCTCCAAGAGGCATTGCAGACGGCTCGTCTCTCCAAGCCTTCTGAATCATAGCCGATGTCTTCATCGTCTCGAGCATATCCAGATTGTTGGAAGACGCACAGCCGTCGGTTCCGAGACAGACATTTGCACCGGCAGCCTTCAACTCATTGTAAAGGAACCTGTAACCTGAAGCCAGTTTGAGATTCGAATTCACATTATGCACGCAGGTGACCCCTCGCTTTCCAAGGATTTCAATATCTTCCGGAGAAAGCCAGAGAGTATGTGCGGCAATAACATCCGGACCGAGGACTCCGAGGGAATCAAGATATTCCACCGGCGACATTCCGCCATGCAGAGCCTTGCAGTCATGAATCTCCTTTTCGGTCTCGGAAAGATGGATATGGATCTTCAATCCCCTCTCACGAGCAAACTGCACTGCCCACAGAATCATAGGCTCGCTTACAGAATAGATCGCATGAATCGCTATGGCGAACATCGAATGCTCAGGCCAGGTCAGAGACTCCTCATACATCTCCATGCACTGAACCTTCTGTCTTTCGGACTCTTCCGGAGTATTCCTGTCACAGATCACATATGCAAGCACAGGTCTTACCCCCATCTCGAGAGCCGCCTTCCTTGCCATCGGCATATGCCAATAATGATCATTGAATGTTGTGGTACCGGTCTTTATCATCTCAAGACAGGCAACCTTGGTTGCATGATAGACATATTCATCGTCTATCTTCTCCTCGATCTGCCAGATACGGTCAAGCCACTCGTGAAAAGCAATATCCTCGCCGATTCCTCTCATCATCGACATTGCCGCATGAGTGTGCATGTTAACAAAACCCGGAATTACAGCCTTTCCTGTGCAATCCATAATCTCCACATCACCATCGGGTTGTACCGATCCGGCAGGACAGATACGGGTTATCGCTCCCTTCGCAATCTCCACATCTGAAGGCACATCGTTGTGCAATATGTTCTTCAATAAAATCTTACCCATAATAATCCTGAATTAAAGAATTCAAAGTTATAATTTATTTTAGAAAATTAAGCCAAGATTCAATAGATTTTACTAAATTTGAATGTTTTTGTAAAACCACCATAATTAAACAGCAATGGCATTCAAAGGAGCTATCGACGTTGACACTCAGAAATGTAAAGGATGTTCTGTATGTGTCGAGAACTGTCCGACCAAAAGCATTCAGCTATCCAAGATGGTCAACAGCAAGGGTTATCACTATGCCGAAATGGTCGGCGAGGCATGCATCGGTTGCAGCAACTGTGCGGTCGTATGTCCTGATTCGGTAATAACAGTCTACAGAGTAAAGATTTAAGGTATGGCAGAGAAAATTCTAATGAAAGGAAACGAAGCGATTGCCATATCGGCAATACGCAACGGCGTGGACGGATATTTCGGATATCCGATCACCCCACAGTCGGAAGTGATGGAGACGCTTATGAAGGAAAGGCCTTGGCTGACCACAGGCATGGTTGTCCTTCAGGCTGAAAGCGAGACCTCATCAATCAATATGGTATACGGAGGAGCAAGCTGCGGAAAGAAGGTCATGACCTCTTCAAGCAGCCCGGGCATCAGCCTTATGTGCGAAGGACTCAGCTACCTTGCAGGAGCTGAACTCCCATGCGTAATCGTGAACTGCCAGCGCGGCGGTCCCGGCCTCGGAACCATCCAGCCTAGCCAGAGCGACTACTACCAGTGCGTCAAGGGAGGCGGACACGGAGACTACAATGCAATCGTGCTTGCACCTGCTTCCGGTCAGGACATGTATGACTTTGTTGACTGGGGTTTCGACCTCGCATTCAAGTACCGCACACCTGTCATCATCCTTGCAGACGGCATTGTGGGACAGATGATGGAGAAAGTCGAGCTTCGTCCTGAGAAGCCACGCATGACTAAAGAAGAAATCCTCAAGGCCGCACCGTGGGCAACCACAGGAAAGACTGCCGACAGGCCATACAACATCATCACATCGCTTGCACTCGAATCTGATGTACAGGAGAGATTCAACAGGAAACT
>JAEIGA010008689.1_pt1 | contig 15373 bp, 12 predicted proteins | sample 9270691 | NCBI WGS metagenome assembly JAEIGA01 (sample SAMN17057246, study PRJNA624740) | gut metagenome | biome: biome; isolation source: fecal sample | host: Bos grunniens | place: China: Xizang | collected 2019
AGGACTGTTGGCTCATCTAATGTTTCATCGAAGTTTTTGGCCATATCTACAGTTTCTTTCTCTATGTCGATAAGCATATCTTCTGCCATTTTACGCATACGAGCCTCTGTATAACGCATCGCAGCTGCTGTAGAACCGTCTATGTCACCGAAGTTACCTTGTCCATCTACCAATGTGTAACGCATAGCCCAATCCTGAGCCAAACGAACTAGAGTACCATAAATTGAAGAGTCACCATGAGGGTGATACTTACCAATTACCTCACCCACAATTCTCGCAGACTTTTTATAAGGCTTGTCAGAAGTGTTTCCCAACTGATCCATACCGAATAAAACCCTACGGTGAACTGGCTTCAAACCATCTCTCACATCTGGCAATGCTCTAGACACAATAACTGACATCGAATAGTCAATGTAGGCTGACTTCATTTCTTCCTCGATGTCAATTTTTATAATTCTCTCTGAATCTGTCATTTAAGTTTAATTTTAAGTTTAAATTTGAAAGTACTAAATTAATAAAAATTCCTCAAATTTTCAAACAAAAAATCAATAAAAATTCAACAATATTTTAATAAATGATATTTGTGAATTTAGGAGAGGAAGTTTTAGACTTGTGACGTTATTACAACCGGAGTTTAGTAACCTAAATGTGGATTGGAATAACAAGCAAGGCGACAAAATTACCTCCTAAATTCGCAAATAGGCACGATTTTTGCTGTATACTTTATGTAATAATGTATCATTATGGACGGAAAATATTCATTAAAAGTAACAGAGATTTTGAGTTTAGCCGGCGAAGAAGCTCTTAGATTGGGAAATAATTATATTGCCCCAGAACACTTGTTTTTGGGTTTGATTAGACTAAATGAGGGTGTGGCAAATGATTATTTACAAAGTAAAAATGTGGATATCAACAAGGTAAAACACACTATCGACTCAAATCTAAGAACTAACGAAGAGGTAGGTCAAGGTCAAATACCTATGCTTAAAAACTCTGAAAAGATATTGACTTATAGTCTTTTAGAGGCTAGAATTGCTAAAAAACAAGAGGCTGACACAGAACATTTGTTGTTGGCACTATTGAAATATGACAACAGTATGATTTATGGTTTGCTAAGTAGCGAATACAATATCACATATACTGATGTTAGAAATTATCTAGGCGCAGGAGATATTAAGCCTTCTTCTAAACCTGAAAGTTTTACATCTAGTGCAGAAAATCCAGAAGAAGACGATGACAAATTTGAAACTTCTATGGCAGGAAATGACAATTATTCTGCAAAAACTACTACTACAAAGTCAAAAAGTAAGACTCCTGCATTAGATTCATTTGGCAAAGATTTGACAGACGCTGCAGCTGCAGGAAAATTGGATCCTGTGGTGGGTAGAGATACTGAGATAGAAAGAGTTATGCAGATTTTAACTCGTAGAAAAAAGAATAACCCAGTACTAATTGGCGACCCTGGTGTGGGCAAAACTGCTATTGTAGAAGGTTTAGCTACTAGAATTGTAAATAGACAAGCCCCTCACCTACTTTTAGACAAAAAAATTATGTCTATTGATATGGGTTCGCTTGTTGCGGGCACAAAATATCGTGGTCAATTTGAGGAAAGATTAAAATCTATATTGAAAGAGCTTGAAGAGCACCCAGAAATCATTGCATTTATAGACGAAATTCACACTATTATAGGTGCAGGTGCTACTCCTGGTAGCTTGGATGCAGCAAATATGATGAAACCAGCTCTTTCTCGCGGCACTATTCAATGTATTGGTACCACCACACTTAATGAATATCGTCAAAGTATAGAAAAAGACGGTGCATTGGAGCGCAGATTCCAAAAAGTTATTATTAGCCCTACCACAAAAGAAGAAACATTGGATATTCTTAAAAACTTAAAAGAAAGATATGAATATCACCACAATGTAAAATATTCTGACGAGGTATTGGAGGCTGCTGTTGAATATGCTGACAGATATATTACAGATAGAAGTTTCCCTGATAAGGCAATTGACATTATAGATGAGGCTGGTTCTCGCTCTCATTTGCTTAATGTAAAAGTACCTTCTCATATCAAAGAACTTGAAAACAAAATTAATGATTTGCAAAAATCTAAAGCAGAAGCAGTTCTAAAAGAAGACTTTACACTAGCCAACGAATACAAAACCCAAGAAGCCGAAGTAAATAAAGAACTTAATAAGGCAAAAGCTGAATGGGAAAAAGAATTGCGTCAAAACTCTGTAGAAATTACAGTTGAGAATATAGCAGAAGTAGTTTCTATGATTTCTAACGTGCCAGTTACTCGCATGGTAGAAGCAGAACAAGAGAAACTTAGAAAGATTTCTCAAACCCTTAAATCTAAGGTTATTGGCCAAGATGGTTGTATTGATGTGATTAGTAAATGTATTTTACGCAATAAAATGGGACTTCAAGACCCAAATAAACCAATTGGTTCATTTATGTTCTTAGGTCCAACCGGTGTGGGTAAAACATACTTAACCAAGGTGTTAGGCGAATTTATGTTCAACTCAAAGGATTCTATAATTAGAGTGGATATGAGTGAATTTATGGAAAAATTCACAGTTTCTCGCCTTATTGGTTCTCCTCCAGGATATGTAGGTTACGAAGAAGGTGGCCAACTTACCGAAAAAGTACGTAGAAATCCATATTCTATTGTGTTATTTGACGAGATAGAAAAGGCTCATCCAGACGTATTTAATCTACTTCTTCAAATATTGGACGAAGGTTATATAACAGATAATTTGGGTAGAAAAATAGATTTCAAAAATACTATTATCATTATGACTTCTAATGTTGGCTCGCGCCAATTGAAGGATTTTGGAAGTGGTATTGGTTATAGCAATATTATACGCACCGACGATAGCAGTTATGCTCGTGCACAAATTCAAAAATCGCTTGAAAAGACATTCTCGCCAGAGTTTTTGAACCGTATCGACGAGATTTTATACTTTGAACATCTGAAAAAAGAAGATATTATCAGAATTATCGACCTAGAAATACAACCTGTTATTTCTCGTATCCGCAAGGCTGGTTTTGATATTAATATCACAGATGAAGCCAAGGCTAAAATTTCTGAAGAAGGCTATCACAAACAATATGGTGCTCGCCCACTCAAACGTGTTCTTCAAAAATACATAGACAATGCCGTTGCAGAGGCACTTGTAAATGGTGACAAAGAAAAAGGATATTGTTTTACGGTTTATGTAGAAGATGACAAAATAAAAATGAGTTGACGGTAGTCAACTCATTTTTATTATTATAACTCCTAACTCCTAACTCCTAACTGGTCTAAGACCTGACGTATTTTTTCGTAAGTTGTAAGACGAGTTGGAACAAGTGGAAGACGAAGTTTATTTTCGATATAGCCCATTGCATTAAGCATACATTTAATACCAGCAGGGTTGCCATCCACAAACAGAAGGTCAAATAAATCTAAGAATTGGTGGTGAATAGTACGAGCGTTGTCGTAATCTCCTGCAAGTGTAAGGCGAACCATACGACCAAATTCTTTTGGAAATGCATTACCGATAACAGAAATTACACCAGCACCACCAAGTGTGATAAGTGGGAATGCAAGACCGTCGTCGCCAGAAATTACTTCAAAATGTTTTGGTTTATCTTTGATAATAGCTTCCATTTGGCTCAAATTGCCAGAAGCTTCTTTGATTGCAACTACATTTTCAAACTCGTGAGCAATGCGCAATGTTGTTTCTGCAGTCATATTTACACCTACACGCCCTGGCACATTGTAAAGAATTACTGGCACTGGAGATGCCTTTGCAATAGCAGCAAAGTGTTGATACATACCCTCTTGTGAAGGTTTGTTATAATAAGGTACCACAGAAAGGATACCATCAATACCTGTAAAATCGTCTGTTTTAAGTTTTTTTACAATAGCAGAAGTGTTATTACCTCCCACGCCAAGAACCACAGGCACTCTACCCGCAATACGTTCTACTGTAAAACGAACTACTTCTTTTTTCTCTTCCTCTGAAAGTGTTGGAGTTTCGCCAGTAGTACCTAACACTACCATATAATCAATACCGTTATTCACTTGGTAATCGATAATATTACCTAGTGCGGTATAGTCTATAGAATCGTCTTCGTTGAATGGAGTAATTAGGGCTACGCCTAAACCTTTAAAAATATGATTTATCATATTGTATGCTGATATTTTTTATTCAAAGTGCAAATTTACTGAAATTTTCTGTAAAATTTACTATTCAGCTTTTATTTTTTGTAAATAGTATTTAATTGACTCGAAAACTTCTTTTACAGATTCACTTTCTGAGCTAAAATACATGTCATATTTAGCACCTTTGCCTGTTTTAAGAATAGAAATCTTAAGTTTTGCATCAGAACTTTCTGCAAGATATTCAAGTGGAAAAGACAATTGAGGACTCAAGTTTATAACAACATCACTATCCTCCTCTTCTGTTATACCCAAGATATCATCAGAAGGTCTGTATGTCAATACATTACAAGTTTTGGCGTCGAATACACTTATGTTGAATCGTTTTTGCTCCAGTTGGCTTTTGTTTACACACACCATAAGTCTCACGTTCATTTTTTCGTCGAAACATTTATCCAAAATCTCATAAAGTTCTGAATAAATCTTGCTACTTTGAGCCTCTGGAGCATTGTTTATAGAATACAAAAGCAAAATTCTATTTATTTTGTCCCAATCAACATAAGCTCTTTTTCTTTCGGTTTTGCGAAGCTTATTTAGTTTATATTGAGCGAATTTCTCTTTTATTTTGGTTATAATACTCATCTTATTTTTATTTAATTAGTTCCAAAAACTCGTCTTCATTTATCATTTTTATGCCAAGTTTATTAGCTTTTTCTTCTTTTGCTGGGCCCATATTAGCTCCCGCTAAAATAAAATCGGTTTTTGAAGATATTGAAGAAGAATTTTTACCTCCATTAAGTTCTATAAGTTCTTTAAGTTGTTCTCTAGAGTGTTTTTCAAAAGTGCCACTAATAACAATGATTTTACCTGCAAGTTTGTCTGTTTTTAGTGCAGCTTTTTCTTTTGAAATCTCCATTTGAAGCCCGTATGAACGCAATCTTTCTACAAGTTCGCGATTTGCAGGCTCTTTGAAATAATCTTCTACACTCTGAGCAATCACCTCGCCTATCTCGTCAATGCAAGCAAGATCTGCTGCAGTGGCAGACATAATATTATCTATATTTTCTAGTGCTGATGCTAGTTTTTTTGCCACAGTTTCGCCCACATAACGTATGCCTAATGCAAAAAGAACACGCTCAAAAGGTACTGTTTTACTTTTTTCTAGCGAAGCAAGTATTTTTCTACCACTTTTGTCGCCAAGACGCTCAAGTAGAGCAAGGTCTATAAGTTTTAATGTGTATAAATCTGCTATATTTTTTACTAAACCTTTGCGGTAGATTAAGTCTATGGTTTCTTCGCCAAGACCATCTATATTCATGGCTTTGCGAGACACAAAGTGAGTCATTTTACCCTTTATTTGAGGCGGACAATTTGCCTCATTGGGGCAATAATGAGCAGCTTCACCCTCTATGCGCACAAGTTTCGCACCGCATTCTGGGCAAGTGGTAATAAATTCCACTTTTTCGGCGAAAAGGTCTCTAATAGAAGTTTCTACGCCTGTGATTTTAGGAATAATCTCCCCGCCTTTTTCCACATAAACCTTGTCGCCAATATGTAAATCTAGTTGATTTATAATGTCTGCATTATGAAGACTTGCACGTTTTACCACTGTGCCAGAAAGTTGCACAGGTTCTAGATTTGCCACAGGAGTAACTGCACCAGTTCTACCTACTTGATAAGAAACAGACTGTAAAGTAGTTAATGCTCTCTCTGCTTGAAATTTATATGCTATAGCCCAACGTGGTGATTTGGCAGTGTAACCAAGATTTTTTTGTTGGGTTAAGTCGTTTACCTTAAGCACTATACCATCTGTTGCCACAGGTAAATTCTTACGCTCAGTATCCCAATACTTTATGTAATCCATCACCTCAGGCAGCGTTTTACACACTTTTACGGCATCAGAAATCTTAAAACCATAGCTCACTGCTGCTTGTAGACAACCAGAATGTGTATCAGCAGGCAAGTTTTCGCCTAGCATATAATACAAATAGGCATCTAGCTTGCGTTTTGCCACTTCTGAAGCATTTTGAAGCTTAAGTGAACCAGAAGCCGCATTTCTAGGGTTTGCAAAAAGTGGTTCTTCCATGGCCTCACGCTCTTTGTTAAGGTCTTCAAACACCTTCCAAGGCATCAATATCTCACCACGAATTTCAAATTTATCTGGAAATTCGGTTACTGAGCCTGTCGAAGTACCCGAATTTGCTCGCTTCAATTTCAATGGAATTGAACGAATTGTACGCACATTCGACGTTACGTCATCACCCTTTTCTCCATCGCCACGAGTTACAGCACGCACAAGCGCCCCATTTTCGTATGTAAGTGAAATTGAAGTGCCGTCATATTTCAGTTCGCAAACTATCTCAAACGGCGCATTTAGAGCCTTTGCCACGCGATTGTAGAAATCTGCCACTTCACCTTCGTTGTAAGTATTACCAAGCGAAAGCATTGGGTATTCGTGCTTCACTTGAGTGAAGTTTTGGTTTATATCACTACCAACACGTTGAGTTGGCGAATTTGGGTCGAAATATTGCGGATTTTCGTTTTCCAATTGTTGTAGCTCTGCCAGCAACTTGTCAAATTCAAAGTCGCTAATTAGTGGCTGTGAAAGCACATAATAATGATAGTTGTAATTATTTAGTTGCTCGCGTAGAGCTTTTATGCGTTCTAACATTGTATGGTTGTTTTTATATTTGGTTTGTAAGGCCTTGCTTACTATAACTTAAATACGTTAAGTAACTTCACAAATAACAAAATTAGTAAAAATTAGTCGCTAATACAATATTTTTCGGTACTTTTGTAATTGGATTTTATCAACATTATAAAAACATGGTGAGTATGCCGAGGCCACTTGCCTATTCAAAATATTATTATGCGTATAGATATTATTTCGGTTATCCCAGAACTTATTCAAAGCAACTTTGAACATTCTATTCTTAAGCGTGCCCAAAATAAAGGATTGGCAGAAATTCATTTGCACAATCTGCACGATTATTCTCATGATCCAAAACACAAACGTGTGGATGATTATCCTTTTGGTGGAGAAGCAGGAATGGTAATGCGTATAGAGCCTGTTGATAATATTCTAACACATTTGAAGAGCGAGCGTCACTATGATGAGATTATTTATACTTCTCCAGATGGTGAAATGTTCGACCAAAAAATGGCAAATTCTATGTCTATGCTAGAGAACATTATCATTCTTTGTGGACATTACAAAGGCATAGACCATCGCATTAGAGAGCATTTGATTACTCGTGAAGTTTCTGTTGGAAATTTTGTTCTAACAGGTGGCGAATTGGCTGCATCAATAATGGCAGATGCAATTGTTCGCATAATACCAGGCGTTATTTCTGACGAACAATCTGCTTTGTCTGATTGTTTCCAAGATGACCTACTTTCTGCTCCTGTTTATACTCGTCCTGCAGAATATAAAGGATGGAAAGTGCCAGATGTTCTTCTTTCTGGCCACGAAAGAAAGATTGCAGAATGGCGTATGGAACAATCATTGGAAAGAACTAAATTGTTAAGGCCAGATTTATTGAAATAAAAATCTTAAAATAAAATTGTAAGAGGTAGCAAATTGTTACCTCTTTTTTTATTCTTAAATTTTCTTACAATGTACAAATATTGTTAGAAAAAAGAACAACATAAAATTCTCTTTTGTAATTTTATTCTAAACTTTTTAATACAAACAATTTAAAAATAGAAATTATGAAAAGAATAAATTTTATTGCAATAATTATTAGTTTATTTGCATCATGCACCACTTTGCAAAAAGTAAATAACGAAACTATTGATTCTCTAGATTTAAACAGATTTCTAGGAGAATGGTATGAGATTGCCCGCTTCGACCACTGTTTTGAAAGTGGAATGGAAAATAACAAAGCAGTTTACACTATGGGAGAAAATGGCATTGTGAGTGTCAAAAATTCAGGAGTTAAAAATGGAAATTTAAAAGAAGTGTCTGGTATTGCAAAAACTACAGACAATCCTGGTTTACTTCGTGTTTCATTTTTCAAACCATTCTATGCAGATTATAGAGTTTTATATCTAGATGCTGATTACCAATATGCATTGATTGGTTCTGCAAGTAGTGATTATTTATGGATACTTTCACGCACTCCACAATTGGAAGATAGCGCCAAAGAAATTTTACTTTCAGAAGCTTCTTCTCGTGGGTATGACATAAATAATTTTATTTGGGTAAAACAGTAGAGTGTTATTAAAACAAATCCCCGAAAGTTTTTTATTTCAACTTTCGGGGATATTTTTTTGAGTATGAGTTTAAAGCTTATTATAGTTTTAAAAATTTTACAAAAAAATCATTTATACCAAGTATGTATGTTCCTTTTGGTAAAAAATCAACCTCAATTTCATTTCCATATTCGCCACAAATACAATTTCCATCCATATCATAGATGATTAAATTTGTATCATCTTCGTCCACCCCACTCACATAAAGTGTATTATAAACAGGATTTGGATAAATATATAGATCGGTATTTTTATCCACTACAGACAATACATATTCTGAGTTATTTGGTAAGACATCAACACTTTGCACCTTTGAAAGATAATAATTTGTAGGATTCTCATCTGCAGATACGCTTACTAAATTATTCTCTTTGCGCTTGAAGAGGCTATTTGAAAACATCCAAGCAAACAGTCCAACTATAACTCTAGGCGACTTAATAAATTGATTAAATTTGTATTCCATAAATTAAATAATATTTAAAAACTAATCCAACCTTACGGGTCTTTGATTTCGTGTCAAAATTATATTTAATAATGGGAATGACTAATTTCGTTTTCATTAAATTTTTGTTGCAAAATTATTACAACATTTGTTGAATAATCTGTATTACAGTTGTAGAAGATTGTACATAAATGCCTGCAGCAATCAACGATATCGCACAAAACCAGTTAGATATAAACAATGCATTACAAAAATCTAATAAGACTTTTTATTTTAGAGTCAAATGATTATATTTGTAAATAAGAAAAAAATAGAAATATGAATAAGACTATATATTTCCTAGGGGCAGGTTTCTCAAAAGATGCAGGTGGTCCTGTGCAAAATGAGATTATCAAGACTATTTTATCAGAGGAGTTTAACTTTGTAAATTGTGATAAAACTACCCAAACTGCATATAAACGTTTTATTGATTTTCTTAATAAAGAATTATTAATTAATGAAAGTAATTATGAAAATATAGACTTAGAAGATATTTTTACACCTATAGATCGTTGCATCTCAGAAGGAAGGGCATTTGGTCATTACACATACAAAGAACTAATAGATTTACGAGAAAAACTCCATTATTTATTAGCCAAATCTATTCAATTTAATATAGAAAAAGAAGGAAATAACAAGGATTATATAGATAACTTTTCAAAATACGTAAATGATATTGCTAAAAAAAGAATTAAAAATTTTGAAGATGACAATATTGCTATTATAACTACAAATTGGGATATTTTGCTAGATAATTCACTTAACAAAACTATCAATCATAGCAAAGAAAATCCTGGAGTAGTAGATTACTGTTGCTATATTAATCCGTTGGATAATGATGACAAGGAACTAATCAAACCTGGATTAATCATTCTTGGACAACATGGATACAATATCAAGTATCTCAAACTACATGGCTCTATGAATTGGCTTCACTGTCCATATTGTCAACGTTTATACGTCAAATTTGATAAAAAAACAATGTTTGACAAAAGATATTGTAGGCATTGTAATAAAAATCTTCAATTAAAGAAAAACGATTCGATCCAACTTCGTGGAAATTTATTACTTCCAACATTCCTAAAAGACATTAGAAACATTCAACTACAACTTATCTGGCAAAACGCAGGAATAGAATTATCAGAAGCATCCAAAATAGTATTCATTGGATATTCATTGCCACAAGCAGACTTTGAAATACGCCAGTTACTCACTCGCTTCGTCAGAAAAGATGCCTATATTGAAGTAATATTGTGTCCAACAATAGACACACAAAAAGAAGAGAAAAGATATAAAACATTTTTCGGCAATCGAAACATTATCATACGCAAAATCTCCGTCCCAGACTACGTTAATGAATTAATAAAACCATAATTGACAACTAATTCTATTCAATTCACAATTTTCATCTCATGTTGTCCAACAAAAAATAGTTACCTCTTATAAGAAGTAACTATTGCTATATATCGTGGAATTAGATGGGAAACTTGCTTTCTTTAATAAGGCAGTGCAAATATATAGATAATTATTTGATTATAAAAGAATTTTAGAAAGAAATTTAAAATATTTTATTTTTTAGCAAAGCAGATGTACAGTGTGTATTGTAAAAAAGTACAAATTTCATGCAGTACAATGTATTTATTGCACAAAAAAAGATAAACATTAGCAGTAAAAACAATAGTTACCTCTTTACAGAAGAAGTAACTATTACTATATATTGTAGAACTAGATGTGACGTTTGTCTTACAACACCCTCAACACTTCCACTATTCTTTCTGCGGCTTTGCAAGTCCTAATTAAAAGTTTATTATTAAACTATCATAATAATGCTATCAATCCACACAATATAGCAATTCCAAAACTTAAGAATGTTCCTGCTAAAACGTATTCTGTTTTTGCGGTATCAGTATCTTTGAAACGTAATATAGATTTAGCTGCAATAATAAAACCTATTGCTTCGTATTGTCCTATCAATACAAATACAATTGTCAAAATTCTTTCCAAATTACCTATTAAAGCACCTGCATTCTTTATATTATTACAAGACTCTGACTCTCCTACTTGATACCTCTCCAAGATTAATTTTATAAGGATATTAGCAGGTTTCATACACAACAACACAGCTAATAACAAGTATGGCAAATATATAAAATCCAAGAAATCAAGATATTTTATCTGTATATCATTATCAATCTCATAAATGTATGAGATTGTGCATATAATTGCAATATGGAGTATTTGATCTATAACAAAACTCATCAACCCTTTAGGTGAATAAACCTTTATTGTATCTATGATAAAATGCGAGGCTGCAATTAACACTGCATAGAATATAAAGTCACAACAAGGATTTATAATCCAAGATAAAGCACCTATAATTACACCATGGGCATATAAAAACCAACTCTTTAATTTCTTAGATTCTTTTTGTCTACAATATTTATCAGTTTGCAGATAAAAATCTCCTATAATATGCACTAAAAACAAACTCAAAAACAACTCACTATTCATAATCTTCAAATTTTATTTGTTCAAAACATTTCAATGCCTCCTCTATACAATACCATTTAGCCGAAGAAGAATGAGAATTAACAGAAGGTTGACTTATACCTAATTTCTCTGCGATCTCTCCTTCCTTAATTGCCAATAATTTATAAAACAACACTTCACATTGCTTTCTAGTTGCATTATTCATTAATGCATCTGTCAGTATTGCAATAGTATTCAACTCTGAACTTAATATATTATTATTAATATTTATACTCAAAGTTCCTTTATTTAAGGTCATATTTTCAATAGCTCTTCCTGATAAATAAATAGCCTCACCATCTAATATACCAGCATTTATATCAACAATCCGCATACCTCCAATTCCTATAGATATTCTTACACCATAAGTTTGAAAGTCTTTATTAATTTTTACCTCTGGAAGTGAAAGTGATTTAATATATGACTTTATTATCAATGCTATACGAAAAGAGTCTGAAACGTTAGGTATTAAACACTCAATATAGTCACCTTTTATTTGACGTCCCCAAAACTTTGGATATTTATCCTCTAGCAATTTAAATAATTGTTCTATTTTTAGTTTTAGTTCAATAGTACTCTCTAACGATAATGAAGTAGAAGATACTATATCTGCAGAAATTGTTGCATACATAATAATACAATTAGAATTACATTGGCAAAGATATAAATAATATTCACAAACACAAAAATTATAGGCTATTTATTCTATAATAACCAATTATAGACTGTAGAGTCTATAATAAACAATTATAGATTATTTATTCTATAAAAATAAATGATCAGATAGGATTATTAACTATACAAAAATCATAACCACCTTGTGAATAAGTTACTATAACCTACGCCCAAAGCAGGGGGTGGACCATTAAACAGCAATAGCTACCTCACAACGAAGTAGCTATTGATTGAGATTTTATATATCGTTTAAGTATGGGGCATTTTGTTTTTTCGCGCAAAACTACTGATTATCTTGCTAGTATGCAAATTTTAATTCAATTTACAACTCCTACTGCATAAAAAAGTACATATTTTATGCAGTACAGAGTTTTTATTGCATAAAATAGCAATAATTACCTCATTCGCACCCCTGACCCCAAAGCAGGAGGCTGGACCATTAAACACAAATAGCTACCTCACAGTGAAGTAGCTATTGAGAATTAGATAAAATAATCTTTATTAATCAACGAAAATTTCGTCCTCACAGAAATATATCTTTAGCGCTATCCAAATACAGTATGGTGAATGTTTTAAAATCTCAGTATAGTTCCACAAACCATGCGCCATATTGTTTCTCATATTTACATCTGCAGGTGTATTAAAGAAGAATCTAAAGTCATTGTACAGATCCTCTTTGAAGTGAATCTTTAAGGTTTCTAAAATATCAGTTAAAGTAGGTTCATTTTGTTGTCTTTTATTCTCTAACTTATGCATTGGTCCATATATAGATTCAACTTTATTTCTCAGATAATTTTCTATTTGTGGTACCAACACATGTGATGCTAGAACGTATTGACCACTAAAAGCCTGAACAAAACCTAATTCCCAAAGTAACTTTTGCTCTTCGTTTATATATTGTGTGCTACAATTATTTTTGAGATATTCAATAAATTCCTTTTCATTATTTTCATTGTATAATTCAGATGCCTTTTTTAAGAATTGATTAATTATAAATCTCATATTTAAACGAAGAATCCAATAAAAATTAATTCTTTTTGCATCGTCGGGAGATGATGTTCCTATTGTTTGACCAATAGAACCTAGACTCTTCCTTCTCATCATTGACATTCCAAGTTGTTCATTAATTTGTTTTTCTTCAGGGAATGGAAAAGATATTATACTTTCTAATATTTCTTTAGGGTTTTTCAATTTTAAAGATTCTACATATTTTTTAGTGTCATCTATTAATTCCTTTGGAATTTCATATTCAATTTTTCTCCCCAACCTATAAAACTGCTCTAAAAACAACTTTTGTTCAATATAATACTTTTCTTTTATTCTTAAATAATCTTCCATATACATACCCTTGACTAATTTAATTTCATGAAAAGAATCTTCAATACTTTGTAGATTATATGCCAATATATTATCTAATTTTTCTGATTTTCTATAATCATATTCTGTTTCACATATCATTGCTTTTTTATAATGTAACTCATTCTTATTTAGAAATCCCAATTCAAATAATGCATCGACCAAATGTAATTCACCAAATTTGTCGGATTTATCAGATAGCATCTCTATTTTATTAATTTCTTCATTTAATATATTATATATTGGCAATAAATCTTCTTTTGAATACTTCATATTACTCAATGCCTTGCAATATTCCGTTATCCATCCTGAATGTATTTTCTTTTGAAAAGCAGATCTGATTTTCTCTAAGAACTCAATATCATTCAATCCTTTGTATCTTCTTACTGTTATAGCACGAAGCAAATACCATGGTATCTGACATCGCTCATAAAGCCACAAATAATCCTCAGAAGCAGACCTTATCATATTGATTATATCCTTTCCAGAAACATGATAACTACAAACATCGTTTGAATAAGCTCTTATTTGTCTATTTTCAGATGTAGTATACTTCTTCAAAATTTCAACTTCATCATCACTAAGTTTGAAGTTCCCAATAAATGGATACTCTTCACCCCTATTATTATTTATAGGCTGTGCCTTCGACAACCTATACAACAAAGAAAGTTCGTTTTGTAAATTCTTGTTCTTTTGTTGAAAATCGCCACAACATAACTCATTTGTTAAACATTGTTCAAATAAATTTTCTGGAATAATAATTTTCTGGAACATATTGTAAAATATTTCTGCTAGCAAATCTATAAAAATATCCAAGAAAGAAATTCACAAAGTAGAGAAAGTTATTAACTTTAATATTAATAGATGTTAATAAGATTATAGCAAACTATTAATGAATACAACTTATCAAACTTCCATTAAATAGTAAGTTTTGCAAATTCTATTTCCATAAATCACACTTTTTCAAATTTTCTACTTCCATAAATAGCATACATAGAAATTCTCCCCTGCTCCCAAAGCTGGGGGCTGGAGCATAAAACATCAATAGCTACCTCAAAGTGAAGTAGCTATTGACGAAAATATAAGGTAATAAATACTACAAATTATAATTTTATTATCTCTGCGATAATCCTCTCTGCCGCTTTGCCGTCCCAAAGTTCTGGGATGCCGCCTTTTTTCCAATTGCCAGAAAGAAGAGTTGCGAAAGCAGGGGCAATGTTGTTTGGGTTTGTGCCGATTAGTTCGTTGGTGCCTATTTCGCAAGTTTCAGGGCGTTCAGTATTGTCACGAAGTGTAATACAAGGCACACCCATCACAGTAGTTTCTTCGGTAATACCACCGCTATCGGTCACTACTGCCAACGCACGTTTTACCATGTAGTTAAATTCCAAATAACCCATTGGGCTAACGATATGTAGATTTGGAGCCTCAATGCCAAGTTCGGCAAAAAGTTTAGCAGTACGAGGGTGAATTGGGAAAATAATTGGCAGACCTTTAGCATTTTCCACTATTTCAGTCATCAACGCTTTCAAGTGATTTGTTTCATCCACATTAGCAGGACGATGCAGAGTTAGCATTATATAACCCTTTTCTTGCAAGTTCAATTCGTCGTAGATTGCTGGTTTTACAAAACGTTCGATATTTGCAAGTAAAGTATCAATCATCACATTGCCCACAAGGTAAATACGATTTTCGTCGATACCAGCCTTCACAAGATTGCTACTTGCCCAACGAGTAGTTGTAAAGAAATAATCAGTGATAGAATCGGTCACCATGCGGTTGATTTCCTCTGGCATGGTCATATCGTATGAACGAATACCTGCTTCCACATGAGCAACTTTTATATTCAATTTCTTTGCCACAATACTACATGCCATGGTACTTGTTACGTCGCCAACAACAAGAACTAAATCTGTCGGATTTTCCAT
>JAEIGA010008690.1_pt1 | contig 15372 bp, 14 predicted proteins | sample 9270691 | NCBI WGS metagenome assembly JAEIGA01 (sample SAMN17057246, study PRJNA624740) | gut metagenome | biome: biome; isolation source: fecal sample | host: Bos grunniens | place: China: Xizang | collected 2019
CCGTAGCTGAGCGTCCCGAGATTGACCGCTGGATTATCTCAGAACTGAATACCTTGGTGAAGAATGTTGATGCTTGCTATGCCGACTATGAGCCCACTCGTGCCGGCCGCTTGATCAACGACTTTGTGAACGACAACCTCTCCAACTGGTACGTGCGCCTCTGCCGCAAGCGTTTCTGGGGTGCTGGCTACACAGAAGACAAGCTGGCCGCTTATCAGACTCTCTACGTATGTCTCGAGACCGTAGTGAAGCTGATGGCTCCTATCGCCCCCTTCTATGCCGACAAGCTCTACATGGATCTTGTGCGTGCTACAGGCCGCGACACCGTAGATTCAGTACACCTCGCACAGTTCCCCGTATGCGATGAGACACTCGTCGACAAGGAGCTCGAGATGCGCATGGAGATGGCACAGAAGATCTCATCTATGGGATTGGCATTGCGCAAGAAGGTGAACATCATCGTGAAGCAGCCCCTGCAGAAGCTGATGGTACCCGTGGATGCAGAGATGAAGGCACGCCTCGAAGCCGTGAAGCCACTCATCATGAATGAGGTGAATGTGAAGGAGATCGACTTCGTGGAGGGCGCTTCGGACATCCTCGTGAAGAAGGTGAAGTGTAACTTCAAGATCCTGGGTAAGAAGTTTGGCGCACTCATGAAGCAGGTGGCTGCCGCCGTGGCTGTGATGAGCCAGGAGCAGATTGCCGAGCTCGAGAGCGCTGGTCGCCTCACCCTCGACCTCAACGGCACACCTGCCGAGATCGAGGCTGGCGAGGTAGAGATCTATAGCGAGGACATCCCCGGCTGGGTGGTGGCCAACGAAGGTGTGCTCACCGTAGCGCTCGACGTGACCGTGACCGACGAACTCCGTCGTGAGGGTATTGCCCGTGAGCTGGTGAGCAAGATCCAGAACATCCGCAAGTCGAGCGGCTTCGAGATTACTGACCGCATCGCCGTGACCTTGAGCAGTAATGAGAATAGCGATGCAGCCATCGAGGAGCACAAGGCCTACATCTGCAATCAGGTATTGGCCGATAGCCTCACGATAGGTGAAGTGGCCGAAGGCACCGCACTCGAGTTTGATGGATTCACCCTCACAACAGAGGTAAAGAAAGTGTAACTCTCTTAATATTAACATATAGGTTAGGGCTCGGAAGCCCTAACCCCGTAAAACAAACAAAAACTATGTCAGAAAAAACACGTTACAGCGACGAGGAATTGGAAGAATTCCGCGCAATCATTTTGGAGAAACTGGAGTTGGCTCAGCGCGACTATGACAACCTGAAGGGTTCGCTGAGCAATCGTGACAACAACACCGATCACGACACAGCTCCTACGTATAAGATTCTGGAAGAGGGTGCCAACACACTCTCCAAGGAGGAAACCATGCGCCTGGCACAGCGTCAGATGAAGTTCATTCAGAGTCTGCAAGCTGCCCTCGTACGCATCGAGAACAAGACCTACGGCATCTGCCGTGAGACAGGTAAGCTCATCCCCGCTGGCCGTCTGCGTGCTGTTCCCCATGCTACGCTGAGCATCGAGGCCAAGGAGGCGCAGAAGAAATAAGAATTAAATGAGAAAACAACAGAATGAAGGGCGTATGGTTGCATTGATTGTAGCCATAGCCCTTATTATCGACCAGATCATCAAGTTGTCGGTGAAGTTGAACATGCGTCTCTACGAGAGCATCCACATCACCGACTGGTTTTATATCTACTTCACCGAGAACCCCGGCATGGCGTTCGGCATGGAGATCTTCGGGAAGCTGTTCCTCACGCTCTTCCGACTCGTGGCCATCGCGTTCCTCATCTATTATGTAGGGCGCATACGTGGCAAGGGCTTCCCCAAGGGCTACATCGCTTGTGTGGCATTCATCATCGCTGGTGCCTTGGGCAACGTCGTCGACTGCGTGCTCTATGGACCGCTCTTCTCCGAGAGCACTCCCTTCTCGGTGTCGCAGCTGGTGCCTTGGGGCGAGGGCTATGCCGCCATGCTCAAGGGCAAGGTGGTGGACATGTTCTACTTCCCCTTGGTGGAGTGGAACTGGCCCGAGTGGATGCCCTTCATTGGAGGCAACCACTTCATCTTCTTCAGCCCCATCTTCAACTTTGCCGATGCTTGCATCAGCTGTGGAGTGATAGCCATCCTCCTCTTCTACAACCGTTGCCTCAACTGGGGCATGGAAGGTCCTGAAAGTGAATCAATCCCCGCCGATGAGAAGAAGTCGCGTACATAGTCTACTGCTCGTGTCTGTGATGGCACTGCTCTTCTGCTCCGCCTGCTCTGGCAAGCGGAATGACGATGTGTTGCCCTCTGCCAAGCTTGAGGCTGTGCTCTACGACTACCACATAGCACAGGCCATCGTCAATGACCTGCCCGCGAGCCAGCGCTTCAAGAAGGACCTCTACTTCGACTATGTGTACTCCAAGCATGGAGTGACGAAGGCCGAGGTCGACTCGTCGCTCGTCTACTATGCTCGCCATCCCAAAGGGCTGTCGGAGATCTATGAGAACCTGTCGCTACGTGTGAAGGCAGATATCCAGCGCCTCGACAACGAAGACAAGCCGCTCCCAGTGCGCCAGCCCCAGCCTATCGTGGGCGACTCGGCTAACCTATGGTACGATGTGCTCTTCGTGGAGATGAACGCCTCGCCCCTAGACAATCGGTATAGTCTTACCATCCCTACCGACACCAACTTCCGTCCGCTCGACCGCATCGTGTGGGGTGGGGAGGTGGTGTTCCTCGACGATGAGGTCGACTCCTTATATAAATATATCCATCTCAACCTTCGTGTGGCCTACATGAACGACTCCATCGTCAGTGCCGACACCCTGTTCTACACCTCGGGCAGCTTCTCCATCTCCGTGACCGACTCAGCCGTCGTGAAGCGTGTCGATGGCGAGGCCTACCTCAAGAGCACCGATGCCGATGAGCGTGTCCTCATCCTGTCGCCTTCGCTGATGCGCTACCGAGGCAGCTCCGATACGCTCACCGTAGTCGCCGACAGTGCCGTGGTGGAGCAGCAGAAGCGGATGATGGACAAGGAGAAACCTGCGAACAAACTGATGAAACCCAATGACGCCCTTATGCAGAAGGCGCACTAAGCAAACCGTGTAAACCCGATGTCACGCTACTGCTCACACACGATCATCATGCCCGACGAGACCATGCTCGACAATCATGTCGTCGAGGTGGCCGACAAGGTCATTGCCTGCTATCCCTTCGCAGGAGAGATGCACACGACCCTCTACCTCGACACCCCCATCCTCCTCAGCCATCGTGCCGACCTCGAGGGGAAGACCGTCTCGCTCGCTCAGCTCACCTGGGCCTTGGGCGATGCCGACAGTGCCGATGACATGTATGCCTATCGGCTCGATGCCTGCCCTTCATGCATGGGCGACCGCTATACACTCACTAAGATACGATAAACATCATCCTCATGGCAAAGATACAGAAGACCAACGTGGCTCGACTGCTCGACCAGGCCAAGGTGCCCTACGAGCTCATCCCTTATGAGGTCGACGAGAATGACCTCAGCGCTCCCCATGTGGCCGCGTCGCTGGGTGAAGACATCGCACAGGTCTTCAAGACCCTCATCCTCCAGGGCGACCGCACGGGCTACTTCGTGTGTGTCATCCCGGGCGATGCTACGGTCGATCTCAAGCTGGCCGCCAAGGTGTCGGGCAACAAGAAGTGTGAGATGATCCCCATGAAGCAGCTCCTTCCCCTCACGGGCTACATCCGTGGAGGCTGTTCGCCCATAGGGATGAAGAAGCACTTCCCCACCTACATCCACCACACGTGCAGCGCGTTTCCCCACATCTTTGTCAGTGCGGGAGTGCGTGGCCTGCAACTCAAGATAGCGCCTGCCGACCTGCTGCGCATGGCGCAGGCCGAGGTGGCTGTCATCGTGTGAGGCCAGGGGAGGCTTTATGTACTATTAGACGATTTACAATGTACAATTTATGTGGCATTGTACTATTTAGCTATTTCCCGTCGCAACCTTTTCCGCTCTCTCATTGTTTAGGGTATTAGTCCAACCTAACCCTATATCGATTATGAAGAGAGCATTATTCTTGACCACATTGGTCAGCATGTTATTAGCATCCACAGTGTCCTATGCGCAGCGTCGCGATGCCGATTGCTGCAAGCGCTCCGAGCGTGAGAAGGCGTGGCGCATGGAGCGTCAGCGCCGACGTGCCGAGTCGCGTGCCATCGAGCAGCGACAAGACTCCGTAGCCTACCAGGCAGCCCTCGAGGCGCTGAAGACGGGTAGCTGGGTGCTCGAGGCCAACAACATCAACTTCTCCAATGGCGTCACCCGCTTCGTGTCGTCGGGCACCAACTACATCAGCAGCGACGAGGGCGAGGGCGTCATACAGACCGCCTTTGCCAACTTCACCTACAGCCCCAACGGCTTGGGTGGCGTGACGCTCCAGGGCGACATCTCCAATGTGCGCCTATCGACGGATAGCGATGGCAACGTCTACTACAGCTTTGCTATCCAGGGCAGCGCACTGTCGGCTACCGTCAGCCTCACCCTCACCGCAGGCACCAATCAAGCCAGCGCCACGGTGAATCCCAACTTCTCGGGGCGCTCCATCACCTTCGACGGATACCTCGTGCCCTACAGCCAGAGCGCAGTGTTCGAGGGCATGCCTCAGTGGTAGAGTACACGAACAAGCATTCCCGTCACGCGAGTAAAAGAAAGATATTCCTGCCGCGCAAGAAACGGACTTTAGGGACGATTATCTCCTGGGAAAAATAGTAGAGGCTCAACGATTGTTGAGCCTCTTTAGTTGCGGAGAAAGGATTCGAACCAATGACCTTTGGGTTATGAGCCCAACGAGCTACCACTGCTCCACTCCGCGATGTTGATGTCGTTTTTGTTTGACGATGCAAAGGTAGTGCTTTTTCTTTACACTGCAAACTTTTTCTTACTTTTTTTGTGTTTTTCTCTGATTTTTCTCCATTGCATGATTATATTTTGTACTTTTGTACCACGCGAAAGCGAAAAAAAGTAAGCAAACGAACAGAAAACTCGAATAAGCACTACCACCATGACCGTACTCTACGAAGACAACCACATCATCATAGTCAACAAGGCCGCCTCAGAGATTGTGCAGGGCGACAAGACAGGCGACACGCCGCTCTCCGAGATGGTGAAGGCCTACATCAAGGCGAAGTACAACAAGCCCGGTGCCGTGTTTCTCGGTGTGGTGCACAGGCTCGACCGTCCCGTGAGTGGGGTGGTGGTGTTTGCTCGCACGAGCAAGGCCCTCGAGCGCCTCAATGCCATGTTTCGCGAGGGCGGCCGCATCAAGAAGACCTACTGGGCCATCGTCAAGAACCGTCCTGCCGAGCCCGAGGCCGAGCTGGTGCACTACCTCGTGCGCAACGAGCTGCAAAACAAGTCGTACGCCTACTCCTCAGAGCGCAGCGGCGCCAAGCGCTCGGTGCTCAGCTACCGCCTGCTGGCCAGCATGGACAACTACCACCTCCTCGAGGTGGCTCTTCAGACGGGGCGTCACCACCAGATACGCTGCCAGCTGGCCAAGATGGGTTCGCCCATCAAGGGCGACCTCAAGTATGGTGCCGACCGCTCCAACCCCGACGGCAGCATCTCGCTCCACGCCCGCCGCATACAGTTTGAGCATCCCGTGTCGAAGGTGATGATCGACGTCGTCGCCCCCGTGCCCGACGATAGCTTGTGGAGGAGTGCGGAAAAGATTACCATCTAGCATCATCCATCCATGCGTCACCTCATCCGTTGCCTATCTGTTCTCTGTTGCGTCATGCTGCTCCTGTGCTGCATGGGGCACGATGGGCACCGCGCGGCCCTTCACCCCGCCGATGTGCTGGTGGGCAAGGCGCGCGACTGGCAGTACCGCGACATCGACTCGGCTCACCACTATGCCACGTTGGCCTATGCCGAGGCCGACCGCTATGTGCACGGGCGCTCCGTGGCCTGCAACATGCTGGGCTTCGTGTCGTACATGAAGATGGACTATGCCGATGCCATCTACTGGTATGACCAGGTGGAGCAGCGTGCAGGATGTGAGCTGGAGCGCCTCGTGGCCGACGTGGGCCGCATGCATGTCTACCTGCGCGTGGCCGACAACCTCGCCTTCTACGATTGCCGTGTGAGAGCGATGCGTCGCCTGTCCCACATCAATGAGGAGGCCGACGTGCTCGCCCCTGCCGAGCAGCAGCGCCTGCGCTCCACCGTGGCCGAGCTCCACATGGTGAGTGCCCTGCACCACTACATGATGGGTCAGCGCCCCGAGGCCTATGCCGAGATGCACCTCGTGCCCGACGACCAGTCTCTCCGTGCCGACACGGCCCTGTGGCTCATGCGTACCTATATGAAGGGAGTGGGCCTCGATGTCGAGGGCGACACCCGCGAGGAGCGCCGCCTGCGCCGTTTTACCTACCTGACCTCGTGTCTCCGCACCAGCCGTGCCGGGGGCTACACCTACTATGAGGGCATGGCCTCGGTAGCTCTCTCCGAGCTGCTCACCGACTCTGCCCGCCTGGCCCACATCGCCCATCAGCGCCCACGCTCGATGGCCCAGCTGCTCACCGATGTCGGCCTGCCCGACACGCCCCTCGCGTCGTCCGTTGCGAGCATGACCCTGGCCGTAGATGCCCAGCAGCTCCTCGCCACCTATGGCGACCGCTACGGAGCGATGAACGCAGCCATCCAGCAGGCCTCGCTCCACAACCACGCAGGCCGCTTCGCCTCCTCGCTCGCCATCCTCGACACGCTCACCACCATCCTCATCCCCGACGCTCAGGCCCGCCGCCACGAGGAGATGAGCGTAGCCTATGCCGGACTGGGCGACAAGGCCGCCTCGGACCACCACCGCAACCTCTACCTCGACATCCTGGAGAGCACCCGTCAGAACAAGGAGGTCGAGAGCCGCTACCTCATGCTCCAGCGCCGTGGGCGCACGATGAAGGTCATGCTCTATGTCATCGTCATCGGTGCATTGCTCCTCATCGTGCTGCTTGCCATCCTGGGCCGTCGGCGCCGCCGTGGCAGTGGGTATGAGCAGCGCCTGCTCGAGCAGTTGCAAGAGGCCGAGAAGCGCGTCTACATCCACCAGCGCCATGTCAATGAGGGCCGTCGCGACAACATCGTGCGCAAGGCTTCGCTCTCCATGGTGATGGGCATGATGCCCTACATCGACCGTATGGCCCACGAGGCCGAGCGCTTGCAGCATCCCGATGTGTGGGCCGACGAGGCCCTGCGCACCCGCAAGCTCCACTACATGGCCGAGCTGGCCGACGAGATCAACCTCCACAACGAGCAGCTCGCCCAGTGGGTCAAGACCAAGCAGGGCATGGTGCGCCTCACCATCGAGACCTTCCCCCTCAGCGATGTCTTCGGCACCATAGAGCGCAGCGCCTCCACCTTCGCATTGCGCGGGATCACCCTCACGGTGCAGCCCACCGAGGCCGTGGTCAAGGCCGACAAGGCGCTCACCTTCTTCATGCTCAACACCCTCGCCGACAATGCCCGCAAGTTCACCCCCGAGGGCGGCACGGTGCTCATCACCGCCGAGGAGCGCGACGGCTACGTGGAGCTCTCGGTCACCGATAGTGGCGTGGGCATGACCGACGACGACATCGCCCACATCCTCCGCGAGAAGGTCTTCGACCCCACGCTCATAGGTCAGGCCCTCACCGCCGACTGGCGAGGCAAGAAGGGTGGCGGCTATGGACTGCTCAACTGCAAGGGCATCATCGACAAGTACCGCAAGACCGACCCCCTCTTCGAGGTGTGCCGCATGGGTATCGACAGCAGGGTGGGCGAGGGCAGCCGCTTCTGGTTCCGCCTGCCCAGGGGAGTGCGCCGCACGCTCACGCTCCTCATCCTCTGCCTGCTGACCCCGCTCAGCGCCCTGGCTCACCCCCTGCTCGACCGCGCCTCGGCCTTTGCCGACAGCGTCTACTATGCCAATGTCGACGGTCGCCACCTCGACGCCCTGGCCTATGCCGACTCGGCCTTCAGCTACCTCAATGCCCACCACCGCGCCTATGCTGCCGAGTACATCGACACCCTCACCGCCGTGCGTGGCGAGACCGATGTGGAGACCCGCTGGTGGCTCAGCGACTATGCCACCGACTACCACGCCATCCTCGACGTGCGCAACGAGCTCGCCGTGGCCTACCTCGCCCTCCATCGGCTCCCCGAGTACAGGTACAACAACCGCATCTACAACGACCTCTACAAGCTCGTCAGCGAAGACCGCACCCTCATCGACTACTGTGACCGCATGCAGCGCTACTACAGCAACATCTCCGTAGCCGTGCTCATCGGTTTGCTCATGCTCCTGGGCTATCTCATCATCATCGTGCGTGCCTTCATGGGGCGCGTGGCCCACACCTACCGCACCATCGAGAGTGCCGAGGACGACGAGCGCCGTGCCCGCCACGAGGAGCACCGGCTCCATGTGCAGAACATGGTGCTCGACAACTGCCTCTCGACGCTCAAGCACGAGACCGTCTACTACCCCCACCGCATCAAGCAGCTCACCACGCGGCTCACCACGCCCGAGGAGTGTCGCCAGGCTCACGAGCTCATCGCCTACTATCGCTCCACCTACGGCATCCTCGCCAGCTGCGCCTCGCGTCAGGTCGAGGAGGTCACCTTCCGCCGTGCCGTGATCAGCGATGCCGAGCTCCTGCGCCATGGTGCCGACTACCATGCCCGCCGCTGGGCCACGCGTCCCGAGGTGCCCGCCCTCGAGGTCGTGCCCTGCGACGAGCGGCTCCAGTGCGATGTCGTGCTGGCCGAGTACCTCGTCGAGCAGCTCATCGATGCCATGCTCACCCTCACGCCCACCGACCGCCTGCAGCTCTGTGCCGAGCGGGACGGAGCCTTCGTGCGCATCACGCTCAGCAACCGCTCGCGCCACCTCGACGGGGCCGAGCTCCACACGCTCTTCCATCCCTCGTCGTCGCGCATCATCGAGGTCGACGGCCGCCTGCAGGGAGCCGAGTACATCATCTGCCGCCAGATCATCCGCGAGCACGACGACCACTTCCGCCACATCGGTTGCCGCATCAAGGCCGAGCCCACGGCCGAGGGCCACGCCATCTGGTTCACCCTGCCCCGCGAGGGAGAGTGAGCGGCACTGGCAGGCCTCGTGCCGGGTGGTGCGGTGGGGGAGCAGCATCTTTGTCCATCCATCGTGACATATACAATACAAGAGGGGTGTCAAGCGACACGCCCTCTTGGCATCTCATAGCCGATGGGCTATGAACTATGAACTATCTTCTATGGTCACCTCAGCAGGTACATCGTCCGTGGTGACGGGTGTGGGTTGTTGGCATACGATGGATTGTCCTCTGAGGTCCGAGGGCACATACGACAGGTGTAGCCAGCGGTAGTTGTCCTCGGCGATGAGCTGCGTGTAGCGTATGAGCTGTGCATGGTGTAGCTGCTGTATGAGGTCGAAGAGGTGGCGGTTGGCTTGGCGAGAGCCGGCGGTGATGTCGGCTGCGCAACCCAGCAGGTGGTGGCTGCGTGGAGCGCCTCCCACGAGGCGGTTCAGTTCAGGACATCGGTAGCCACTGGTGACGATTATCGGTGCTTGCCACGCGAGGCGTATGGGATGTAGCAGCCGCTCTACGAGGATGGCGAGCATGTGGCATGCTGCCGTGGTGGGGGTGTTGTCGATGCCTTGGCGCTCGGCGGTGGCGCTGGCGGTGAGTTCGCGTAGGGTGAAGTAGGGTGAGGTGGCTCCCCATGCGGGGGCTTCGGCTCGGTTGATGTTTTGGTGGGTGTGTTGCATAGTGTGATGGAGATGTAGGGTGAATAGATTTGTTTTTGGTAAGGAGGTCGGGTGGGCGCTGTGTGCGCCCATCCCTCCTCCGTGGCTACCACCTGCCGCAGGCGCTCAGCCCGAGCGCTCCCGCGAGGGCGGTGAGCAGGGCTATGAGCACTTTGAGCAGGGTGCCGAGATTGAAAGCAGGCTTTTCGGTTTTCATCTTACTGGCTTTTAAGGGTTAATACTTGCTTAATGCAGCGTTACGCTGATCAGGCCATCGCTTCGCTCGAGATACGCTTGATCGACAGGTGGGCTGCGATATCGTTCTTGAGCTTCACCTCGGGGCGGAATCGGAAGGTGTGTCCCTTGATCATCGTCGAGGGCACAAACTCCTTGTCCTGCAAGGCCGCAGCGGGGTAGCACTTACCGCGCAGACCAATCTGCAGCGATCCCAGGTCGTTGAGCACTACACGCTGTCCGGCGAGCAGGGCTTTGGTGATGAAGCTCTTCATCGAGCGCAACACGGCGAGTGCATCGGCTTGGGTCACGGTGGTGGAGTTGTTGATATCCTCCACCAGATCCTCGAAGTTGTAGTCGCCGGTCTTGATTACGCGTCCGTGGAAGTAGTCCACGCCATCTTGTCCTTTGGGGTTTTTCACCTTCTTGACAGCATAGGTTACTGGCATAATCGTTTTCTCTTTGTATGTCTCTGGCGGGTGTGCGCCAAGGACAGGGGTTCAACATACAACCACATCCCGCTACCGGTCACCTCGGGTGGGTTGACATTACTGAGGCCTCATTCATTTACAATGCAAAGTTACTACATCGCGCCAGCATGAATGTCTGCAATTGTGAGGCTACGGTTATGAGTTTTTAGTAAATTGTAAATTGTAAATAGTAAATAGTAAATTACAAAGTCATGTCCCCCAAGTCCCAGCCCTTGGCGCGTGCCTCGTCGTTGTCCATGAGGCGGTAGTATTGTGCGGGGATGTGCATGTCTATGGGCAGCGTGTCGCGCAGGGTCATGATGCGCTGGCTCCAGCTATCCAGTGCGTCGGCATCGGGAAGCACATACACCTCGTGTCCGCATAGGGGCCACAGCAGTTCCTCCTTGAAGTTCTGCTTGCCTCCCGTGGCCATCCACAGCGCTTGTGGGTGAGTGATGTCGAGCATGAGGGCTGTCTTCTCGCTCTCCACGATGGCTATGGGTCGCCCTTGGGCCTCGCCGAGGCGGTGCAGTCCGAAGAGGCATTGCGGCACGGGGCGTTCGCATCGGCCATACTCGGCCATGCGGTTTACCCAGGTCACGGCCGGTGTGGCGGTGCCCTTGATGCGGTGTCCTGTGGCGATGTCGTAGCGCATCACCTTGCCTGCACGCACGCGGTCGCGCTCGTCGATCTGCCAGTAGATGGTGGCCCCTGCTGCGGTGGCTCCTATGCGGTAGCGGCGCAGCGTGGTGTCTACGGCTTCGGGGGCGTAGCGTGTGCGCAGCCAGCAGGCGAGATCGCTCTGTGTGCTCTGCGACAGCAGGCACTGCATGTGTGTGCAGGCCAGGTAGTCGGCCACGTAGGGTGGCTGCTCAGTAGCTGTGGGGGCGAAGGGTGGTGGCTGCTGGGCCTGCCGCTCTTCCCACAGACGGCGTGCCTCGGCCTCCTCGCGGCGGCGCTGTGCATAGAGCTCGGCCCGCTGCTCGTGGGTGAGGGTAGGGTCGTCGATGGGGCGGTGGTCGGCCCACCACTGGGCGGGTGACAGGTGGTAGCCGCAGTTGCTCTCGCGGTTGCAGCGTCCGCAGCAGCGGTCGTCGATGGGGCGCATGGTCACGGCATCGATATAGGGTACAAACTCACCACGGCGGCCACAGTCGGGGCAGGTGGTGTTCCATTCACGGTGGGCCTTGCGCTCACGGTAGGTGGATAGGCGGTAGCGGTGCATGTTGTGAATTAGGAATTATGAATTATGAATTATGATTTCTGATTTATGAAAATTCGAGCAAGAGCCAACGCGGGGGGAGCGTTGGTTGCTGCACTCCTTTACTTTAACATTCCGCATTCATCTCATAGCTCTTGCCGTCGGCGCTGCGTGTGATGAGCTCCGAGGCTTCCCACACGGCAATGCGTCGCTCGCTGATGTGGGTGGGCACGCCGCCCTCCTTGCCTATGCGCACCACGTCGGCCAGGGTGAAGGTGCGGGGCAGGCGCTTGAGGTGTGCGCCAGGCTCGAGCATCGTCTTGCGCCCGTCGGTGTCGGGCTCGGTGCGCAGGCGGCTGAAGAGGTGCATGCTCTGCTTCACATAGTAGTGCACCATCATGAGTACCGTGTCGATGTCGTCGTCGTCGATGCGCACGATGGGATCGGCCACGGCCTCGTCCCACGACGCGCTCTGCTCGCGTCGGCGCATGAGGGCCACCTGTAACATGATGCGTTTGGCATCGAGCAGGCGGCGGCGCACCACGGGTATGATGTCGTCGGCCCCGAAGGCGGCAAAGTACTGCTTGCTCATGGTGTCGAAGTGCTCGTCGAGCCAGCGCTCCTGTGCCTCGCTCAGCACCAGACGCACCTGCTCGGTGGCGGTGTCGTAGGTACGCAGGGCGTGATACATGTCGAGCAGCTCGCCCGCATAGCGTGTCATGGTCTCCCTGAATCGGGCATACTCCTCGGGCGTGGGGTTATACTCCCAGTTGACGATCGTGGGCAGCGACACGAAGAGAAATCGCGAGGCCAGACCGTCGTCGAGTGTGGGAAACATCTTCGTCACGGCCAGGTCGGTGCCGGTCATCACTACGGCCAGGTTGGGGCGTTCGATGACGATGTCCTCGTTGTCGGTCTTGCGTCCCTTGTGTATGCGCTCGTTGGCATGCGCCTTGGTGATGATCTCGTCGAAGTGTCCGTGCTCGCGTCCGTTGGCGTTGAGCAGCGATATGGCCTCCGAGGTGATGAGCAGCGATGCGTCGGGGTCGTTGCCCTTGATGCGGTCGTGCATGTTGGCCGCCGTGGTGGCATCGGGGATGATGAGCGAGCGGCGCAGGGGAGCCTGCGGCTCGTCGACCTCCGAGGCGGTGTCGTCGATGCTGCCCACGCGGTTGTCGCGGTCGTAGGCCATCTGGCGCATCATGCGCTGGAATCGGCGCAGCCGCCTGCGATACTCCTTGTACTCCTGCTGGTAGCCCTCACACACCTCGGCATCGATGGGCAGCAGCAGTTCCTTGATGTCCATCACGCCGCCCTTGCCCGATCCCGGACCGCCATAGATGAAGGCCATGAGGCAGGGTCCGAACTCCTTGTACCGATGCGTCACCCGTGTGTGGGGCATGACTGCGCTCACGCAGGCCATGAGTGCCAGCACCTGCTGGCTACGCACGAAGGGGTTCACATACAGCGCCGCTATGCGGCTATACATCTCGGGCAGGCGTGCCACCACCTTGTCGGCCAGGGGCACAGGCACGCGCTGGCCCATGTGGTCGGTCACACACTGTCCGTCACTGTCGAGTGTCAGCCCATAGGACTTCATCGCCCTCTTCAGGAGAGCCTTGTTGACTCTCAAGTCAATCTTTTTTGCCATAGTTTCTTATCCTGTTATTATGTGATTTGTAAATGGTCAAAATGCCAAATTCCTCAAATCAATTGTACATTGTAAATGGTCAAATGGTAAATTCCTTTGTTGCTGCAAAGGTACTCTATCCGCTCTGTATAGCAGGCAACCCTTACCATTCACCTTGTAAAAACAGGTTGTCGAAACACCGCAAAATAGTCGCCTCAAAAGTTGCTTAATACGCAGATTTTCATTAACTTTACATCTGTATAAAGCACTCCTTCTATGAACAGCAAAAATCCACCTTTCCCCTCCACGACCGAAGGCGTGAATCCCACCGGGATCATACCCTTGCGCCCCTATGCCAAGCACGAGCTCGCCCAGCTCTACGACCCCGGTGCCTCGCGCCCCACCGCCCTGCGCATGCTGCACCGCTACATCACCGCCGCCCGCGGCCTGCTGCCCGCCCTGCAGCAGGCGGGCTACCGTGCCACCCACCGCCGCTTCACCCGCCAGCAGGTAGCCATCATCTTCTCCTTCCTGGGCGAACCGTGAGCGTTTCTCTCTTCAATCAGCGCCAGCGCTCTCTTTAATCAAAAAATCCGCTCTCTTCAATCAAAAAATCGACCCCTAAAATGCAAAAATCGACCTCTAAAATGCAAAAAACGCTCCCTAAAATGCAAAAAATACCCCATAAAATTCAAAAAAAGCACCCTAAAATAACGCCCCATGCACCACTACATACAACGCAATACCCACAATATCAGCCATATAACGACGTGCAATCAGCCAAGACGAGCCTGTTCAAGCCTGAAATATCGGTACACACAACGACAATACACACTATATAATAGATGTATATAGATAAATATATAGATATACCTCTATCTATACCTTTTGTACACATATATTTCACTGCATTCAGCTCCATTCCCAACTGATGCGACTCGATAGAACATTATATATCAACGACTTAACACTATACACTCATGCTCGACCCCAGATTTTTACCCCCTATTTTCAGCATTTTACCCCCCTATTTGTGCATTTTACCCTCCCGTTTTTGCATTTTACGACCCCGATTTTGCATTTTGGGTACCATTCTTTCGCGCCTCGTTAGTTATCCACCGAAATAGCTATTTATGAGTAATTTCATCAAAATCTCCGCCCGATACCATATAACGACACCATTTTTATCATAGCTTTGCAACAGGAACAAACAGACACTCTATGGAACTATACTACAACACCGATTTTGTCAGTCGCGAGATGTTTTTCATCAGCTTCGACTACGAGAAATGCATGGAAGATTCCTTCCATAAAGAACTATACAATATTTTTCGCCGTGCCAAGGCCGAGGTCAATGGAAGCATATTTACCGCCACCTTCGACATCTACCTCCATGCCGCCTACAAGGCCTGTGCATTCCTCATGATGGACATCGACATCTACGGCACGAAAACTTACATGGAACTCTTCGGTATAGCCTACGATTACATGTGTCAGGCCAATGTCGACGACAACTACATAACTGATAACGATCCGCAGGCGGTGCCACACCTTCTCTTCAGCCCTGCCGAAGTGTTCCTCATCGAACACCTTGCCTATGCCATCCTCGCAGCCAAGGCCAGTCCATCGGCCCCTTACCAACTCATCGAGGTCTTCGAAGACCAGCTTACCCTCACAGATAACATTGCAAACAACATCACACGATTCATTTTCAACCGAGAAGTCGTTCTTTGTTTGGATCGTAAAAGCAACGGCAAAGAACTTGCCGGGCTATGGAGTCGGATCAATGGACTCGTATTCAGTCCCATCAAGGAACTATCCATCAAGTACAGCCGTCGGATAGATGCAGACATCCAACTCCATGCCTACGAAATAGATATACTATCCGATTGGGACAACGAGGATATGTCACAATGGGTGTGCTACCTCATCGACCATAAAGGAGCACCCGTCGTCCCTCCCCGATACTCATCCAAGAAAGCCCACCACTTTCTCCATTTTTGGGACGACTACGACGACCGCCACGCCATGGTACAGCTCATCGAAGCGTGGAGCAA
>JAEIGA010008691.1_pt1 | contig 15372 bp, 11 predicted proteins | sample 9270691 | NCBI WGS metagenome assembly JAEIGA01 (sample SAMN17057246, study PRJNA624740) | gut metagenome | biome: biome; isolation source: fecal sample | host: Bos grunniens | place: China: Xizang | collected 2019
AGCGCCATTGATAGCCATAGATGTGGCCTAAATCTCCGTTTTCGTCTGCCCATTCGTTCCAAATGCGCACGCCGTTGTCTTGAAGATATTTCACATTGGTATCGCCGTTTAGGAACCAAAGCAACTCGTGTATTATAGACTTAAGGTGCAGTTTCTTTGTGGTAAGAAGTGGGAAACCTTCTTCCATATTGAAACGCATTTGGTGCCCGAACACGCTTATTGTGCCTGTGCCGGTGCGGTCTTCTTTGCGCACTCCTTCCTTAAGTATTCTATCTAAAAGGTCTAAGTATTGTTTCATATATTTGATTTTTTTAATTCCCCGCCTCGCCGTCGCTTTGCTCCTTAGAGACGGGGTTACAACTCTGTGCCACCCTCGCGGGTGGAGTTTAATCGGTTTTCTTATATTAACTCTTCACTCCTAACTATGCTAATACATGTTGTAAGTGGTTTTAAGTACTTTAAACTCTGTGCGGCGGTTGATTTGTTTTGCAATTTCTTGTTGCTCAGAGTTTAGTTTTGTGATAAATTCCTCTGTAAGTGGCACGTTTACTCTTAAGAAACGATTTTTTGCTACAAGGTCTCTATCTGGTACCACAGGAGTAGACTCGCCATAACCTTTAGCTGTGATTCTAGCAGGTTCAATGCCATGCTCAGTTAGGTAATTTACCACAGACATGGCGCGCTCGTGAGATAGTTTCATATTTGCTTCTTCAGTACCAATATGGTCTGTGTGAGCACCAATCTCTATGGTAATATTTGGGTTGTCGTTTAATAGTTTCACCAAATCATTTAGCCCTGCGGTTGATTCTGGAGTAAGTTTTGCAGAACCAAACTCGTAGAAGATATTGTTCATCTTCACAGGTTTGCTAATAGAATTTAGTGTAAAGTCTATTTTAAAATCTTTACTATCCTCAAGATTTGGAATCTCAAGTTCAGATTTATTGTTTAAATAGCCCCTGCAAGTGCCTAAAATCACATAGTTTGCATTTTTAGGTAGGTTTATCTTGTATGAACCATTCTTTTTGGTTTTTGCTGAGGTAATGATACCATTGTCGCCAACCACCTTGATTACAGCATCGCCAAGTGCTTCTCCCTTGTTGTCCACTGCAGTGCCACTAATAGAAAATTCTAGTTCTGGCTCATAGAAACTCCAAATATGGTCGTAGAATTTCTTGTTGTTTCTGTTGGAAGAGAAGAAACCTCTGTTTTCTTTGCCCAAGAAAGTGATGCCAAAGTCGTCTGCACTTGAGTTTAAAGGAGCAGGTAGGTGAACCACGTTCCATGTGTCTGGGTCGCTTTCTTTCTCTTTTGGAAGTAGGGTGGCTTCGTAAATATCAAGTCCGCCAAGACCCACTCTGCCGTCTGATGAGAAATAAAGTCTGCCGTCTTCACGAAAACTTGGAAACATTTCGTCTGCTGCAGTATTGATGCTTGCACCTAGGTTTTCTGGAGTGCCCCATTCTGCACCATTTTTTGATACTCTCCAAATGTCTTTGCCTCCAAATCCACCTGGCATATCAGATACAAAATACAGATATTCACCGTCTATCGATGGAGCAGGGTGTGCCACATTGAGTGATGAATCTTGTAGTATTTTTAGTTTTTGAGGTTCGCTCCATTCGCCACCGCTACGTTTAGAACTATAGATAGCAGTGCCCAATGTTTCACCTTTAGAAGTAACGCTCACTGTGTAGAAAAGTTCTTGTCCGTCTGCAGAGAGAGCACATACTCCTTCGTCAAACTCAGTGTTGATTTCACCTTCTAGAAGTTCTGGGTTTTCCCATTCGCCTTTAGCATTTATTCTAGAGTAGAAAATATCGTTGTTTTTCTGCCCTGTAATCTTGCTGTTTTTTACTTTTTTTCCACCCCTAGTAGAGTTGAAGTAAATCAAAGAGCCATCTTTAGAAGCAAAAATAGGACAAAAATCGGAGAATTTAGAATTAAATTTCTTAAAAAGTTCTACCTCATATCTACTCTTCTTTTTCCATGCATTCAAGGCTGAGTCGCAAGATGCAATACCTGCAAGTGCAAGCTCATTTTCTGGAGATAGTTTCTCAAATTCTTGATATTGCTTAAGTGCCTCTTTATATTTGCCACTACTTTTTAGCACTTCTGCATAGTAGTAGTGTACCATACTATCCTTGTAGTTGTATCGTACGGCATTTTTGTAGGCAGCTTCTGCTCGTTTGTTGTTTGCAATTAGGCGATATGAGTTACCCATTTTAAATGCCACCTCTGCCTTTTGTTTTTTATTTTTCTTGGCAGGAATACGTGGATAAATGGAGCGATACATCTCTCCAGCGGTGTAATATTCGCCCAATTCAAACTTTTTATCAGCCTTCTGAATACGAGCGTTGATGCTACACGAGGTGAGCATCAACAGCAATCCAAGTCCTATAATTACTTTCTTTATAATCATTGAGCAGGGTTAGGAACGATAAGTTTATAACCTTTACCGTGGATATTGATGATTTGTACACCAGCATCATCGCGAAGTAATTTACGAAGTTTTGTAATATAAACGTCCATACTACGTGCGTTGAAGTAGTTGTCATCAATCCAAATGGTTTTAAGAGCATAGTTACGTTCCAAAATATCGTTCATATTAGCACATAGAAGTGATAATAGTTCAGATTCTTTAGTTGTAAGTTTGGTTTGTTTGCCTTCGCCAGAAAGGATTTGTTTTTGAGAGTCGAAAGTAAATTTACCAAGTGTGAAATAAGTTTTATCTTTCATTTTTTTGCTTTTCACGCGACGAAGAATAGCTTCGATACGGAAAAGAAGTTCTTCCATTGAGAAAGGTTTTGTTAAGTAGTCGTCACCACCAATTCTAAAGCCTTCGATAATATCTTCTTTAAGGTTTTTAGCAGTAAGGAAGATAATTGGAATTTCTGAATTGATAGCGCGGATTTCTTTTGCTAGTGTAAAACCGTCTTTTTTAGGCATCATCACGTCGAAGATGCACACGTCATATTCACTTTTAGTAAATGCTTTGTATCCAGCATCTCCGTCTGTCATAAGGTCTGTATCATAGCCTTTTACTTGAAGATACTCACGAAGTAGCATACCTAAGTTTTCGTCATCCTCACATAGAAGGATTTTTACTTTTTCATCATTCATAATATTATTTTTTAATAGTTGGTATTGTTATTGTAAATATAGTTCCGATATTTGGTTCGCTTTCAGCTTTGATTGTTCCATTGTGTTTTTGTACCATTTTTTTCACGTATGCAAGACCAAGTCCAAAGCCTTTCACATTGTGAACATTGCCTGTTGGTACACGATGAAATTTATCAAAGATTTTTCTTAAATGTTCTTTCTTTATACCAATGCCGTTGTCCTCTATCGTAACATATAACGAATCTTCGTTTTCGTTATTGTATGTTCTCACCTTTAATTCAAGTGCTTCGTCTTGTTTTGAGTATTTAACGGCGTTGTCCAATAGGTTGAAGATAATGTTTGTAAAGTGAAGTTCGTCTACTGTAGCCCAAGGGTTGGTAGCCTTAAGGTCGGCAACAATATTACCACCTTTACTTTTCACTTTTATTTTAAAGTTGTCTACTACGTTGTCAACGATTTGGTTAATGTCGCAGTCGTTGAATTTCATAATAGATTTTTCGTTTTCAAGTAGTGAAATTTGAAGAATTTTTTCCACTTGGAAACTTAGTCGCTTGGTTTCGTCGACAATAGTTTTACTAATCCTTTTCATCATCAAAGGACTACTATTTATACTATCGTCGCAAAGCATTTGCGCAGCTAGAGATATACTAGAAATAGGAGTTTTAAACTCGTGGGTCATATTGTTCATGAAGTCTGTGCGCAGTTCGTTTACTTTTCCTTGGTGTAGAAGAAGTAAAATGGCAAACACAAATGTAATGAACAATATAAAGGTTATCACAGTAGAAATGATAGCCAATCGAGCAATTTGCCCCATTATATATGAGTCGCGTGTAGGGAAATACACTCTCATTAAATCCAATTTTGGATTGTAATCATTTGGGAATAGGATTTGAGAGTAGTAGTCGTGTATGTCTTCTATGTATTCAAAACCAAGTGAAGAATATACCCTTTCGCTTTTGTGGTTTATCAGACTTATCTCAAAAGGTATGCTGATGCCACATTTTTCAAGTTCTTTTCTTAAGACAATTTCCAAATGTTCTGGATTGATACGTTCTTCGATAGGTTTTGCTGGTGCTTCTTTAGACCAACGAAGTGCCATGTCGGAGATAACAACTTTTTGTCTTTTAAAGGTATTTTTATGTTCGTTATGAAGATTTTTTGAAATATTAGAGACGGTATTTGCAGATTTACCAGGAGTTTTGCTCTTTATTATTTCTTTGTCTTGGATAAGAGGTTTGATGTTTAGATGTCCTGTGCTCTTGTTTAAGAACTCATTTACATTTTTTATAGCCTCTGCTTCTTTACCCTGTTTTTCAAGTTCTTTTTTAATGTAGGTTTCTATTTCTTCCTCTTCTAAAATACGACTTGTGCGGTATAGAGCCTGTTTTACGCCGTCTTCAAAAAAATCGCGACGCATTTCTACAAGTACACTAAAGTAGTTGATTTGTATTAGTGATAGGCTTACAAAAGTAATGCACATCAAGGCTGCTAATATGATAATTTTTTTCTTCTTCATACAGAAAACAAAAATAACATTTTAACATTTGTGTTGTTGCTTTTGTTTACATTATTTAACATATAATTTTAACAATTCGCAAATGTTAGATATAGAAGCCTAGAGTGTTAACGACGTTTAAATTCTTTTTTGTTTTCTTTTTTAAATTCTTTCATTTTGCCTGCGAAAATACTGTAGCATCTAAAGTCGCATTTCAAATCACCATTGATAAGAGAGATTTTTTTAGCAGGTTTTAGGCCAATATTGTCAAATCCAAGCATAGAAGAACTTATAATCCAAGCATTTGTGCCTGGGAATTTGTGTTTAAGTGTAGTGCCTATAGAAGAATATAATTGTTTCACAGAGAAGTCGTTAAGACGTTCGCCGTATGGTGGATTGAACACCATATGCACAGGTTTGGTTTGCTCTGGAAGCTCTGCCATATCCAACACTTGAGTTTCAATGTATTTGGCTAGGCCAGCGCTTTTAATATTTGCATTTGCTATACCAATGGCTTTAGCAGAGATGTCTGATGCGTAGATTTTATGTTTAAATTCTCTTTCTAGAGAGTCGTCGTTGTAGATTTCGTCAAACATATCTCTGTCGAAGTCGGTCCATCTTTCAAAAGCGAACTCTTTTCTAAATAGACCAGGAGCCATGTTTAGTGCTATCATTGCAGCTTCAATGGCAATAGTGCCACTACCACACATTGGTTCTATAAAGTCGCATTGACCTTTCCAACCCGACATAAGTAGCATACCTGCAGCCAAAACTTCGTTGATAGGTGCTTCGGTTTGTGCCACTCTGTATCCGCGTTTGAAAAGTGGAGCACCAGAACTATCTAGCGATAGGGTGCAAGTGGTGTGAGAAATATGTAGGTTGAAGTAAATATCAGGATTTGCCACACTCACAGAAGGGCGTTTGCCATATTTTTCGGTAAAATAATCTACAATAGCATCTTTTGCCTTGTATGTTACGTAGCGTGAGTGGTTTATCTGCTCAGAATATACAGTGGTGTCTATCGAGAAGGTTTTATTTGCTGTGATAAACTCTTCTAGTTTTAGTTTTTTGATTTCTGTATAAACGTCGTCTGGGCTGTTTACTTTAAATACAGCCACTGGTTTTAGAATGCGTAATGCAGTACGAAGCCAAAAATTAGCCTTGTAAAGAGTCTTTTTATCTCCTTTAAAACTTACAGCTCTGCGTTGTATTTCTATGTCTTTAGCACCTAGTGCTTTAAGTTCGTCGGCTAATACACCCTCTAATCCTTGTAGGGTTTTGGCTAAGTATTCTTGCATAATTTTATTCGTGAACAGGGTTGTTTCTACGTTCTGATATTATCATTAAGGCTTGTTCTTTAATGCATTCTGGCAGAGGAACATGGCGTAGTTGAAGGCTTTTTAGCCAATCTACAAGTTCGTTTTCTCTAAGAGTCATAAACACTTCGTCGAACTGAGCAATTTCCTCGTCGGTATATGATTCTGGCTCTCTATCCTTAAATGCATCTAGTTCTTCATCGTCGAAATAAATGATTTTGGCATTTGTGGCAAGTAGGCTTTCGTTTTCGCACACCTCGTGAGCACCACAGCAACCATCTGGTCTTTCATATTCTTCTTCTGAAGCAGTTTCTGCTTTAGTGTCTTCTGCTTTAGGCGCAACAGGTGCTTCTTCTTGTTTTACTGCCTTTTTAGGGCGAGCAAATTTATTTAGAAGAAAAATAACAATCCCAAATACAATAAATGCAATAAGTAAGATAATGCCTCTCATATTTTATCTTTTTGGAAAACTATTTTTGGAATGCGTTAATACGTTTCATTGCCATAAACACAAACCAGTCTGGAAGGTGTTTGATAAGTGGCACAAAGAAATGGTTGATAGTTCCAGGCATATATTGTTTTTTGCCTTTAAACATCTTTTTAAGTGCTTTTTGAGCAAGTTTTTTAGGTGGAATACTTACGTGAAGTGCCACTGCTAGTTTACGAAGATTTGCTGCAAGACCATATAGACCTGTATCCACAGCGCCTGGACAAATAGCAGAAACAATCACACCGTGAGGTTTCATTTCATACCACATAGAACGGCTGAAGTTCAAGATATATGCTTTAGAAGCGTTGTAGCATTGGATACCTGGCATAGCCATCCAAGCACTCATAGAACTCATGTTTAGGATATAACCTTTGCCACGTTCACGCATATCCATACCAAATAGGCGGCACATTTGAGTTACTGTGCGTATGTGTAGATGAAGCATTAGGTTTACACGAGCTTCTGCTGTTTTGCATAGGTCGTTGAAATAGAATACACCTGCGTTGTTGATAAGGATTTCTATTTCAAGATTGTTTTCTTTACAGAAATCGTAAACCTCTTGTGGAGCGGTTTCTGTAGAAAGGTCTTTGTAAAGTGTAACTGTTTTTACACCGTATTTTTCACTTATTTCTTTTGCTACTTCTTGTAGCTCTTGTTCTTGGTTTGAAACCAATACTAAGTCTTTTTTGTATTTTTCTGCAAGTACTGTGGCATATTGTAAACCAATGCCAGAGCTTGCTCCTGTTACTAGTGCGTACATAGTTAATTAGGAATTAGGAATGTGGAATTAGGAATTAGGAATTCTTGTGCAAACGAGAGCAATGATAAGCTCGCTTAGCCTAAAATCACGGAGGCGTAGCCTACGTATTTTCCATAGTCCCATTATTTCAAATTATATATTAGTTTTTAAATTTTTGTTTTCGGCTTTTGCGATTTCCTTTTGTATCTTCTTTGGAAGATTTTCCACGCATTTATGACACTTCATGTCTAGTGTGTACATACGGCCTACGCAGTAGTTGCTACGTTTACATTGTGAGCAGTAGTCGTCGCCACCTTCTTTCATGTGATTTACAAATGCAGGGTCTTCGATAAGCACGTGTCCCATTTGGAAAAGTTCAAAGCCTTCGTTTAGCACAGTTTCTGCTGTGGCACGAGATTCTACACCACCTACATAGATAAGGTTTGCTTCTGGTAGGGCTTTTTTGTATTCTTTTGCCCAGTCTAGGAAGTAAAGTTTACGATAGTCGGTTGGAGGAATCACAATTTTGCCTGCAATGGCAAGACCCATTTTCAACCACCAGAATTTGCGAGTATCCATGTAGTGAGCTAGGGTTTTGTGAGGCATAGCACCACCTAAAATAAGCATAGGAGTGCGGCTTACAGTACCAGCAGATAGGATAATGCCGTGTACACCGTGGTTCCAAATGTTTTTTGCTATTTCGATGCCTTCTTCCATTGAAACACCACCTTTGTAGCCGTCGGTCATATTGGTTTTTACCACTACAGCCATATCGTCTTTAGCGTGTTTCATTACTTCAGCAAGCACTTCGTTCATAAATCTCATTCTGTTTTCAAGGCTACCACCATATTCGTCTTTACGACGGTTTAAGCTTGGGTTTAAGAATTGAGAAATAAGATATGCGTGACCAGCGTGTATTTCTACGCAGTCGAAACCACATTCTCTACAGAAATCTACAGCCTCACCAAATTTGCGTACAAGATTTTGGATTTCCTCTTTTTTCAGTTTGCGATAGAAAGTAGGAGAGTATAGGTTGAAACCAAATGTTGGGCCTACAGGCATACATTTACATGTAGCACGGTGTGTCATATTACCGCAGTGACCAAGTTGGATACTTGCTTTACAACCTTCTGCGTGTAGAGCATCGGTAAGTTTCCTTAAGTCTTCTTTGATTTCGTCGTAGATATAAAGCTGACCGTCGAAAGATACACCAGAACGATCTACTGCACAGTAGGCAATAGTAGTCATCGCCACACCACCTTTTGCTACGCTAAGGTGATAGTTGAATAGGTCTTGTGATGGCTTATTGCCATAACACATATTTTCAAAAGCCGCACTTCTTATGGTACGGTTTTTAAGTGTAATAGGACCAAGTTTATATTCAGTAAATAACTTACTCATATATTAATAAATAAATGGAAATACTCTTTTAAGTTTCTTCTTGTCAAACTCATCTGCAAACTCTACGCTATAACGTTGGTAGATAGAGTTGGCACGAGGAACTAGGTTTGCACAAGTCCACCATAGGAAGATTGCACCTGCATAAGACCATGTAAGTACTGCAAAACCAGTCCATTCTAGGATTTCGCCAAAATAGTTTGCAGAAGTTACAAATCTGTACATACCTTTTTTAGGAAGGTAGTGTTTGGTGTCGCCTGGTTTGCGTAAGTGGCGAATAACGTAGTCTGAATGTAGGTTTATAATGAAACCAATGATGAAAATGCAAGTACCGATGATAAATTGTGGAGTTGTTAACCAATCTGCGGTGTACATATCTGCAGGAGAAAGATAGAAAATCCAATATCCTTGGATAGCACCATTTACCATATTAAATAAGAATCCCATTGCCATTACAGTGATTGGCATTTTGCTTTTGCCTTTAAGCAGGCAAGGGAAAATAAATGAACGTTGGAAATAGTGAGATTGGAAAATAAGGAAAATAATAAGTGGAGCAATTTCAAATGTTCTGTCGCTCATGCCCCATAGGTAAAGCATTACGAAGAATACAGGGCATTCCATGATTATCCATGCCACTTTGTTATTTATAGCAGGACCCCATTTGTCGCTAATCATTTTTCCGTAGCCAGCTTCTACAAAGTAAAGCGCTACAAATACTACTAGACCAGTGATGGCCATTAGAAGTAGTAGAAAGTTGAATTGTTCTAAAGACATAATTATAATAGTATAAGGTTTGTTTTAATACTCGAATTTAATATTATCCACCCAAAGTGTGTTTCCTACTGTACCAATAAACGCCCCTTGATTACCAGAAGTAATCATTAATATAATATGTGTAGGTTCTTCACCCTCTTCTGCCCAACCGATTTCGCGAATAAGTTCCATTTTACCTTCGCTGTTCATAGCCTTGTATTGAAGACCATCTTCGCCAGAAAGTTGCATGAAATCTTTGTAATATTCAGTATTTGAAATGTCGCCATAATGAATTGGGAAACGAGTGTTGTTTTGCCATTCTGGCACATTGTGGTCTAGTTGATAACGCATTGTACCCACACGTTTTGCAAAGATGCGTCCTTTTTCGTCTTCCCAACGTTTTTGTAAATAAACTATAAATTCACCCTTGTCTTGGCGGTCTTTTAAGCGGTAAGAACCTACTCCAGGGTGTTTCATAACGTAGTTGTTTGAAGAAATCAAGCATTTGTAGTCTAAAATCAATGCTTTTGGTTTTCTTGTGAAAGGAATACCCATTTCAATTTTTGCATACGGGTCGTTGGTGTTTGTAATAGGCTCGTATGTTTTGCCCAAGAAGAAACTACCAGATACTAGCACTTCCACATTGATAATGCCAAGCACCTTCACGCTTTCCATTTTTGTATCTAGTCTAGCGCATCTGCCATCGCCACGCACTTCTGGTTCCACTGAGCAACTGCCCTTTGAGATACCAGCTACTTTTGCATACACATTTGAAGAACTCCATTGAGTCTCAGGACCATAGACGTATGGAATATTGCCATCGATATGACCATTAGGTCCAATTACGTACACTGTTCTAGTTTGTCCACCAATGATGCCAGATTCATAAATGGTTCTAGAAGTCCAGCTCTCAAAATCACCATATTCAATAGGTTCCACCACTTGTGCAACCGCTGTGCTTGATAATGCTACAAAAGTAAAAGCAATGAATAATAATTTCTTCATGTTTCTATTTTAAAGTATTCAATCTGCAAAGATACTAATTAATTAGGAATTAGGAATTAGGAATTAGGAATTTTTGTGCAAGCCGAGTGCAAATAAGTTTACTTAATTTGCCGAGGCGCCGCCAAAAATCACGAGCGTAGCGAGTAACTTGAACAGCGAGAGCAGAAGCAAAGCTTGCTTTGATTATGCCGAACGAGAGCAACTTCAGCGAAGCTAACGTGAAAAAAATCACGAGCGCAGCGAGTAATTAGTAATTTTTTAATGTGCCTCCAACCAGTTGCTACCTATTCCGTAGTCGGCGATGAGTGGAACTTGCAGAGAATAAGCACTTTGCATTTCCTCTATTACTATCTCTTTTACCCTTTCAATTTCACTTTCAAGCACATTGAAGTTGAGTTCGTCGTGCACTTGAAGTATCATTTGCGATTGTATATTTTCCTCTTCAAATCTACGGTCTATGTTTACCATAGCGATTTTTATAATGTCGGCTGCACTACCCTGAATAGGTGCATTCACGGCATTTCTTTCGGCAAAAGACCTCACCACGCTGTTTGCAGAGTTTATGTCTGCAAGGTATCTCTTTCTGCCAAAAATAGTTTCTACATAGCCGTTTTCTTTGGCTTTGTTTATGCTATTTGTGATATATTCTTGCACTTGAGGATATGTTTTGAAATAGCCCTCTATCAAGGTTTTAGCCTCTGTACGAGATATTCCAAGTCTTTCACTTAGGCCAAATGCAGAAATACCATAAATAATGCCAAAGTTTGCTGTTTTAGCATTGCGTCTCATATCTTTTGTTACCTCAGATATTTCCACTCCGTAGATTTTTGCTGAGGTAGCAGTGTGAATATCCTCTCCAGCATTGAAGGCGTTTACCATATTTTCGTCGCCACTTAGGTGCGCCATAATGCGAAGTTCTATCTGAGAATAGTCGGCAGAGAAGAAAACGTGACCCTCGTCTGGAATAAATGCACGTCTTATTTCTTTGCCCATTTCGTCACGGATAGGGATATTTTGTAGGTTTGGATTGCTAGAACTAAGTCGTCCTGTGGCTGTAACGGTCTGATTATAAGAAGTATGTATCTTGCCTGTTTTGTGGTTAACAAGTTCTGGCAGTGCCTCTACGTATGTGCTTAGAAGTTTCTTTATGCCCCTATATTCAAGTATTTTCTTCACTATAGGATGTTTGCTAGATAGGCTTTCTAGCACTTCTTCAGATGTTACATATTGCCCAGTTTTGGTCTTTTTCGCCTTTTCTACTATTTTTAGTTTGTCGAAAAGAATTTCACCCACTTGTTTGGCAGAGCTTAGGTTAAATTCCTCTCCAGCAATCTCAGTGACCTCGTTTTGTATCTTCAAAATCTCCTCTCTAAGTTTGTCGGCAGAAGTATTTAGGGCGTTTGAGTCTATTCTCACGCCATTTAGTTCCATTTTTGCAAGACATTTCATTAGAGGCATCTCTATATTGTAGAAAAGGTGTTCTAGATTTTCTTGTTTTACCTTTTCAGATAGAATATTCCAAAGTCTTAGGGTAATATCTGCATCTTCTGCGGCATAATCACATACTTTTTCCACTTCCACACTCTCTAGAGTAAGTTGTTTTTTGCCTTTAGTTCCTACCAAATCCTCGTAGTGAATGGTTTGATAGTTTAAGTACACCTCTGCCAAGTAGTCCATACCGTGTTTTAGCTCTGGCTGAAGCAGATAATGTGCTATCATACAGTCGCATAACTCGCCTTTTAGGTTAATGCCATTCACGGCAAGCACCATAAGGTCAAACTTCATATTTTGACCAATTTTCTTGGTGTTTGGGTTTTCAAAAATTGGTTTAAGAGCTTCTATGATATCACTTTTGTTAGATTCGTTTACAGGAATGTAGTAGCCTTCTGTTTCTTTCCAAGAAAATGAAAGACCTAAAAGTTTGTCGTTGTATACGTCAAGACCTGTGGTTTCGGTATCAAAACAAAATGTGTTTTGTGTGCTCAAATTCCCGATGAAATCGGCAAAATTTGAACTATCTACAAGTGTATAATTATGTGGTGTATTTTCTATAGATTTTCTATCAGAAATGGCGGTTTCATCGGCAATTTCTGCTTGTGTGTCTGCTTCATCAAACAGGTCGAAAAGAGAAAGCTGTTTAGGCTCTGCCGATTTCTTTGGAGTTTGTCGAAGGGCAGTAGGTGTGGCGGTGCCTTCAGAATATTTAGAAATAAGACTTCTAAACTCTAGTTCTTGGAAAATATTTAGAAGTTCTGCCGTATTTGGACTTTTTACTACAAGTTCTTCTTCGTTTAGAGAAATAGGGGTATCTGTTTTAATGGTAGCCAAGAAACGAGAAAACTTAATTTGCTCTATATTGCTCTCCACTTTGGTTTTAAGCGCACCCTTAAGTGACTCTGTATTAGCAAGTAAGTTTTCAATACTGCCAAACTCTTGCAGAAGTTTCACAGCTGTTTTTTCGCCTACGCCAGGACAACCTGGGATATTGTCGCTACTATCACCCATAAGTCCAAGCAGGTCAATCACTTGACCCTGATTTTCAAGACCATATTTAGCTTTCACTTCCTCTACACCCAATATTTCATATCCACCAGAGTGCTTTGGTCTGTACATGAAAATATTCTCCTCTACAAGTTGTCCGTAGTCTTTGTCGGGAGTGAGCATATACACTGTAAAACCTTGTTTAGCAGCTTGTTTTGCAAGAGTACCTATTACGTCGTCTGCCTCATATCCACTCACTTCGTAGATAGGAATATTGTATGCTTTAAGCAATGTTTTTATGTAAGGAACAGCCTTTTTTATATCCTCTGGAGTAGATTCTCTTTGTGCTTTATATGCCTCAAATGCCTCGTGACGAAATGTAGGTCCGGCAGGGTCGAATGCCACCCCAAGGTGAGTTGGTTTTTCCCTTTTAAGAATGTCTTCTATTGTGTTTACAAACCCCAAAATAGCAGAAGTGTTTAGCCCCTGAGAGTTGATTCTAGGATTTTTTATAAAAGCAAAATAAGACCTGTATATCAGTGCGTAAGCGTCTATAAAGAAGATTCTTTTCATATAGTCATTTTTACAATAATGGGCAAAATTAGTGATTTTATTCATAATTTTATTATATTTGTCAAGCAATTAATTTCAAAACAGTAGCGATGAGAGAAAATGCAAATATAAAAAGTACTAGAATAAAGGATTATTATACAGATAAATGGAACATGATAAAGTCTGTTCTATTTACTGCAATTTTCTCTCTTGCATTCGTAAATCTTTACAAACCATTTGAGTCTGCTCGTTGGGTAGACGTTACAGAGGTAGGATATTTTATATATTCTTGCCTTTTTGTGTTTGTAGGCATTTGTGTGATTGCTATTAGCCGTATTTTAATGTATATTTTTGTACAAAGGGTGTCTTTGAGCTACTTAGAATACATTATTTGGCTTATAATGGAGGTGATAATCCTTTCTGGATTCTATACTCTTTATGTGATTTGGATTACTCCAAGTCTAGAATTCTTCAAATACGACGACATAATCACTGTTTTTAGAGAGGTAAATATTAATACTTTACTTGTTGTCTTTATACCTTATTTGGTGTCTTGGCTTTATATCAATAATATTAGTTTAAGACAACGTGTTTTGGAGTTAGAAGGTCTTGGACTTACACAAGTGGGAGTGGTGAATTTTGCCGATGAAAAGGGCGAAAATAAGCTGTCGCTCTCTTTAAATAGTTTGATTTTTATTGAGTCTGCCGACAACTATGTAGAGATAAATTATATCAGTCAAAACAAGTTGAATAAGTTCCTTTTGAGAAACTCTATGAAGCGTATGGAGGAACTACTTGTTGGTACAAATGTATGTCGTTGCCATAGGTCGTTTATTGTGAATATGGAGCACGTTACAGCAATGCGCAGAAATGCAGACGAACTAGAAATGGAATTTAAAATTCCTGATATAAAGAAGATTCCTATCTCTAAGACCTACGTGAAAAAAATAAGCGAGATGTTTATGCATCTCGCTCCGAAATTGTCTGAGGATTCTCCTTCTTAAAGAGGCCTCACTGAGTGATACTTTAAAATTAGAATTAACTGTATAAGAAACGTTTTATACTCTTTTTAGGTGTTTTTGCAAACTCTTCTGCCACAAGTTCAAAGTTGCTTATCTTGCAGAAACGTGGTATAAGTTTGTTTACCTTAGCGCAGTTCATTTCCATGATTTCTTCTGGAGTTTTGCCTGTTTCTTTCTTAATAGCAGCAGTATCGGCATAAACAAGAGCAACCAATTTGTCTCCTCTGCTCACTACCACAGATTCTATCACGTAAGGCATGTTATTTACCTTATCTTCAAGTTCTTCTGGGTAGATGTTTTGACCATTGCCACTTAAAATCATGTTTTTATTTCTACCGCGGATAAAGATATTGCCGTTTGCGTCGATTACACCAAGGTCGCCAGTTTTCATCCAGCCATCTTCTGTAAAGATAGCATCAGTAGCAGTTTGGTTTTTGTAGTAACCGTTCATTACGCTGTCGCCTTTAACCATAATCTCACCAACCACTTTTGCAGGGTTTTCTGAGTCGATTTTCACTTCCATTCTATCCACGATTCTACCGCAAGAACGTATTTTAAACTCGTCCCATGGGGTGTAAGCGATAAGAGGAGCGCATTCTGTCATACCGTAACCAACACAGTATGGGAATTTAATTTGTTTTAGGCATTTTTCCACTTCGTGGTTAAGAGCAGCACCACCAATAATTAGGTATTTTAGGTTGCCACCAAATGCAGACATTAGTTTTTCGTAAACCTTTTTTCTAATCACTTTGTTGATACCAGGTAGATACCAAAGTACACGTACTAGAGGTTTGTGAATAGCAGGGAAGATAGATTTTTTGAAGATTTTTTCTATTACCAATGGCACGGTAAGTATCATGTAAGGGTGCACTTCTGATAATGCTTTTAATAACACTTGAGGTGAAGGGGTACGGTTCAAGAAGTAAACATGACACCCGCCAGCCAATTGATATAAGAATTCGAATGTTAAACCGAACATGTGAGCAAGAGGAAGCATAGAA
>JAEIGA010008692.1_pt1 | contig 15372 bp, 11 predicted proteins | sample 9270691 | NCBI WGS metagenome assembly JAEIGA01 (sample SAMN17057246, study PRJNA624740) | gut metagenome | biome: biome; isolation source: fecal sample | host: Bos grunniens | place: China: Xizang | collected 2019
ACGGCCTCTCATGAATGCCAAAGGCGCTATCTGCACCACATTCTGCTCCATCATCTCACGGAGTTTCTGGGCAGGAATCATATCCTCCAAGGCATCGTATAGCGGTTGCAGATACGGATCTATCTTATCCCTCATATCGCCCGGCAGGAAACCCAGTTTCTCTCCGGCTTCAACAGCAGGCCGGGAAAGTATTATTTTTCGTATCTCCTTGTTCTTCAGCGAGCGTACTGCCAATGCTATGCTCATGTACGTCTTACCGGTACCGGCAGGCCCTGTGGCAAAGATCATATCATTCTCCTGGTAAAGGCGCACCAGTCTCTGCTGGTTCTCGCTTCGTGCAGAAATGGGTTTACCCGTAACACTATACACGACAACGCCTTCCACACCCTCCTTGCTGACGCGTTCACCATGCAGGATATGCAGGATATCTTCCTCGGTAAGACTGTTGTACTTCACACAGTGCTTCTGAAGTTTCTCCACATTCTCCTCCAATGCACACATCTCCAGCTCATCACCCATAACATGAAGCACGTTGCCACGTGCCACAATGCGCAACTTGGGGTAAAGAGCCTTTACCATCTGGATATTTACGTTATTCACCCCATAGAACACCACGGGATCCACGTCTTCCAATATGATATGCTTCTCTATCATCAATTAACTACTTTCGTGCACAAAGTTACATAATATATTTGGATTATACGCCATTTTATAATAACTTTGTCTCGAAAATCATGAGACGCTTAAAGAAAAACTACTACTTAGGTCTATTCTGCTGTATAGTGGGAATATTGGGACTGGTGAGGCTGGCTAACGAAGGCATCACCACAGACAAACAGTGCACCACACTGCCAAACGCTACGGATGGCGAGAGCAAAGAATACACAAGCCACAGTTCTGACAGCAATTCCCCGGAGATACCCCAAGACAGTTCTGCCAAAGGAACAAGCAACCCTCTATCACAAGGAAAGCCCAGAACAACATTTCACCCCATCTACTCCGTCCCTTCCTTCAGCGGCACATTCCGCGACTTGCAGGAAACACACGCCGAGAGCGCAAGGCGATGGGGCGTAAAACCCGTAAGGAACCGGATTGAAGCAGAAAAGAGAAAGGACGAACTTGTTTTCATCGGCAACAATCCTTTTTACAAGATAGACCCGGGCATGAGCAGCAGTATACCCTACCTTGTGCCACATGCTGCCTCAGTTTTGGAAACCATAGCCCGCAACTATCTGGACTCGCTTCACGTAAAAGGTATACCCTTGCACAAAATACTGGTAAGCAGCGTACTGCGAACAGAAGAAGATGTCGAAAGACTACGCCGCATCAACGTCAATGCTTCACCTGAATCATGCCACAGGTATGGCACCACCTTCGACATCCCCTACAACAGATACCACACCGTTGCACCTCCGGGCGAAACCAGACGCTCTGTACAGAACGACACCCTTAAATGGATTCTGGCAGAAGTGCTTCGCGATGCCAGGAAGAACGGGCTATGCCACATAAAATACGAGATAAAGCAGGGATGTTTCCACATTACCGCAAGATGAAGGAGTACGGACTCATAGGCCATCCCTTGGGACATAGTTTCAGCAAAAAGTTCTTCACTGACAAATTCTGCCGTGAAGGAATAGATGCGTCATACACAAACTTTGACATCCCCCATGCCAGCATGCTCATGGACATCATCCAGGAGCACCCAAACCTTGTAGGAGTAAACTGCACGATACCCCACAAGGAATCCGTCATGCAAATACTGGACAAAATCACTCCGGAAGCACAGGAAATAGGCGCTGTCAATGTAATAAAAATTCTGCGTTCTAAAGAGCATGGCACCGGCACACCCGAACGGGGCTTCAGACTTATTGGGTACAACAGCGACATATTAGGTTTCAAGCAAAGCATCGCACCTTTGCTGAAAGCATCCCACAAGAATGCACTTATCCTTGGAACAGGCGGAGCTGCTAAAGCAGTGGCCGTAGGGTTAAGGCAACTTGGACTGACATACACCAATGTCAGCCGCAAGCCAAAGGAAGGCTACCTTACCTACGAAGACATCACCACAGCAACAATGAACAAGTTTCAAGTCATAGTAAACTGCACTCCTGTCGGGATGTTTCCACATATTGACGAAGCGCCACAACTGCCCTATGAGGCACTCACGCCACAGCACATTCTCTTTGATCTAATTTACAATCCCGAAGAGACTCTATTTCTAAAGAAAGGCAAGGAACAAGGTGCCGCAACCAAAAACGGCATGGACATGCTACGCCTACAGGCTCTGGCGGCATGGGACATCTGGACCAAATAAACGACCTTTCATTTGCACAGCTCATTCTTTTTACGTATCTTTGCGCTCGTAATAATATAAAATTTTCATCTATGAGCAACCAAAGATACATGATGCGTGGCGTTTCAGCTGCAAAGGAAGACGTACACAATGCCATAAAGAACATAGACAAAGGTCTGTTCCCCCAGGCTTTCTGCAAAATCATCCCCGACATTTTGGGTGGCGACCCCGAATACTGCAACATCATGCATGCAGACGGTGCCGGCACAAAGTCATCGTTGGCATATATGTACTGGAAGGAGACCGGCGACCTGGGCGTATGGAAAGGCATAGCACAGGATGCCCTTATCATGAACACCGACGACCTGCTTTGTGTGGGTGCTGTTGACAACATCCTTGTAAGTTCCACCATCGGCCGCAACAAGATGCTCATCCCAGGTGAGGTTATCTCTGCCATCATTAACGGCACCGACGAGCTCATGGCCGAGATGCGCGAAATGGGTGTAGGCATCTACGGCACTGGCGGCGAGACTGCCGATGTGGGCGACCTCGTCCGCACCATCATCGTGGACAGCACCGTCACCTGCCGCATGAAGCGTAGCGATGTGATTGACAACGCCAACATCCGACCCGGCGATGTCATTGTAGGTCTTTCAAGTACAGGACAGGCGACCTACGAGAAGGAGTACAACGGCGGCATGGGCAGCAACGGTCTCACCTCAGCACGACACGACGTATTCAACAAATACCTTGCCGAGAAGTATCCCGAGAGCTACGACCATCAGGTGCCCGAAGAACTGGTGTACAGCGGCAAGTACAAGCTCACCGATGAAGTGGAAGGCGCTCCCGTATGCGCTGGAAAGCTGGTTCTCTCCCCCACCCGCACCTATGCTCCCGTTGTTAAGAAGATGCTGGACGAGATGCGTGCCGACATCCATGGCATGGTACACTGTACCGGAGGCGCCCAGACCAAGGTGCTGCACTTCGTCAGCGACAACTGCCGTGTCATCAAGGACAACATGTTCCCCGTTCCCCCTCTGTTCCGCGCCATTCAGGAAGAAAGCCAGACCGACTGGAGCGAGATGTACAAGGTGTTCAACATGGGCCACCGTCTGGAGGTATATGTTGCACCCGAAATGGCAGAAAAGGTTATTGCTATTGCTAACTCCTTCAACATCGACGCACAGATTGTGGGACACATCGAAGAAGGCAAGAAGAGCCTGACCATCAAGAGCGAGTTCGGCGAGTTCAACTACTAAAACAAACGACAAGAGTAAAGAAAAATGGCAAACAGTTTGCTTGAACGACTGGAAGGATTGGTATCACGCTTCGAGGAGGTATCAACACTTATTACGGACCCCAACGTGATTGCCGACCAGAAAAGATATGTTAAACTCACCAAGGAGTACAAGGACCTTGGAAAGATTGTGGACGCCCGCAAGGAATATGTAGGGTGTCTGCAAAACATATCCGATGCAAAGGAGATGCTGGCAATAGAGGATGATCCCGAAACCAAGGAGATGCTTCGCGAGGAACTCTCAGCAAGCGAGAAGCGTATCCCCGAACTTGAAGACGAGATAAAGCTTCTTCTCGTCCCTGCCGACCCCGAAGATGACAAGAACGTAATTATGGAAATTCGTGGCGGTACCGGCGGCGACGAAGCGGCAATTTTTGCCGGCGACCTTTTCCGCATGTACAGCAAGTACATTGAGACCAAGGGATGGAAGATGGCCATCTCCAGTTTCAACGAAGGTTCCTCTGGTGGCTTCAAGGAAATCATCTTCAGCGTTACCGGCGAGGGGGTTTACGGCATCATGAAGTACGAGAGCGGTGTTCACCGCGTTCAGCGCGTACCTGCTACTGAGACACAGGGCCGAGTACACACGAGTGCTGCAACGGTAGCAGTCCTTCCCGAAGCCGAAGAATTTGACGTGGAAATCAACGAAGGTGCCATCAAGTGGGACACCTTCCGCTCCAGCGGTGCCGGTGGACAGAACGTAAACAAGGTTGAGTCCGGCGTACGAGCACGCTACATGTGGCGCAACCCCTTCACCAACGAGGACGAGGAAATCCTGATTGAATGTACCGAAACCCGCGACCAGCCCAAAAACAAGGAACGAGCCCTGGCACGCTTGCGCACCTTCATTTACGACAAGGAGCACCAGAAGTATCTGGACGACATCGCCTCCAAGAGAAAGACAATGGTATCCACCGGCGACCGCTCGGCAAAGATTCGCACCTACAACTATCCACAGGGACGCATCACCGACCATCGCATAGGCTACACCATATATAATCTTGGCGCCTTCATGGACGGCAGCATACAGGACTGCATAGACCACCTCATCGTAGCCGAAAACGCCGAGCGCCTAAAGGAAGCAGAGCTATAAGGCACCTTCCCAACTACCCCATATAGAATCTCTATAAATACTAGAATGACTAGAAATACTAGAATGACTATAGGAACTAGAAATACTATAAAAACACAAACAATCAACAAATCCTAAATACTATGACCAGACAAGAGCTCATCCAGAATATCAAAACAAAGCGAAGTTTCCTCTGCGTTGGTCTCGACACCGACTTGAAAAAGGTGCCCGCACACCTGCTGAACGAAGAGGACCCAATCTTCGCCTTCAACAAGGCCATAATCGATGCCACCGCAGCATACTGTGTGGCATACAAGCCCAACCTGGCCTTTTACGAGGCCTTTGGCGTAAAGGGCCTCATGGCATTTGAAAAGACTGTAAAGTACATCCAGGAGAACTATCCCGACCAGTTCATCATTGCCGATGCAAAGCGTGGCGACATCGGCAACACTTCTGCCATGTATGCACGTACCTTCTTTGAGGAATACAATCTGGACTCTGTCACCGTGGCCCCCTACATGGGCGAGGACAGCGTAACTCCTTTTCTGGGGTACGACGGCAAGTGGGTCATTCTCCTTGCACTGACCAGCAACAAGGGCAGCCATGACTTCCAGCTCACAGAAAGCACCGACGGCGAGAAACTCTTCCAGAAAGTTCTGCGCAAGAGCCAGGAATGGGCAGGCAACGACCAGATGATGTATGTTGTTGGTGCCACACAGGGACAGGCCTTTGAGGAAATCCGCAAGATTGTCCCCGACCACTTCCTCCTTGTTCCTGGCGTTGGCGCACAGGGCGGTTCTCTCAGCGAGGTATGCAAATACGGCATGACACAGGAATGCTGTCTGCTGGTAAATAGTTCACGTGCTATCATCTACGCCGACAGCACAGAAAACTTTGCTAAGGCAGCAGCAGAGGCTGCCAAGGCTGTGCAGCAGGAGATGGAGGCAGAACTGAACAGCCGCAGTATCTGATTTGCCCTTAATCCATAGAAATTCAGGACGCTTATTGACATCACCATGGAATTCAGTGCACAAATGATAGCTGGACTTGTTGGAGGAACCATAGCAGGTGACCCACAAGTCTCCGTATCCGACTTTGCCAAGATAGAGGAAGGTCGCCCCGGTTGCATCAGTTTTCTTGCCAACGACAAATACGAGCATTACATCTACACCACCGAGAGCAGCATAGTGCTTGTAAACGACAGTTTTGAACCTAAGCAGGATATCAAGGCAACATTGATAAAGGTCCCCAATGCCCGCGAGGCTGTAGCCAACCTCATCAACATATATGTCAGCATGAAGCCGAAGCCAAAAGGCATAGACTCTACAGCTTTCATCGACCCCAGCGCAACAATTGGCAAGGACGTGTACATAGGTCCGTTTGTGGCCATCGGAGCTAAGGCTGTAATCGGAGACGGCTGCATATTGCATCCTCATGCTACGGTGGGAGCAGGGGCAGTCATTGGCAAGGATACCGAGATGCACCCCAACAGTGTTGTCTACCACGGCTGCAAGGTGGGCGAAAGGTGCATCCTGCATGCCGGAAGTGTGATTGGCGCTGACGGTTTTGGTTTTGAACCAACAGAAGACGGTTACAAGAAGATTGCCCAAATAGGCATTGCCGTTCTTGAAGACGACGTGGAAATTGGCGCCAACACATGTGTGGACCGTGCTGTTATGGGCGAAACAATAATACACAAGGGGGTAAAAATTGACAACCTCGTACAAATAGGCCACAACTGCGAAGTAAACAGCCATACTGTTATGTCTGCACAGGTTGGCGTTGCCGGTTCCACCAAGATTGGCGAATGGTGCATGTTCGGTGGGCAGGTAGGCATAGCAGGCCATGCCACTATTGCCGACAGGACTATGGCAGGCGCCCAGTCTGGCATACCCAACAGCGTCAAGAAACCCAACCAGGAACTCATGGGCACCCCAGCCATAGATCCCCGTGTATGGTGGAAGGCACAGGCTGTAGTGAAGCAGCTGCCCGACATGTGGACATCCATGAACCGAATGAAGAAAGAGATTGAAGAACTGAAGGCCAGACTTCAAGAACTGGGGAGCAACACACATTGACTCCACCTTCTGGCAATACTGTTCTTCCATACCATTATTATATATATAATATGAGACAACGCACATTAGCATCTTCTTTCACCCTGCAGGGCAAAGGACTGCACACTGGCAAGAACCTTACAGTCACATTCTGTCCTGCCCCAGAAAACCACGGTTACAAGATACAGCGTACCGACCTGGATGGGCAGCCAACCTTTGATGCCATTGCGGAAAACGTAATAGAAACCACCCGTGGCACAGTACTTGGTGTAGGTGAGGCAAGATGCAGTACAGTGGAGCATGCATTCAGTGCCCTCTACATTCATGGTATAGACAATGTTCTTGTCCAGGTAGACGGACCGGAATTCCCCATTCTTGACGGAAGTGCCACACCCTATGTTCAGAAGATAGCAGAAGTGGGCTACATTGAGCAGAATGCCGACAAGAACTGGCTCAGAATAGACCAGCCGATAGAATATAAGGATGAAGCAACAGGCTCGCACCTCTCCATACTGCCTGCTGAAAGTTTTTCTGTTTCTGTCTCCATAGACTTTAATTCGCCATTATTGCCTCCCCAGACTGCATCGCTCGAGAACATCAATGCCTACGACAAGGAGATCAGTGCAGCGCGCACCTTTGTCTTTGTACGCGAAATTGAACCGCTTCTATCCTATGGTCTCATCAAGGGTGGCGATCTGGACAATGCTGTTGTTATATACGACAAGGAGACAACCCAGGAAAGTTTGGACAAACTATGCAGACTAACAAACGCAGAGCATCACGATTCCAAGCACCTTGGGTACATTCAGCACAAGCCTTTGGTATGGGAGAACGAACCCGCCAGGCACAAGCTGCTTGACGTCATAGGCGACATATCACTGGTAGGCCGCCCCATCCTTGGGCATATCATTGCCTCAAAACCAGGACACTCTGTCAACAACAAGTTTGCCCGCCTGCTCAGAACAGAGGAAATGCAAAATTCATAGACAAATACATAACAACATAGATAAAATGATCAGTCCCTTAGCATACATACACCCCGAAGCACAGATCGGAGAGAATTGCGAAATTGGCCCCTTCTGCTACATCGACAGGAATGTAGTAATCGGAGACAACAACGTACTGATGAACAGCGTCACCGTTCTGTATGGTGCACGCATAGGCAACGGCAACAAGTTCTTCCCTGGTGCAGTAATCAGCGCCATCCCGCAGGACCTGAAGTTCAAGGGAGAAGAAACAACTGCAGAGATTGGTGACAACAATACTTTCCGAGAGAATGCAACCATGAACCGCGGTACGGCAGCCAAGAACAGGACTGTCGTCGGAAGCAACAACCTCTTCATGGAGGGAGTGCATATCGCACACGACGATATCATTGGCAGCGAGTGCATCATAGGCAACGGCACGAAACTGGCTGGCGAAGTAACCATTGATGACCGAGCCATCCTTTCTGCCAATGTGCTCGTACACCAGTTTACCAGAATCGGCAGTTATTGCATGGTGGGTGGCGGAACAAAGGTTGCACAGGACATTCTCCCCTACTCTCTCATTGCACGCGATCCAGCAGCGTATTGCGGACTAAACGTTGTGGGACTTCGCCGACGCAATTTTGAACGTGAGACAATAGACAACATACACAAGGCCTATCAGATAATCATGCAAGGCAACGGTCTGCTGAAGGACCTTCTCATACGTGTTGAAAATGAAATTCCCGCTTGCCCGGAGAAAGACTACATCCTGGACTTCATCCGAACCAGCCAGCGAGGTTTTACAAGATAAAATATCATGACATACCGTATCCTTGTTTTCAGCGAAGAGGAAGAGAATTTTGTAATTGAAATCATGGCTTCTCCCTCAACCACTTTCCACGAGTTGCACGCACTTATCATGGAGGCCTGCGAATACACGGAAACTGGCAACCATCAGTTCCTTATCTGCAACGAGGCATGGAAGGTGAAGGAAAAGATACATCTTCATAGCCCGCAATCAGTAGGTATGGACGAAGACCTATATATGATGGATGAAGTTCGCTTGGAAGATTTCCTTGAGGAGGATGGCCAGCACATAGCATACATCTATGAGCCAAGTTCCAGAAAGACACTTTTACTGGAACTCGTAGAAAACATGTTTGGCAAAAAGACGGACGGAGCGCATGTAAGCAGAAGAAAGGGAACGGCACCTGTGCAGTTCGACTACTCCGAAGAGATTCCCGTTCCACAAACCACAACACCCAATACAACAGAAACGGACTACGACGATACTGTTGAGACAGACGACGGAGACCTCTTCTCTGCCGACGAACTGGACGCAGAGGGATTTGAAGTAAACGAGATGTAGACTTTAACCCAAATCGGCCATTAGACTGTTTGCGCCAATGACCGATTTGGTGTTAAGACACCCTATTAAGACATGTCCGTCCATAGAACATAAATCATGACACCCACATTAGTCGTAATTCTTGGACCCACCGCTGTAGGGAAGACCGAACTGACGCTCTCCCTTGCAGAACATTTTAACTGTCCGATACTGAACTGCGACTCCAGGCAAATTTATCGCGACATGAAAATTGGCACTGCGTCTCCCACACCGGAGCAGCTATGTAGGGCCAAGCATTATTTTGTAGGCGAACTTGCACTTGGCGACTATTACAGCGCAGCAAGATACGAGCAGGAAGTGCTCTCCCTTGCATCCGAACTTTTCAAAACGCACTCAACACTTATCCTTTCAGGAGGGAGCATGATGTACATTGATGCCGTATGCAATGGCATAGACGACATCCCCACTATTGACGAGGAGGTAAGAACCACACTTTCCGCCAGATTAAAGGAAGAGGGACTGGACACGCTCTTGGCAGAACTTCGCCTTGTAGACCCTGAACATTATGATTACGTGGACAAGAAAAACACAAAACGCGTGGTCCATGCACTTGAAGTTTACTACACAACCGGCAAACCATACTCATCCTTCTTGACGCGGAAAACCTTGAGGAATGGAGAGAATACAGGCAAATCCAACATCCGCCCATTCAATATTATTAAAATAGGACTTGAACGCCCTCGCGAAGAACTGTTCTCACGGATCAATGCCAGGGTGGACCAGATGGTCAATTCCGGCCTTCTCCACGAAGCAATGAAACTTATGCCACATCGCGACAAGAATGCCCTTAATACCGTGGGATACAAGGAAATGTTCAACGTTCTTGATGGAACGTGGGAATTATCTATGGCTATAGAACGCATAAAGAAAAACACAAGGGTTTATGCAAAAAAACAAATGACCTGGTTCAAACACGACAGTACCATCAAATGGTTCCACCCACATGACAAGGAAGACATCCTGCGCTACATCGAATCACATACCAAAATTCTTCAATAAGCGGACATCTCCGCTTATTTTTTTTATGAAAAGCATTAAAAACTGGCCATATCCTATGAGCAGCATTTAGTATTACGACAATCTTAAACCCAAATCATTAGACTGTTCTGCGTTAATGAAACCTTCTTTTTGCCATCTGTCTCGTCACTTCTCAGTTAGGAAGTAACCCCATTGCGCCCTCAAAGTGGCAAAACATCTGTTCAAGAATTAAGGCTATAATCATCACTAATAACGCTAATGGCTGATTTGGTTTAAATGTAATAGTTTTTCATAATAAGCAAGCATGCATTAAAGTCCGTATAAGCATGGATCCAGAAATGTTCATAGGACAGCAAAAGTTAATTCAAGCGAGGATTGACTTACGTCCTCACTTGGACAAAGGTGTGAATATACCGAGGACACACCCGAAAGAATACCGAGGACGAACCTGCGAGAATACCGAGGACAATACCGCATCCAAACATCTCCATATAGTCGCTTGCATATCAGTTCGTTAGCATCCGTCTAAAAAACACATCCTCATATCTGCTTTTAGAAGACCAATTCACAAGGAAGGCGAATAAACCCTCTATAACACATCCATAAGTATTGTAATAATTTTTACACTATTTCAATGCACGTATATTCTGCTGGCCAAAATATACTCGGCAACCACCTCTTTGACTTCACTCAAAAGCACCGCAAACTTCATTTACCTCAAATTGGTCATTAGACTGTCACTCACCACTGAAGTCATCATCATGTGACCTGATCAAAATTAAAGGCTATTATCATCATAACGCCAATGACCGATTTGGATTTAACACTAAGGCCTGAGCAACAGAAATCAACCGGCACCACATCAAATACCAGTCCACGGACTGTTCCGCCACCTTCTTCACCAACCTTCAATAGCCACGAAATTCTGGAATGCCGGAATAGCAATAAGTGTCAACTATACACCTTGCACAAACCCCGCTTTTTTAACATTTCAACACATTCTTAAGGTCTTTTTTGTGTTAAATTACGCTTGTTTGCAAAACATATACGCGTGTAAGACTGTTTATTTCCACAAAAAACCTTAAATTTGCTATCACGTTATATTAAAATCTGACAAAAGGGGCATACTATGCACCCACAAAACAAAGAAAAGAAAATCAATACCGGAAAAACAGAGAAAAACAACAATTAACCAAAACAATTTATAAAACCAAAAATTATGCGTATGAGAAACCGTTTGAACAAATGTAGCAAGCATGTGGCCTTCGCCGCATGTATGCTGGCTCTCGGCGGAAGCTTCTCGGCATGCCACGATGAGTACACACTGGACGATGCAAAACCAGTGTGGCTTAATTCCAGCATCTACGAGACTCTTGAGAGCGACGGAAGTTACACGAACTACTTGCGCCTGATTGCCGACCCCGACGTTAACTCGGGCGACAGCGAAGAAAGCTCTTTGGTGCAGATTTTGTCGCGTACAGGTTCGAAGACGGTATTTGCAGCCAACGACCAGGCATGGGAGAACTTCTTCGCTGCAAATGCCAAGTTGCCAGAGGCCAACCCCTGGCACAATGCCCAGAGCTACGACAAGCTCTCCAAGAGCCAGAAGAAGCTCCTGCTCCACACCAGCATGCTCAACAATGCCATCGTGATGGAGAACCTGGCAAGCAGTTCTGGCACTTCACCACAGAGAGGCCAGTACCTGCGCCGTTACACCGACGTGGAGGTGGTTGACACAATCACCAAGATTTCTGTTACAGACCTGCCCAAGACCTACTGGAACCTGGACAAGCAGGCTACAGAAGAAGGTGCAGCAGCACCTGAAGTAGACCAGTGGAGCAGAATCCGCAACGGCGGTCTGTTGGGCTACGACTCCATCTATATGGTACTCGACAGTTCTCTGTCCATGATGGTGCACTTCACCAATGAGTACATGGCAATGAAGCAGATTACCGATGCCGACTTCCGCGTATTCATGGGTCGCGACCGCATCACAAGCGACGTGCATGTCTACGACGCACATCTTGACAGCGCCGACATCACTTGCGAAAACGGTTATCTGAACATGACCGAGAAGCCCCTTGTCCCCATGGCAAACATGGCTGAGGTGATCCGCACAAACGGCAAGACCAACATCTACAGCCATATTCTGGACCGCTTCTCTGTCCCCTTCCAGAACAAGACCGTGGGTCGTCTGTTCTCAAGACTTCACCCCGAGCTGTTTGCAGAAACCGACACCCTCTACACAAAGCGCTACTACTCCAAGAGAACTTATGGTTCTACCGAGAGCTCTGACGTGGCACTTACCAATGACGAGCGTGGCGTTCTCTTCAACAATACCGGTGAGGCTACCCTGAAGTTCGATCCAGGATGGAACGGCTACTTCCCCATCGGCAGCACTCCCGAGGAGGACATGGGTGCAATGTTCGTTCCCAACGATGAGCAGATGTTGTGGTACTTCAACGAAGGTGGTGGCAGAACCCTCATCGAGGAGTTCACCAAGGATCCCGCCGCAAGCTACTCCATCAACGACCTGGAGACTCTCTTCATGGACATCGACCAGATTCCCCTGAAGATTATCCAGTCTATCATCAACCAGGGTATGTTCATCAGCTTCGTAGAAACTGTTCCCAGCAAGATGCTCAAGCAGCGCGAGGCTGTAACACTGGAGCAGATCTTTGAAGAAGCAGATACCAAGCTGGCTTCTCAGGGTGGTAGAATTGACACCGTTCTGATGGCTTGTAACGGTGCCGTATATATTATGAATAATGTATTCGCACCCTCAGACTACAACTGTGTGGCTACTCCCGCATACATCCGTTCAAGCAACCGCATCATGCGCTGGGCTATCTACAGCGACTTTGACGGTCAGAACTACATGGGCTTGAACTACTATGCTTACCTCAAGGCCATGCAGAGCCGCTTCTCATTCTTCATGCCCAGCGACAAGGCTCTGGAGTACTACTACGACCCCATGAGTTTCACCAGCAAGCTGCCCCGTGTGATGCGCTTCATGTACACCAAGGGTAACTTCCCCTTCGCTACCAAGGAATATCAGAAGAGAGCAGTTCTTGCCAACTTTGACGTTACCACCGGTACCATCGGCAACGACCTGCTGACACAGTCTACCAACAACACTGAGATTATCAACCGTCTGCGCCAGATGCTGGAGCACAATACCGTGGTACACGAGAACGGTATCAATGCCATCAACACCGAAGAGGACCAGTACTATCTGTCTAAGAACGGTATGGGTATCAAGGTTACCCGCGGAGCTAATGGTGTAATCTATGCTCAGGGCGGTTTCCAGCTTGAGAACGAGCGTGAGGGTCTTGCTGACAATCATCCCGGTATCCTCAAGTGTAACGTAGCAGAGAAGGGCGAGTACAAGAATGGTTGGACATTCACTCTGGACGCTCCCCTGATTCCCGCAGCACGAAGCGTGTTCAGCGTGATATCAAACATCAAGCGTGGCCAGAAGGGCGATCCTGCGGACTACAGCAACGATGAGACCATCAACTCAAATCCCTACTACGAGTTCTTCAGACTCTGTAACGAGCTTGACGACAACCTGATCACAAAATCAGGTCTTGTTGACGAGAACGACCCCAAGTACGACATCAGCACTCCCACTGGCGAGAAGGCACTTCTGGCTGCTATCGACAAGTTCAGAACCTTCATCGACAACAATGCAGTTGACTACAACGTGCAGTTCTTCGACAACTACAACTACACAGTGTACGCTCCCACCAACGAGGCAGTGAAGGCTGCTATAGAAAAGGGTCTGCCCACATGGGAAAGCATCCAGGAGGACTACGAAAAGTGCGACAAGAACGACGATGGTTCACTGAAGAGCGAGGTAGACAAGCTCCGTCTGCAGTATAAGATTACCTATCTGACCAACTTCGTCCGCACACACTTTGCCGATAAGACTTTCTTTGCTGACAAGTCTGATACCAACGTGGAACAGATTACCAGCAGTTACAACAATGATAATGGCTTGTTCGTAAAGGCATTTGCAAAGCGCGACAATGGTCAGCTTCAGGTTAAGGACAACACTGAAACCGGCAAGTGGATCAACGCTGTTTACACCACCGCCGACGGACGCGATGTCAAGAACATCATGACCTGCGACAGAGAGTGTAATTCTAAGGTTAAGGACCAGAGCATGAATGGTAAGACCGTAGTTGCTACCAGCTACGCCGTAGTTCATCTCGTTGACGGTGTCTTGAACCATGTTCAGCTGAATGAGGACGGAACATATCCTGACTTCCAGAAGGAGGCAGAGGAGGCAGAGGGTAAGGCTGCCCGTGCTTACATTCAGAAATTCGCAATCCGATAAAAACACAAACCATGAATAATATCATAAAGTTATTTTTGCTGTGGGCAGTTGTCATGATGGCACTGCCAGCCAACGCACAGCGCCGTATCTCCGGTACAGTATCGGACGATATCGATGTGATTATCGGTGCCAACGTCAAGGAGGTTGACAAGAACAACCGTATCCTGAATGCAGCGGTAACCGACTTCAACGGTAACTTTACCATGACCCTGAAGGACGACAAGAGCAATCTGGTCATCTCCTATATGGGTTACAAGACAGTTACCATCCCCACTGCCGGCAAGACAGTGTTCAAGATTCACATGGAGGACAACACCAAGACCCTGAAGGACGTTGTCGTAAAGGGTACCAAACTGGCAGCGACCACCGGTCTTGACATTCCCGAGCGCGAGTTCTCTGGTGCAGTACAGAAATTCGACATGGCTGATCTGGACGGTCTGTCATTTACCTCTGTCGACGAAGCTCTGCAGGGTCAGATTGCCGGTCTGGACGTTGTTGCCAACTCTGGTAATGCCGGTGCAGGTACAACAATGCGCTTGCGCGGTACCAGCACTCTGAACGGTAACGCACAGCCTCTGATTGTCGTTAACGACCACATCTTCGAACTTCCCGACGATGCCATGCAGGGCGTGGACTTCTCCAACATGGACAACGAGGAGCAGTTCTCTACCCTTTTGAACGTGAACACCGAGGATATAGAGAGCATCACCGTACTTAAGGACGGTTCTGCCGCCAAGTGGGGTGCCAAGGGTTCTAACGGTGTTATCGAGATTAAGCTGAAGCGCGGTAAGCGTGGTCCTACCAATGTTACCTTCAACTATAAGTTCACCGGCACATGGCAGCCTGAAGGCTACAAGATGCTCAACGGTGACGAGTACACAATGTACATGAAGGAGTCATACTACAACCCCACCAATACCTCAAAGTCTATCCTTGAGCTTGACTACAACAACACCT
>JAEIGA010008693.1_pt1 | contig 15372 bp, 15 predicted proteins | sample 9270691 | NCBI WGS metagenome assembly JAEIGA01 (sample SAMN17057246, study PRJNA624740) | gut metagenome | biome: biome; isolation source: fecal sample | host: Bos grunniens | place: China: Xizang | collected 2019
CGCAACTTCTTGCTCTACTTTTTCAACTAAATCAGCCATAATGAGTTTATTTCCTTTCTGGTTTATATTTTTATTCACTATAATTAATTTAGAAGAATTGAGCCACTTGGAGACATTTCAATTAGTTTTTCATCGAAAACATTAGATATACTAATACTCAACAATTTCGACATTGCAGAAGCCCTTGTCATTATGGCTTGATTATACATTGAGAAGTCTTTCGCTGAATAAATCCAACCGCCACTTAGGCCAGTTCTGATTTCATCATCAGTAAATCCAGTTTTAAATTTATTTGGCATACGATTATAATTAGCACCGTTTGGGTCATTGACCATTATCAATCCATCATCGTTAATTCCGACTAATAAAATATAATGGCCGCCACTAGTAAAAATACTATTTGAATTCATTAATACAGCAACCATCTTCCCCTCTTCAAGAGCCGTGCGCATTTCGTTAAAATTATAAGTTTTCTTTTCTATAGGCAAACCAATAATATCGAAAGACTCATCAAATGCTCCTCCGCCAGTGCCTCCATAGATATGCTTTTTGAATAAAGGAATTAAGTCTTCTGGTTCATAATCTTCATTCAAATAATAATTAGCCAGCATAGTTAAACATGTTACTCCACATCCAGATGACGCGACAGTACGTCCGCCATGCGCAAATGGAACGTGTGGATAATCTGTTTGTAAAATCAATGGAACATCTACAACCGTGTTGTCGATTATCGTATTGGCATTATTTAATGCTAAAATTAATATTTCCCTCTCTCTAATCTCTGAATCATCTTGATAGTTGTCTTTTCTGTTTACCAATTCCTCATATGAAGATTGTGCAAATGTCAAAGATACTGTATTGATAGAAAAAATCAATATCAATATGAGCGAGATAAAAATAGCAATTCTTTTAAACATATTAACTCCTAAAAAAGACACCACAATTGTGGTGTCTTAAATTCTTTTTTAATATTCTTTTGCGTATCCAATGCCACCAAGTTTGATGTTTTGGAAATCACAAGCACATAGCCTATATCTATCAGTTGGGTCAAGACGTCCAGTTGCAAGATTTAATGTGTGCTTATCTATGACCTTATCGAGAATATTTCTCGCAGTACGGCCATTACCGAAAGAACGTAAACTTCTTTCTCTTTCCACGATAGCATCGAAGTGTGACAAAGCGCTAGGGTCAACATCAAACTTCTGCTGCTTAGCCATAGAACAGAAAATGTCGCGCATCTCGTATGCGTCATAATCTGGGAAATTCAAATATTCTTTTAATCTTGATTCAAAACCAGGGTTGGCAGCAATCAAAGCGGTCATCTCATCTTGGTAACCAGCAATAATAAGAATAAACTTATCTCTTTGGTCTTCCATCTGCTTAATCAGAGTGGCAATAACCTGTTCACCACTACCGTCACCAGATTCCATCAATGCATAAGCTTCGTCGATGAACAATACGCCGCCATATGCATGACGAAGTATCAACTCTGTTTTTAACGCAGACTCCGTGCCTGCCTTTAAGAAGTTACCGTCGATTTCAATACATTTGTTTTCTTTGATGTATCCATACTTATGTAAGAAGCTTGTCATGATACGAGCAACGGTTGTCTTACCAGTACCAGGAGGGCCATAGAAAACCATGTGTCTACCAGACAGAGCGGACTTTGTTTGGTCCTTCTTGTTCTTCTTTTTCTTATTCTCTTCAGATTCAAACTGCATACGAGCAACCATTTCTCTAACAGCTTCTTTGACGGGTTCCAAACCAATCATAGATTCCAGCGCATTCATCGGGTCAGCAGGTCCAACAGTTGTCATCTTTTTAATAGCAGTAGTATTAACAAGACGTTCCATGTCGGCTGTCTTCTGTAAGTCCATTTGGTCTCTCTCTGCCTTAGACAGATATTCGTACTTACCTTTTGTCTTTGACAAACCATATTCGTCATATTCAACTTCACGTCTTGCTTTAACACGCCATTCTCTCATTGGATTTTTTAATACCAATCCAATAACGATAAAAACAGCTGCTAAGCCAATAGCCAAAATGCTTTTGGTTGTCAAGAAGAAATACAAACCAACAGCCGCAGCGCCAAATGGCAATATGAAGAATAAAGCACTAAGTATAACAATAAGTGTATATTTTATTTGTTTCATACCTTAATATCCCCTTTGTCTATTTTTGTAATCATTTGCTAATAAATAATAGGCTTTCTCTATAATTCTCGATTCACGAGTAACTCCACTTCCCTCTGGATGATAAACTTGAAGCATTAATCTTTTTGCTCTATTTAAATCTTCCATCTCATAATCTTCGGAAAGCATAAACAATGCACGTGCTTTATCGAGCTCATATGCCTCTACGGTCTTGCTACATAGCAAGGTTTGCATCTTTTGCAATCCACCTTCAAGCATGTTATTGAATAATGTTTTAAACATGTTTAAAGACTCTGGTTCTTCCCAGGTGACATGTGTAGCATCTGATTTCTTTGTTTTACATCTAGCGTTTCTTTCAACGATAACCTTTTTGCTAAAAGTAGGTTTTGTTAATGTGAAAGTAAACTCAATATCAACAAAAACAATATGGTTGTTAACTTTTGGGGATTTACAATAGATTCCAACTTCCTCCAATTCATATATGGAGAATATGTTTCGATTTTTAGGTTTACCATTCGCGTCAAGTTTTTTCGCAATAGCAAACAATCCATGCAGCTCATCAATGTGCAAATCACCAAGTGATGATGTTACAGAAAACTCTTCATACTTCTCATCTGCATCTTCCATAAAAATCTTCAATTCTGTATCGTATAGTCCTTTGGCATTTTCCATTACAATTTCAGGCACCTTGGAAGCACAATCTTTACATATCCTTCCATTGGCTATACTGACAGACGAGAACGTGGACACCTCCGTCCCGCACAACAAACACGCCATGTCGGCTCCTTTCTGAATCCGAAAATTCACAAATCTTTAAATTAATATAGAAGTTGAATGACAGATGAGAAAAAGCAAAATAGATATCGTTAGAATAATAAAAACCCCTGCGCTAAGCGCAAGGGTTCATTTTTTTTAAATTGCGAAATCTCTAACAACGTCCGCCTTCTCTGCATTGACAATGGCTCCAAAAGCGCGGTCCCAGTCCTTCTTGGAAACATTCACCACTTCACCATCGTTGTAAGTAAGCTCAACAGTGTCACCTTTGATTTCCCATTTTTCGATGTAAGTCTTTCTCATATTCTTTCTCTCTTTCATTTAAATATTCTCCATAAGAGTTACAATTAATATATAACATTGAATGAATTTTAGTTTCCAATTGCATGGTGTACAATTGGACCAGCTTCTGTTAGTGTGTCAAAACAGTATCCATTTTCAAATGCCCACTCAATAATTTCTGGCACTGCATCTACAGAGAAGTCCTTAATATCATGCTGCAATACAACAGATATCTTGTTTCTCTTTACACCAGATATAACATTTTTAACAACCTGGTCTTTACTTTCAGTTTCGCCAGCGTCTCCGCTTGTTACATTCCAGTCAAAATATTGGTATCCTCTTTCTCGGACCATCTTTGACAATGTGCTCATAATTCCTAGGCAATAGCTTTTACTAACCGTATTAGAACTTCCGCCTGGGAATCGAATGATGTTTGTTTCAACACCAGAAATATCATAGATAATCTTCTTCATTGCCTCTAAATCTTTGAAATAATTATCTGTGTTTTTATAAATATAGGAATACTTGTGAGTCTCACTATGGATTGCAATCTGGTGTCCCCTATCTACAATTTCTTTAATCAGATAATTGTAGTTTGAGTTGCTAACAACAAAGAAGGTTGCCTTAACATTATATTCATCTAAAATATCCAGCAATCTTTCTGTATGAGGTCCAGGACCATCATCGAATGTTAAATAAATTACCTTGTCTGTTTTCTTGCGTTCCAAGACAGTTACGCTTCTGGTCACTTCTGTTTTGTTTCCAGATAAGTCAGACACAATATACTTAACTGTGTATTCTCCGACAGTCTTTGTGTCAACATTGGAAATGATTTCAATTTCACCAGTCAGGTCTCCGTCAATATCATCTACGGCCGTAGCTCCGTTTTCAATATAATTGTCGTTTTGATACAAGACAACCGAGCTGTCTCCATTAAGAGAGATTACGGGCTTAACCTTATCCATGTATTTAATTTCTCTTTGAGCAACCGCTTTATTACCAGACGAATCTTTGACCGTGTATGTAATCAAATCACCATTTCGATTAATCTCAACGATTTTTGTTAAATCCCCATCATGCTCATCAAAAGCAAAGTAGCCTTCCTCTTGATATCCAATATCAGGGTCAGTCAAATGGTCTTCGCAATGATAGAGTTCCAATATCGGCGGTGTGTTATCAACTATAGAGAAATCGTGCCGACATGTATTCTGATAAAATGCAAGCTTGGCGTGGTAAAGTCCATATCCTACTCCGACTTTTTGTGTTTGAGGAGCATACTCTACCATAATTGGAACTTCTTTGCCCGTTTTAAACAGCCATCGACCTTTGATGTATGCTTTGGGTAGCGGCATTTCTTCACCATATTCTATTTCATTTGGCATTTGGCTCGTGTCAAACTCAATATACCAATTGGATAAACAGAATCCAACCATAGAAATAATAAAGAGAATCGCTGAAATTAAAAAGATTATTTTTGCCTTTTGTTTCACGTGAAACCTACCTCTCTAGAAAAGACACCACAAACTCGTGGTGTCTTTGCTTATCAAATTAATTAATCGCCTCTAAGTCCAATCATTCTTAACAATTGGATAGTAGCTGCCAACGCAGCGGCAACATATGTTAATGCTGCGGCAGAAAGAACACTGCGTGCTCCTTCTATTTCGTTTTGCTGTAAGTATCCGCCGTCAGAAAGAGTTGCAAGTGCTCTATTCGAGGCATTGTATTCCACGGGTAATGTAATTACGTGGAATAATACAGCGCACGCAAATAAAAATATTCCAATGTCAATGAGCCACAATGCAGGCCAGAAAATCGTTCCAAGAAGACCACCAGCAATAGAAATCCAAATTCCAGCTGCTGAGCCAAATCTTGCTACTGGGAACAAAGCGCTTCGGAACCCCAGTGGAATATAACTAGTGTGATGTTGAACGGCATGCCCGCATTCGTGTGCAGCAACAGCAATTGCCGCTATTGAAGAATTGTTGTAAACTTCACTCGATAAACAAACGACCTTGTTTTTAGGGTCGTAGTGGTCTGACAATCCCTTTTCCGTTGATTGAATAACTTGCACATCATTAATGCCATTGTCTCTCAATATTTTGAGGGCAACTTGCTCACCTGTCATTCCGCAACTGTTTTGGACTTCGCTCCATTTCTTGAATTTTTCATTAACATTTGCAGACAAGATAAGCGAGACGATTAACATGATAATAGCTAATCCATATAACATATGAAACATCTCCTTTTTCACAGTCTTATTATTAATATAGAATAAATGAGATTATATGAGGGTGTAATCGGAGCAAAAAAAGCAGCCCAACCATAAAAGTCGGGCCGCTTGTGCTAATACAATTTGTTGATATCTCTGCGCGTTACTTGACCAGTACTATCCATTACCCATGAGTAAAGCTGAGCTCTTACAATATCCCCTTTCTTTGCATCCCAACAAGGAATGTCGTTTATCATTCCGCTGCTTTCATAATACAAAGTTTTTTCAAGGCCATATTCTTCGCTCTTTACAGTAATGGTCAATTTGCGTCTGTGTACAGTTGCAAACCACGACTGTTGGCTTACACTTACCACCTCAACATCGATATCTTTCCAATACAGATGTGGTTGTTCGGGTGGAACATAGTTAGGGTCTCGTTCAAAAGAGCATGCGCACAAACCGAGTGCCATGATAGCTACCAGTGTGAGTGCGATACTTTTTCGGATAGTATTACACATTAGTAATACCCTCCATAAAAGATTCCAAAATGGAAAGCGTCTTGCTGTTCAGTCTATCTGTCTCTCCATTGATAGTAACTCTTTTGTTCAGAATCATAGACTGGATTCTGCTCAAAAACTCAGTTGCGGTTTTAGCAGAAGACAGCTTCTGTTCTACCAAATCGGCCTGGATTTCCTGGATATAATACGAAGGTAACCAAATATTATCGCTCAGATTCGATGCACTGATAACGACCGCATTGCTTGCAACCTTTTTAACGCCAGGGACTTGTGCCTCACCAATTTCCTTGAACATACGAGACTTGATTTCATTGAGCATTTCTTCAACAGAACGCTCAACTGCCAATGCTTCTTTTAGAGTCTTCATAAATATCTCCCTTCTTACTTCCAGTTGAACTTCTTGCAACGATGGTAATAATGCCGCTGTTTATTATAGTGCTTACTGTCAGGATTCCCGCACTTGGAATTGTTCGGATGGTCCTTATCGCACAAATAATGCGAGCAGTGGTCGCAGTAGATATTCTTCTTATTGGTTTTATCAACAGGTTTCGTATTCGCCATGATGATATTCCTTTCATTTATTTCACAAGTTACTCCCGTGATATAAATAATATAGTAAAGCGGGTCACAAATGTGAAAAATAAGTTGTGTTTTATTATGATAATGAACCAACAATGTCAAAAGTAGTGAAAAACTAATCTGAATAAAATAAAAAGTCACTGAATTTTTGAAAAACAGTGACTTTTGTTTTTTACTGATAGAATTCCGTAGGATTATATTCCATCTCTTTGTTGTCAAACGTGGGAATCGGTTCCTGTTTAAATTTGTTACGATAATGCATCTCATCAATCTTATTGCGAATGTCTTCGTCTGCGCAATAACCTGTTCGAATATACGTATCCAACACCTCATAAGAGAATCCGAACTTCTCCTCATCAGTTACACCCCAAAGACCGTCAGTGGGCTTCTTGAATACAGCCCAATCGGGAAGACCAAGTGCTTTACCAACCAAAGAGACCTCTGTCGCAGTTAGATTTGCAAGGGGGCGCACCTGGCCAGCGTCGTCGCCTCCCAAGGTGAACCAACCAAGATACAGCTCACTAAGATTAGAATTGCATGTAAAACGACCATTAACACACTGAGAAATCGCTTTCAAAGTTGTCATTCTAACCATAGGCGCGAGATTAATTTCTGCCTGCTTGGATACATTAAACTCACCAGCGACGGAATTCTTAATTCCATTATATCCAGCTTCGATGTTGCACAAATAGGGCTTGAGTCCGAGCAGTTCACAAACCTTATAAGAATCGTCAATATCCTTCTGTGTTCCATTAGGCATCAATACGGCATATACTCTTTCGGGGCCGATAGCTTTGACGAGGGCTGCTAATACAACTGTGGAATCCTTACCACCAGAACAACCAACAACAGCATTGAGCGGAGAGCCCATATTGTTGAAATAAATCTTTAGCCAAGATACCATATTCTTAGCAACTTCATTTGCATCAAACTTATATTCTTTCATATCAAAATCTCCTTACCATCTAATAGTTGTAAAACGCTCTAATAAATATCAGAATGTGCAGTGGGTCAAAAGACCCACCGTACATTTCTGACGCATTCTTAGAAGTTTCCACCATGCAGTCTTTCTCTGATGGTCTGCAGGCTTTCATCTACCAACAGCACGCCATCTCTAAACACAGGGCGGAGCATATTGTTGGCAAATTCAGGCTTTGCCATTTCTTCAAATGTATGCTCGTCAGTGTAGCGAACATCATCACCATCCTGGAACACATAGCACAGGCCCTTCTGGCTCTTCTTGAAGTTGTTACCCTTTACCTTATCAGTGATGGGGTCCTTGTAAATCTGACGTTCTTCCCCGTTGATAATACTATGGGTAGCTTTCAAAGCGAAGCCGAGAGAATCGCGAGTAACGTACTGATAAGTGAAGGAGCCGATACCCAGAGTCACGTTGGAAACAGCAATCTTCTTGTCAGCTGCACGTCTGTAAATTTCACCAATGCGGTCGAGAGTAATGCTGTCGCCGTAAATAGCGCCGATGTAAGGAGGCAGAACCTTGTAGCCCTTTTCGTTTACAGTGTAACCAAACACATCGAGCAGGATTTCCAGAGTGCCCTTCATCGCGGGAGTAATCTCAATCTTGTTGATTTCTACTTCATCTACTTCGGCAGTGTAGTAGCCTTCGGAATCACCATTTTCATCGTCGGAATCATCGTTCCAAGTGTGGTAGCACTTTACCTCATACAGGTAATCATCAATACGAACTCTATACCAGCTTTCGTATGCGCCATTCCAGGAATAATTATCTTCTGCATATTCCTTGAAGTATGCCTTGATGCCGTCTTCGGTCAGACCATCAACAACCATGTAATCCTCAGCCTTCAGCTCACCGCAGATGATGTCGATGGGGTCGCCAGAATCGCCGCGAATAACAATCTTACCATTGCGTCTTGCAATAGACTTCTTGAGGCGGGGCAGATAGTTGGTGAGAACATTCCAATAGTCGTAAGTATCGGAGACGATGCTAAGAGGACCTGCGGGGAATACATCTTCAATCAGGTGACGATAGCACTCAAACTCCCCTTCTCTGCCATAGGAAGACATAACGCTGTGCTCAGTAGAAGGAACGCCCTTGCCGACGACTTCCTTAGTGCTGTCGCAATTGTAGTAATCTTCCAGCCACAGAATAGCAGGAATAGTTGCGGTGCCAGTGAAAGACAGTAGATGGCCCGCAGAAGCACGATATGCAGCTTCCTGAGCAGACATGCCTCTCATGGAAAAGTCGCCACACGCGGCAGAGGGAACGCCACCAACAACGGTCTTTTCGTAGTACTCGTTTACGATTTCACGATAACGGTATGCGATAGTTGCGGCAGTCATTGCGTGCCAAATATTAACGCTCATGTAGGTTTCCAGATAGTTAACAAGCCAACCAAAGCCCTTAACCGTATTGCGAATCTCAAACATCGGAGTCTTAATGTTGACTCTGGTGCCTTCGGGTACGGCGCTAATCTGGATGGGCAGATAACCAAGGTCGTGGAGCTTCTTCAATTCAGAAGTATCTGCTGCCTGCTCGGTCATAGTGTGCTTGATGACGCGCACATATTCCTTTTCAACATCTTCCCAAGGACGGCTGAAAAAGTTCATATGGAAAGCAATCATCAGGTGGTCCTTAATCAGAGCCTGAAGACCAAACATAACAACCTTGTCTACGTTGGCAATTCGAGTAAGACGAGGGGTCCAGTAAGACACCAGATAATCCAGGCCAGGAACATATGCCAGATGATGAATGGTCTTATAGAAGTCAGTAAGCAGCATAGGGTTCATGCACTTCAGAGAAGTAGCTTCCATGAACTTTCTGACCTGAACTCTCATTTCTTCCAGATGTTCTTTATTAATAGGCGCCACAGGAGCGTTTGTAAAATTAAGAGAAGCTTCCATAATTAATCTCCTTTTAAAATCGTTTTTATTTAGTCGATGAACTGCACCTGCAGGGTCTTCATAACTTCGAGAGCCGCTTCGTGTGCAGGAGGATAGTTACTGATAATCAGATTGGGGTTAACCTCAATAATCGCATTAGGGAATGCGCCCTGGAATACACACATGTTACTGATAACACAGATATTGGAAACGGTACCAACAAACTCAATGTGGGTGATATCCTTTTCCTTGATGCCATTCCGTCTCAGCCATTCGAGAACATCGAGCATATCGGAGGGAGACATTGCGAAGGTTGCTTTATGGACGTTGTAGATGTGGATATCATCGATTTCATCCAGGGCCTTGCCAGTTTCACCATAAAACTGCCAGCCGTTGGTGCCTTCAATACAGTGAGGGATAGGCAGGAACTTGCCTTCCTTTGTATTCATGTAGTTGTCTTTGTGAGTGTCATAAGTTCTCACAAACAGGCTACCCTGTGCCTTGTTTCGACGAATTCGTTCTGCGACTCTCTTGTCTGCTGCGACAACAGCGGGATTGCCCAGAGAACCAGTGGCGAAATCATTCTGCCAATCAATTGCAACTGTAATTTTCATAATTTATATCTCCTTATTATCAGCCAATCTTCATGACTGTGATTTTATCGTGTTTGCCAGTGAAAATACTATCTGTGGTGAACAGCTGTTCAACAACGCCGCTCTCCAAAGACTTTCTAAGCTTACCTTCTTGTTCATCAAGAACAGACAGCTCAGTATGCGTTGCATAAGCATAAATCTTACCAACGCCAAGCTCTTTCAGCTTGTTTGCACCATAATGCATTGTGCCACCATATGCAATGATGTCATCAATCATCAAAATGGTCTTTCCAGTCAAATCCAGGTTCATTTCGTTTTCAACGATAACGCCTTTGATTTTACCAGTGTTCCAGTCTCTGTCCTTTTTACCATAACAAAACGGCATATCGGGGAAAAGTTCGTGGTATTTCTTGTGTGCGCCTGCATCAGGATAATACAAGATGAGATTATCCTTGCCGACCTTCTCGATAGCTTCATTAATATATTTTGCAGGATATCCAGCCACGACGTTATCGAGCAGCGCAGGAGTTACATTCGAATGAGGGTCAAGGATGAACACCCTATCAAACTTCAAATCGTTAATCAACTTGCAGGACCACTTAAGTGTGAAGACTTCGGAATGACTCTTAACGCGGTCCATTCTTCCGTTGATTGCATAAGGCATTTCCAAGATGTATTTACCCTGAAAACCATTTGCTCTCATGTGGTTTACCAAGTAGTAAATAGTGAGCAGTTCTTCATCGCACTGATAGTGCCAATCAATGACGATGTCTGCGTATTCATCATTAGGCATTTCTACCTTTGTCATTCTCTGTGTGCCATCAAGAAAATGTTCGACAGCAACTTCTTTTCCATTAATTTTAATCATCTTACTTTACCTCCCTATTCCAGGTAAACAGCTCTGCGGGACGGAACTGCTTACCAGCTCTCATCTTGTTCAGAGGAGTAATATATTTATTGATTCGTCTTTTGAAATTATCCATCTTCTTACCCAGCATCATTTCGTATACCATCTGTACGTCGTGGATGGTAAACTCAGTAGGCATCATATTGAAAAGGATGTCAGTGTATTCAGCCTTACCTTGGATTCTCTGGATTGCATACTTGATAATTTCTTTGTGGTCAAATGCCAGGTCAATATCCATTGCATCATCGATGTCAACCCAAGCCTGCTTAGCGGAGCCGCCTACATTTGTGTAATTAGACTCATTTACAAGACCCAGGTAAGAAACAGAAATCACTCGACCTCTTTCATCTCTGTCGATAGCACCAAACGTGTACAGCTGCTCAGTGTAGAAGTCACCGCTGATACCAGTCTTTTCATTCAGCTTGCGGAGAACATTGCTGCCAATCTCCTCATCGATTTCTACAAAGCCACCAGGGAGAGACCACTTACCTGCCTGAGGTTCAATATCTCTCTGAATCAGCAGCACCTGCAGCACCTTATTCGTATTCTTGCGGTTATTACCGCTGTCAGTCTCATTAATTCTGAACAAAACCATGTCGGTCGTCAGGCTGGGGCGCTCATAATCTTTTAAACTCATATCACTTTCACCTCTCGGTTGTTATTATCATTTTGTTCTTATCACTTTTAATATATCAGATTTAAAAATAAGTGTCAGGGTTTTTTAATAATTTTCTCACAAATTTTTCTTTATTTTCAAAATTCGTATATTTGCACAAAAAGTGGTTAACCGCAGAAGTGTGGTCGATGCAAAATGAACAATGTGAACAAAATAGTAAAAGCGTCCTTTCGGACGCTTATTAATTATTTGATTGTTCTGCTGCCAGATAGCGTAAATTTAACGGGTTCGTTGTGCAATTTGACTAGCTTACATCTGCCTGTTGGTCTAAAATACGTCCTTGTCGGTCGTTGTACTTTCCTTTTATAAGACTGGAGGTCGCCAGTGTATATCTTGGTGTGTTCAATCTTTAATAATTTCATTGGCTTGATGAATCGAGGTAGCTCCTCTACCCCATCAATATCCCCGTATTCCAATATGTATCTGACAAATTCTGAGCAATAGAACCTATTACGTCTTTCACTTGGCAAATGCATATATCCAAGAATCAGTCCTCTGAAATTGTATTTATATTTTTGTGGGTCCTGTTCCATATCATATAGCTTTTCACTTATTTTTCTAAACTGTTCCTCGCTAACATCAAGACATACTACCATAGCTTTTGTGTCTTTGAATTTTGCAAACACGCCCTTATCTGTATATTCTCTGACGAAACCGCCACGCAAAGGATTATTAACCTTCTTTCTTCCAAAAGAATACATGTGGTTTAATTCTTTATCCAATGATATCGACGCGTGATTATATGGGTCTTTTGTGAAGAACTTAATGGCTCTCGAAAACCAAGTTCCTGTTTGTGATAAAACTATGTAAATTTTCTTATTTTGCATAATCGGACCTCGCAAAAAATGGTATATAAATATTATAGAAGTGTTTAATTGAATCTAAAGGGCAAAATTACCGCAGCTTAGCTGCGGTAATTATATTATTCGCCAATTTCTTTTGAATATTCTTCTGTTTGTTCTTCTTCAACTTCTTGTTCTTTTTCCTGTTCGTTTTCAAGTTGATGCACAGGTTCATGCATCACAGCTTCTAATTCGTGTTGATATTCAAGAGAAAAGTCTTCATTAGACAGCATCATCTCATCGGTAACAATTGCAACGCCATCGCCAGTTTGTACAACCTCTTGCACTTCTGCAAAAACATCATTGTGTATTTGAGAATTTTCTAAATATTGTGAAGGCAACATTATTTTGTCTCCACTTTCCAGGTCATTCACTCTGCATATCATTGGCTGACCATCTCTTTCTACAAACACAAGCGCATCTGGCTTTATTTGAGAAGGAATTAAGTTACCGTTGACTGCGAATCTCGCACATGCTGTTTTCAGGACTGTGTCTGCTTGATTTGCCATCTGAGCAACAGGAAGCATTGTTGTAACTGGGACAACGATATTGTTTGCAAATTGCTGTACGTGTGGATGAGACATGAGATTTTTTATTGCATTATATGTTTCCACTTCTTTGCCATTAAACTTAGATTCAAACAGAGTGTAATCCATTACAGAAACCTTTAATGTTGGGTCTGTACTAAACGTTGGGTTTGTAATTTTACCTATAACACTTTTTGCACTATTTTTCACAGCATCAATAATGGTTTTATCTTTGTAGCCTTCCTCATTCCGCATTGTTTTGCCCATATCTTTATCGACGCCCTGGATAAATCTCATGATGTTTGTTTTTATGTCTGTTGTAACATTTAAGCTTCCAGCTGTTCCTTTTACTTTCAACTTATCATTCAATGCTTTTCCTTCGACTTCTGCAATGAAGGCTCCAAATTTAATTGTAGGGATTAACTTTGTTTTGTCAAATTCAAAGCTTCCGCCGCCTAAATTGCTAGTTAAACCAAGAGCTTTATAATCTTTATCTTTGGCGACAAGATATATGTTGTCCTCAATCTTGAACAGAGAAGCCTTGACTGAGGCTTTCATCCCTGCCCTATCTGACATCTTCGTCTTTACAGTACTCTTCGTTTGATAAGTACCAGCAGAGACTTCCAGTTCATTCCTGGCTCCTCGTTTAAAGATTGTCATACCCATATCGTTTTTAAAGCCCCACTTTTTGAAAAGTGTTTCCTTTGTCTGCTCATAAAGAGAATTACTGGTAATTCCAATCTTAACTAACAAGTTTTGCTTTTTGTGGTCTTTTTCTTTTGTCGTTTCAAAGTGCGCTTGAACAGCACGTTCTTCGCCTTTTTTATTCAGTTTCGGTGTACGAGGTTGCTTTTTGTTCGCAAGGTCGCTATCGTATTCAAGTGCTACGTCAACTGTTTTTGACTTCGCATTATACTTAAATCCAATAGTGCAGTTTTTGTCTTGGAGCATTTCCTTTTCCTGTTTTCGCATATCGGCAATGATATCCTTGAGTGTTTGAATTTGGTTGTCGGTATGAGCTACCAAATTCTTAAAATACCATTCCTGTTCTTCCACAGGTAATTCTTTATTCCTATTCTCTTCCATATGTGCATGGAGTTGATTTTCAATTTGTTGTTTTTCTAGTTCTGGAATTATCCATTTGTTTATAATGTCTACTTTTGCTTCTGCAGAAACAAGAGCTTGCATTCTTTTCATTTGAGTGTCATTATTTGTGCAATTGAATTTTGCAGCGATTCTTGTTTTTAAATCATCACCATAAACACCGCTGGAAATTATCTCTCTTATATCCTCGTACAAAGCCGATGCTGCACGATAATGTTCGTCTGCTGCTCTACGAGCGAATCTCTCTTCGGCACCACTCATATACGAAAGCTTTGCCATACTTTTATATTGCTCTTCTTCTCTGTCGATATATGGAACAACAATATGTTTGTCGGCGAGTTCTTCTGAGATGTATCCACAAGCGTCATTATTATGTTTCGCCAAATCCGAACTAAATCTTTTGACCATAGCCTCCATTATATCATATCGAGCTTTAAATGGCAAATTGTTCTTATATGAATCCAATTCGAATTGCTTAGATTCTCTTTCCATTGCTTGACAAACTTTTAATGCCGCATATGTGCTTGCTGTGATATTATCTGCAACAGCCGCTGCTGATTTTCGTTTGCCATCCACACAATGATATTGAGCATCATTTCTAACATTGATAAGATGTTCAAGTGCTAACATGGCCTCAACCCTTGTAACACTTTCAAATGGCCAAACTAAAACTTTCTCTCTTTGAGCATCTCTGCTGGCCTCCCAATCAATTGGTTGATAGTCAGCGGTCTCAGACATATTTCTTAATAATGGAGACCTGCTGAGCGGATACTCAATTGTACTGAAACTATCTCTTCGCGCCATAATATGTCCTCTCTTTTTTTAATATTTTTCTGTAAAATAGATGAATTGCCGCAAAAAAGAAGCCACGCAGTAAAACTGCGTGGCATTACTCATGATTCTTTCTTTTTCTTTGCTCGTGGAGCTTTAGGCTTTTCTCTTTTAACCATCTTTGTGTTCTTGTATTTGCGGAATTGATACTTAATTCCTTCATACTCCTGAATGTCATCTGCTTGAATTAAGTCCCATTCAGGCATATGGTCAAGATTTGGGAAATATGTATCTGCATCAAAATGTCGCAACACTTTGGTCAGATAAATCATTTCACAATAAGGAATCAGTTCCTTATATACCTCTCCCCCACCAATAACAAAGACTTTGCATTCTTCTTTCTTCTCGGCCTTCTGAAGAAGATATTCTTTCGCCTGGTCCATTGTAATGGTTGTTACACCAGATTCATCAGGATTGTCAGGGTCACCAGTCGCATTTCTTGTAATAACGAGATTGGTTCTCTTCTTTAAGGCACCATTAGGCAGAGACTCATATGTTTTTCTACCCATAATCAC
>JAEIGA010008694.1_pt1 | contig 15371 bp, 18 predicted proteins | sample 9270691 | NCBI WGS metagenome assembly JAEIGA01 (sample SAMN17057246, study PRJNA624740) | gut metagenome | biome: biome; isolation source: fecal sample | host: Bos grunniens | place: China: Xizang | collected 2019
AGCATTTTCAGCCTCAATTTTAAGGTCTTCAAGGTTAGAAAGCATGAGCTTCTTTTCACTGTCAGAAGTCTTATCGTCGATAGTATAACGGTCAATATAGTTATTAACCTTATAAGCCAAAGTCTTACCTGTCTTGTCCTTGCTTTCCTTCTTTTCGTTCTCAAGGCGCTTACGTTCGTATTCTTCTTTTTCCTTAGCGTCTTCACGAGCTTTTTCCCATCTCCAGAAAGAAGTAGGGTCAGAAGAATTCCATTTTCTCATTTCGTTAGCGGCAATTTTCTTATAAAGATCCTTGTCAGAAAGACCTTTCTTAGTAATAGGCTTGCTTGCCTCTTCAATTTCGCCGTCAAGTTCAGCAATACGGTTCTCGATGTCAGCAATTTTAGCAATAAGCTGGTTCCTTATCTGGGCATCAACTTCTGCTTCCTTAGCCTGACCGTAAGACAAAGTGTCAGCAGCAAGACTGTCATTCATCTTCTGCTTTTCTGCTTGTTCCTTTTCGTACTGAGCACGGTAAACTTCCGGGTTAACTCCGCGACTTCTGTCCATGAAGCTTCCATAACCTTTCATAAGGTCCTTAGCATATTCTTCTTCTGTAGGCGCGTTAGCTGCACGTTCCTGAAGACCTTCCCATGTCCATTTATCCTTGTCTTTTAAATTCCCAAGATAAACGTCACCTGGATCGCCGTTGTTATAAAGTATATTCGGTAATTTCGTCATTGAAGTCTCCTCTTACTTAGCCCAGTTAAATACAAATTCCGGTACTTCTTCTTTCGGTAAACGGTCTGTAAGCATAGGGTTCTTCATACCGTTCATCATAAGATAGCGTTCCTGTTCGTCAACCGGCATATTTTCGACATTCTCTTCGACCTGTTCGGTAGTAGGATAGTCAAGACGAGCTTTAAGTTCTTCAAGTTCCTTAGAAAGTTTCTCACGTTCAGACTTAAGACCTTCAAGCTTCTTGCTGCGGGCGTTTTCTGCTTCCTTGTCAGCCTTGACGTTTTCGTCATTCTGTTCAAGCATGTCTGCACTCTTGTTTGAGCGTCTCCAGTCGCTAAACTTTGTATAAAAATTCCAAGCGTCCTGTACTGCCTTAGCGTTATCCTTAGTAGCGTCTGAAAGTTCTCTTGCACTGTCTCTTACGGTAAATACACCGTTTACTGTGGGCATTATGTTTGCATTAAAAGCCATAATTAAATTCCTTTTTACTTATAATATTTATTTTTACTTTTAAATGTGATGTTTCTTACCCCAGCCATCCTTGTGCGGGTTAAGTTCAAGACCGATACTGTCAGAATTCAATAATTCCATTGCTGCCTGTGAAGCTTCGACTGGATCGTTTCCGCCCCTGTAAGTATAGGTCTTACCGTTAGGAAATACGATGTCGATGTTATTGTCAGATGTTATCTTTATAGCACGGGCAACTGACGAAGACGGGGTCAAGGCACGGCGCGGGCTGTTATCGAAACCTGGCGCCCATTTGGCAAGCTTCTTTTCTTGCATGATACCAAGTCTGCGTCTTTCGTCAACTGGTAAATTAAGGTTATTCAGATACGTATTCAAAGCCGCGTTATGTTCCTGTTGTGTCTGTGCAATTCCCGCTTCGTTTTCTAAACGGTTTCTAAGACGGTTTCTTTGCGTGATACCTGGTACATAAACAAGGTCGTATTTGAATTCTGCCCCGGAAGAAAGCGGCTGGTTAAAAGGCGCTGCTGGTTCGTAACGTCTTTCTTTAGCCATCTTCTTCAATAAGGCGTTGCTTCCGAAGATACCGGCAAGGTTAGGAATATTTCCTGCTGCCATACGTCCTCCTTAGCTGTGGAATAACTTATTCATATCCGTATTAAACTGCGGCATTTGCTGTTGCTGGTTATTTTGAGCGAGCAAGTTCTGTGTATTTGCCTGGTTCAACTGATCAATACTATTCTGTTCATTCTGTGCTTTTTGCTGGGCCATCTTCATAGCGGCCATTATTATCATAGGGATCATTTTTAAATATCCTCCGCGCGTTGTGAATAAATTGATGTATTGTCCGCGCCTGGCATATTCATCAATTTTAACAATTTTCCGGTTTTATGAAAATAGCTTATACTTCCTGCCGGAATATTTAAAAAATTCGCAAGTTCGCGTTTTGTATAACCGTACGTTTTTACAAAAACACTTCTTTCACGTTTTTTAACATGTTTAAAACCTTTCTTTGGTCCTTTCGCATGTTTGCCAAACATACCGTTTTTTTCACCTGTAAGATGACGTGCACATGAAAATTCCCCAGACTTAACATTGATAGCCAAATTGTGAAGCTTTCTGTGTACGTCTTTACGTAAGAAAATAACGTCGTTTGCCGGTACATTATAATATTGTCCAATATTAATTAATTCGTTTTTAGACCATATGTTGAAGCCGTCCTGTACTTCTCTTCGATGATGTAACACCCATGTGTTATTTTCATCGTTAATTGCTTCAGTATAGTTTTCGACGTTCGTATAGTCTTTACAAATTTGTTTAACACTTTTTAAATAGATCATAATATACCAATATAGTAATTTACGTTAGAAAAAACCACCCATTACAGTAGGCAAAATTGTACAGGCGAGCACAAACCCTCCAAATAAGCGACCAAAAAGGCCTTTTTCTGAATTTGTGTTTGCAGCACGTTGCTGTGCGATGTTTGCAGCGTTCTGTGTATCTGTGTTATTCTGACCTGCAATATTAGAAGTATAGCTTCCAAAAGCATTCATGACGTTATCTTGAGCTGTCGAAGCCTGACCAAGTAAGTCCTTATTAAGGTTATACTGGTTATTATAGGCCTGTTGACCAGCCTGAGCATTAACGTTAAATTCGTTCATCTGCTGTGCACGGTCCTGCATATAACGGTCATAAGCTTTATCCCATTCCTCGGAAGCCATAGCCTGTTGTTTTGCCGCCATTGCATTCTGGAAGTCAGATGAAAACATGTTGCCTGCTGCAGCAGCATTAGATGTCATGTTGTTCATAGCGTTAGCAACTCTTTGGTTAGCTGCCTTAGAATAGAAGTCGTTTACGTCACCTTCATATTCAAACTGACCCGGATCATATACTTCCGTATTTTCCAGTTTGTCAAGATAGTCACCGTACTTCTTAGCCGTATCGCCATAAGTCTTGTTAACACGTGACAAATAGTCATTGTATAAGGCCCTGTTCTTGTCAGAATTTTCCTTGCTGAGCTTTGAAACTTCGTTCAAGGCGTCATTCGCACGACCAATTCTTTCGTCTTGTTTAAACCCGAAGACGTCACCGGGGTCAAGTATATCGTACCAAGCCATGTTTTACTCCCTGTTAAGAATTTCATGTACTTCTTCTTCAGTATATGTTTCTTCGTTTTCGTCGTTATTTTCTTCGTTTTCTTCTGGTTCTTCCTTGACTTCCTCTTCTTTTTCTTCAAAATAGCCGGCTTTTTCAAGATAGTCACCAAGTAACTCGTAAATATCGATCAATTTTTTATCAACTTTTTCCATGTTTATCCTCTTAAATATTTATTTTAAAACATAATAATGACACATACACAGTTCTCTTCAACTGTGATAGCGTCCTGTTGTAAGTTAATAGCCTGACCGGAAATAGAATTTTTACGGAATTCTATAACCGGCGTGACTTCCTTACGGTTTTCGATGAATAATTTAGGCAATACGTTAGACCCTGCCTGGCATGTTTTCTTGAATAATTTGATATTACCCATTTCCAAACATTTCCAGCCATTGTCCTGTGTAATTTCCCAAGTTCCGTATAAGGCCTGACGTATATCTTCCAATAAGCTTGTCTGGTTAACGATCATATTATACTCCTGTATTTAATTGCTGGAAACGTAAACTTGCATCAGAAATAACAAATTCACTGTCTTCAGAATATGAAACTTTCAACACACATTGTCTTACCATACCAAGGTTAAGCCATTTTAGACGTGACGTATACTGGCCTTTCATACCGGCCGCGCTTATGACCGCATTACCGTAAGTATAACCGCCGTCATTAGAAACCTGAAGTATAGCCTGACCCATCTTACCGTACCTGTCGACGAAACCCGTATTGCATTCTAAGGCAAGTTCGTATATTACGAAAGGCTTGTAGTTAGAAGTAATAACCGGCGTCTGTCTTACACGTAAAAGCGGCAAGCTGTGCGTATCGTCGAAGTCTTCACGATGATAGTTCTCGTCAAGTTCGTATACGTTTCCGTTTTCACCACAACCGGTAATAATTTTATTGTTAAACCAAACGGCATATAACGGAAGATATTTCTTGTTCTGGCCGTTATAGAAGTTTCGTGAGCTTCTGATAGCCCATTCACCAGTAGTAATATCATAACAATATGTTTCATTACCGATAGTGAAAATATAGAAACTGTGGTTATTCTTAGAATATGTCCAGCTTCTTGTATTGATGATGTCGTTATCGTTAAGAATTCTGTCAAGCCAAAGCGGGCTTATCTTAGAAACGTTAGTTCCTTCAATTTTCAGAACACACTTTGCGTTTGCCTTACCGGTACCGATACAGAACTGCATCTGGTTAACCGAAGCCAAAGAATAAACAGCTTCAAGACCTTGTTCCTTGTTGATAGTATAAGAAGTTCTCTGCCAAGTGTTAAATGACTCAGCATCGCCTTTCTGCCAAAATTCGATAGAAGACGGTCCGTAAAGCGTAAGCAAGGATCCGACGGAATAAATTGCATTACATTTATCAGAAGAACTTTCACCGTTAAAATACTTTTGCGTTCCGTAGTCATCAAGGAAACACCATGTACCAGCGTCGACCGCCATTTTCTGTACGGTAATTCCGTCCGGTTCATACTGTACTTCACCGTCAATAATAGAAAATACTTGACGATAGCCTTTATATTCATCCCTGTTTTCGTCAGTAATAATAACCGGGTCACCGACCAAACGGTTATATGACAAAGCATAAGGTTCGGAATAATAGACGAAACCGGATCCCTTGTCGTTCAATACTATACTTCCAGAAACGACCGCAATATGTGTAGGCTGAATATAGGCATTTTCCGTAATTCTCTTAGGAAGTGTAACCGGTACAGTAGCACCAGTCTTAAGGTCATAACCGTAAATGTTGTAACCGTCAACCCATAAAAGTACAGCCTTTTCGCCGCCGCTTTCTGCGAAGACAACCTGGTTTCCGATAGTATATGTTCCAATAACTTCCGTATTCAAGTTTCTGTCAATACGGTAAATATCACCGTTATAAGCGAAAAAACACGAAACTGCAAAATTGTCTCGTTCATGACCGATAGACGGTACGTACATACCGTCACATTGACCATATTTACCAAGTGTCATGATATACTTGATACCCGGGGCACTCTGCATAAATGTTCTTACGTCTTTATTTTCGGCACCATCCGTATTTCGTTCGGTAAACATATTTCTGGAAATAGCACTGCCTTCGATATTAGGCACGTCCATAATATTCGTTCCCCCAACAAATGAATACCGTATTGTATTAGCTGGCATATTTTTCCCCCTTATTACCATCCGTAACCGGCCATACCGTTAGCGTATCTGTCATACCAGCTGTCGCTTGTAAGGTTAGAATATATTAACGGCCTGTTAGCCTTGTTGATACGTTTAATTAAACTTACGTTATTTCTGTATTCTTCGTCAAATACCGGCTTAATATCCATTAACTTATAACGTAAGCAAAGTTTTGCACAAAGTCCGTCTTCAAGTAGACTTTCATACTTTTTAGACATGTGCAAGTTATCAGTAAGTTCCTTATTCTTGATATTTTCCAAATATGTCGCCCTGTAAGTAACAGCATTACGTGTATCTGTTCTGATAGTAAGATATATGAATTCAAATGTAATATCTATAGAATTCTCGTCGACAACAAAGTGGAAAATATCAGTTTCAGTTTCTGTAGCGAAAAACTGCGGCAAGCCTGCCTTTGTCTTTCCGTCAATAAACTGGCGTTCAGCCGGAATAAGCTGAATAAAACGGTCACCGATCTTTCTGCCAAGACCCTGAAGACGGTCCGGCAAGGCTTCATTGACTAAAGGAATATTCGGCCAAAACTTCTTAATTTCCGCTTCTTTTTCCGGGGTAGCGAAAGTCCAACCGACAACACCGAAAACGTCGCCATAATATAAGAAGTGGTTATTAGACGTAATATAGGCGATATAGCCGTATTCCGGGTTAGGCACCATGTTATTAAGTTCGGTAAGGTCTTTTGCGATAAACATACCTTCCGGTAATTCTGCAATTCTAAATATACCTGCAGCCGAAATATCTCGCGTAATAACGTTATCTAATAGTAAATTCTGAGCATTTAACTCGTTAATTAAGGAATTAAGGTCTTCAAGACCAGCTGCAGCCTGTGTGTCAGTAGGCACCATACCGTCACCGACTAATGAGCATCTTTGGAAAGCGTTAGTAATAATGTTATTGATATTTATCATATTAAACCTCTTATTATTTATTATTAGAAAAAAGGCTGGCTGCCATTCGACAACCAGTCTTTCTTTTAATTGTTATTTCATTATTACTTGTGGAAGTACATGACAACAGACTCACGAGCATCCGGTAAGCATACTGCGTGTGGAATATCAAGGCGTACAAGGCTTTGCATCTTGTAACCATCACCGTAAGAACTCATCTTAACGGAAATACCCTGGAAGTCCTGGGTTTCGTTTTCAGATCCCGGAAGATCGTCAAACTTGTAAGTGTCGAAGCCCAAAGCTGTTTCAGTACGTACCTGACCGACGTAGAATTCACCGTCAAGTGTATTACCCTGTTCGTCAGTAAGAAGTGTGAAAGTGAGCGTACCAGCGAAACCAGCAGCAACCCAAGCGTTAGGGTTATTGACCGGGGTCTGACCTTCAACTGCGATACGAAGTTCAGCGATGTCACCAGCAGCGTTCTTAGCAATAACGATACGGTCCTGATCGGTCCACATACCAGTCTTGTCGACGATCTTGACACCGGAAACACCGAAAGCCCAACCCTTAGTGGTAGCACCGATGTTAGTGACCGGTTCATAACCGACAACAGTAACACCGTCAGCAGCATAGATCGGGGTCAAAGTGATAGCTGTAGGGGCAGCATAAGAAGTGAAGTCAACAACCGGAAGCAAAGCTTCTTCGATCTGCGAAGCTGTAGCGTATTCACCAAGATATTTGCTCTGGTAAATTTCCTTTTGCTTGTCAGCCGGAATAAACTTAGCAAGGCCGGAATTTGCGATCTTTGACATGACGGTCGGCTTGACGAAGGAAACCTTCTGACCAGCAACACCAACTTCATCAAGCTTACCAGCAGCTTCAGCGAGCGTAGCAAAGTCAGCAGCACCGATAGCAACCTGGTTAGCGTCGAAAACAGTCTTATCGATAGCACTCTTTTCCAAAGCACGACCGAGCATTACACCCTTAGGCTTTGCAATTTCGTCGCGGAAGCTGTCTTCGTCTGTGAGCTTGTTCCAAGCTGTAAGTTCGCAACCAGTCTTAATGTTGTCAAGTTCAACAGTAACTTCAATTTCGTTGATACTGTCGACGTCGTTAGTGATGTCAAGGCCGTTAGAAGCGTGGCCTGGATCCGGAATATAGACGGAATAAGTACGGCCGTATTTCTTACCTTCAAGTTCACCCTGGGTCATATAGCTGTGGGCTTTCTTAAGATACGGTACTTCGTTATAAACAGCACCAGCGATCATCTTAGTCTTGTGACTGTTAGAAAAATTGTTGTTTGAATTGTCGTTAGAATAGGTTCCATTCTTGATCATAATAATATTTCCTTTATAATTTTATGTTTTTTGTTCCTTGTATTTTATTTATGACACTCTTAGCTGTTCAAGAAGTCAAGTAAGGCCTTATCACTGCTAAAAATGTTAGTTTTAGGCTTATTTAAACCAATTCCTGGTTTTCCAATAACACCCGGTTTTAATGTTTGTGGCGCCGGCTTTGCGTTTCGCATTGCGTCTTCCATCTTGCTTACCATATACTGACGATAGCCGGAAGTTCTTCCTTCCTTAAACCAGTCGTTAACAATATCTGGATGTTTTGCAAGTTCATACATAATTTTTGGGCCAAATTCAGATGTTATGATCTGCATTGAAACTTCCTGGTCAGTCTGCAAGACCTTACCAAGACCTGCTTCGATACCTGCGTCGACAACCGCGTAGTAGTCTTTCTGACTTGCTTCGTCTGGATAAAGCTTAGAAACATTCTGTCTTATATTATCCCTGTAGCCGGCTTCAACTTCCTCCTGTTCAGTAGCACGAGCTTGCTGGGTTTCATAAGCGTTCATCTGTTCCTGCATCATCCTGTTGAAACGTTCTTCAACTAAGTGGTCGATATAAAGGTCGTCTGAAGAAAAGTCTTCACGTGTCTTCTTCTTATACTTTTCTGGATGTTCAAGTCGATCGAAACGTTCTTCATAGCTTTTTCGCTGGTCTTCCAACATTTTTTCATATTTGGCTTTCTGTTTAGAAAACTGCTTATGAAAGGAATACTGAGCTTTTTCTAAGTCTGAATATTGTCTCTTTCCCGAGCTGCCTTTCGCATCGTTAGTGGTTTCAGAAACTTCAACTTCGCCATTAGTAGTGTTTCCAAGGCTTTCCTCATTTGAATTTTCAGCTGGCGTGTTTACTTCTTCAACTTCGGAAATATTATCATTTTCGTAATTTTCATTCATTTTTTATCCCTTTATTCAGAATTTTGTGTGGCTGAATTCCACGTTTTCTATATTATATATAATTTCTTTTTTCCTGCTAAATAATTTTTACTTGATAGTTTCACTTATTTTTGAATTGATATAATATGTAATAGAATACAATATATTAATTTGAAATAAAGTGAAACTTTTTATTACTTAAGGTTAAACATACAGTATAATTAGCTTAACCCAAGAAACGTTTTTGTCTTTCTTTACGTTCCGTAACAAGACTTTTCTTGAAAAGTTCGTTATAGAAGCTTAAAGCCAAGGCGTCAGACGTGTCCGGGGATCGTCCGATATTTATCTTAATTTCGTCCTTTTCAATAATTTGGATCTTATTAGACCTGTTCAGAATATAACGTGTCGCGTTCAACTCATCCTTCATGTCAGTAGTCAAACCACGTATACCAGACTCTTCTATATGTTTCTTAAGCTTACAGTACATATAGGCCCTGTTATTAGCATAGCCCGGTTCCGGCGAAGCACCTGAAAAAGGCACGAGCGTAAGATATTGTTTACCAAGTTCTTCACAAAGACGTTCATAAAGGTCAAGACCGTAAGCTTCGTCAATACAAATATGTGACAAGTTCTTAAGTCCGTAACTTTCGACAAGCATCTTTATACGTCTCGTAAGGTCACTGTTAGTTATTTTATTGAATTTAAGAATTTCCTTAATATCAGTCTTAGTTCTAAGAATAACGGCGTTCATATCGCGGCCAAGGCCTGCACAGTCGATACCGATACAATAAGTGTCATCGTTAGGCGATCCGCAATATTCATAGGCCGTGTCAAGTAGACGTGTAGAAAACAATACACCGGCACTTTCGTCTTCGACAATTTCACCGAGCAATTCCTGCTTAAGCATATTGTCGTCAATAACCGTACTTTTCATCAATTCAATTTGTTCTTCTGTACAAAACTTATTGTCATACATTGTAGCACGTATAAGCTTTATTTCCTTATGTTCCTTGACATAACGGTTAAACCACGACCCCATTCTCGGCGTCGTCATACAGTATATCTTTGGCTTGATGTCATTACCGTCTCGGTCTTTACCACGTAAACAAAATGTAGCGACGTTAAGTAAATTTTGCGGGGCCCTGGCAATTTCGTCAAATATAGCAAGTTCAATAGCCGTATATCCACGTACAGCTTCTATATTTTCATATGAAAAGCCATATATGACTCCATGTTTATATGTTATCTTTGACGTATTCTGGTTATACTTATACTTACCTGGAATAATTTCATCAAGGCGCATACGTATTTCAGTCATAAGGTTTTCACGTAGTGCATCAGCCGTTTGTGCAAAAATAATGATACGTTTCTGTTGCACAAGCGATATTGCACACAATAAACTTGCGATATACGTCTTTCCAGATCCACGTCCACAAAGCATACACGTAAACTTAGCGTCAGAATTAATGAATTCCTTCTGATGTTTCAAAAGGCTGAATTTTATATTCATTAAACCTCCGATATTTCAATTTTTAGTTCACGGTCGTCTGTAATATCAGCGTTAATGTTCTGTTCAGTACGTTCAGAATACAGTTCCTTGAAACGTCTCTTAAGAATTTCCAACTGCTGAATTTTTCCTTCGATATAGTAATTTCCGGTTATGACGTCAAGCACCTTGTATTTCATATTACAAAACCATTCGCTAAGGTTCTGCATAGCTTCTTTCATCTCATCTGAAAGTTCGTCACCGTTGAAACTATAAGGCGACCACAGCTTATACTTAACCTGCATGTCTTTCGGAAAATATTCCTGAATAGAATTCATAAACATTGCAAGTGAAAAGAAGCTGTTTACCGTATCGAAACTGTTTGTCTTAGGCCCGCCATGGTTAATTGTATTCAATATACGTAAGGTTATACTTGCCGTATTAAATTCATCTTCGTTAAACTGTTGTTTAAAACGTATATCCGGTTTTCTCATATTCTCAATAAGATATTCAACCTGTTCTATACGTTTCTTTTTGGCGACCAATATGTTATTTCCGTATCTTGCCATAGTTAGAAGCCTCCAGTTCTGAATTTTTTCGAAATATTGTCAAGGCGGCCTTCAACTCTTTGTGCAATTTCTGCAAGACGTACCAGTTCTACTGCAATTTTATTTAGACATTCAATTGTTTCATTCTTAGCATCTGCATGTTCGTTGATATTTTCGTTGTTAATATCAAGTTCTTCTGTAGTTTTCTTCTTTTTCATTTTTGTCTCCTTTATACGTTAAAGCACGTATCGCTTTTATATTTATATGTTATGAAAGTTTCACTTTTTTTCGTTTTAATATAATATGTAATAGAATACAATATATTAATTTGAAAAGAAGTGAAACTTTTTACTGTAAAGGTTATTGTTCGTATTGAAAATTTAATGAAATATCAATATTCTGCGTTATTTAACCTTCGTTCTATAATTTCTAATGTTTCAAGTTCTTCCATAGTCATACTGTTAATTAACCTTGCCTTCAACAGTTTCAGCTTATAGATCAACTCGAAGTTAGAAATAGGCGTGTCTTCCTGTTTCATAATATCTCCAAATGTACGTATTCAGATATATCGTAGTCATCATGTTCACGTCCATAGTGAAGACCTGCCAAATTTTCCACAGCCCATCTTGCGACCTTAGCCTTAGTACTTGAAATACCGGCCTTTAACAAACCGTAATAGAATATTTCGTCAGCCAAAGACTTAGCGACAAGTTCAGACCCGTAACAACCATCGTGTATAATTCCGGCAATATTATATAAAGGGTTATTGTTATCCCAGTCCGGCAAGTACCATCTGAATATCTTAGGCACGGAAAGGCCATCAGTCATTGCACCTTTGTCGACCTGTATACGAAAATTAACGTCGTCACAGTTAATATCCATGAAGACGTTATTTTCTAATACATACAGACCGTTTACTTTCTTATAATGACAAATATCTGAATAATTCAATATTTTCATTTATTTTCCCCAGTCATTATTGTTAAACCATATACAGCCTGCAATTAATATGACAAGCAAAAATATAAGTGTTATCATTTTTTTAGCCCGGCCATAATACGGTTCTGTTCTTCTAAGGCCTTAACAAGCAAGTCAACCTGTACGTTCAGTTTTACCAATTCCTGGTTAACTATAACAAGCTGTTTATCTATTGACTCGAGCTTGTCCCTGTGTAAATTGACTATACCCGAAAGTTCTGTCAGCCTGAAGTCATGTTTAAGTAACGTGTCATGAATAGTCTGACTGTCGCTGTCACGTTCAACCTTAGTCTCTGTTCTCTGGTTCTCTATTTTACGATAAATGTAGAATAAACCAAGAACAGTAACGACCAAAGGCAAGGCGTTAGACGGAATAGCGGCAATTAAAGTAGCAAGTATATCAGTCATTATATGTCTCCTTTAAACAGACCATACAAAAGTAAAGGATATACTTATAGATCCAGACTTTAATGATCCTGTCGTGTCTCTTACACCGTTCTGACATAAAACTGCGCCGCTATGATCCAAATACCAAATTCTGTTCATTCCTGCAACAATTTGACACATTGATGTATCATATCCCCAGCAGGCAAGTTCTGTAGCAAAGTTAGATCCTTGACCAACCGCAACAACACTGTAGCAATACATAGATCCATAGCTTGCATCAAACGTAGCTGTCCAGAAAGATCTGTCATCTCTGTGTACATGTACGATAGATGTTGCAGCTGTGCAATTAGTGTAATATTCGTTCATTGTATAGTCAGTCATGTCAAGAACTTTTGGCACGAAGATCTCGTTGTCAGTTCCGTCAAGCGTTCTGGTCATGACACATTCATATACTGCATATTCATGTCCATAAGTAGGAAGACTTCGCCATTCAGCCGTGGTTCCATTAACAGCCAAAACCTTACCGTTATCATTATTACCGATAGTAGGCAAAGTGTTAACTGTACTCCATACTGGGTTTCCAGAAGCATCGACAATTAAAGCCTGGCCAAAATTAGAAATAGTAGAAACCGGTACCTGGTTAATTGCAGCTAAACCATAAGTACCAATAGCCGGGCTTCCTGCCCATTGTGCAATTAAGAATTTACCAGCATCAGTTTGACCCGGGTTAGGCGCAATATTACCAATAACGTTATTATCTGCATATACACGACTGTCTGTTTTGAAAGTAAGTGTATTAATATCAGTCTCAACCGGCGGCAAAGTGTTAGTAGACGTAATAATACTCGGGCATCCGATATTCTTACGTGCTGTTTTCTTTTCAGCAGCTGAAGTGTCACCCGTCTGGTCAATATTATATAAAACCTTGTTTAATTTAGCCATATAATTCCTCTTATATTACATATGAAACGTTGTTAGTGTCAGTAAGCTTAAGATACTTACCGAAGTAGTTATTAAACCTTGTCATATTCTGATAGTCAGCATACCAGCCGTTATTAGAACAGTCAAGCACGTCAGTAGGCGAAGCCCATGTGAAACTATATTCGGATCCTGAAGTAAACGTGTCACAAAGGAAACGATACGTAGTTCCAGCTGTCAAGGCAACCGGCGTAGTAAACGTAATTCTGTGTGCATAGCCTGCCTGACCATCGATAGTGACAAGCTGTCCAAGGTCAACAACCGTATTAGAAACACCGGATAGGTTAGTAGTATAGCCGCTGTCATAAACACAGTTTCCTGCTGCCCAACCGTTGCATACCGCACTGTTGTCGATCCATTCCATAGTGGCAATAGAAACGTTAGTCAAAGGTTCAACATTACGGTAGATACTGTTAGCACCACTCGGGGTAAATGATGGAATTGTAGAAACAAGACCAGCCGTATCTGGTAATTGCATACCAAGGTCGATAAACGGTACAGTAGGAATAATAGGCGTATTATATTCGCCGTTTCTTATCTGCATATAGAAACGTGGGGTTTCCCAGCGTTCGTTATAACCGTCAGTCCAAGGTCCGATATAATACTGGTAGTAAGGATCTTCACCCGGTACTATAACCGTCTGATAGTGGTTCAAAGTAGCCGTAGGATCGTCAAGATCAATTTCGACGTTATTCCATGTAATATTTTCGGTAACACATGTCAAACGTGGTTCAGCCGGTACGGAAGCAGATCCGTAATTCGGCGCGCCCGCAAGGAAAAGACCATTAACGAAAGCCGTAGACGGCATATAAAGCGTAGCATAATAAACTTTATCAGATCTAAGTTCATCTATAGACGGGTTTCTGTTCTTTAACGGATATTCGTTCAAACCACCAAGAATAACAACCGGTCCCGTATCACCGACGTAAGTAGTGGTACCGTTATCTTCGCCTGCAAGCGGGTAAGTATATTCGTACAAGGCGAGCATAACCTTATGACCGCTAAAGTCTTGCTTAGCGTAAACACCAAGAAGCGTAGGCGTGTCTGGATCGTCCGTAACAGTTCTTATTTCATGGTTAATAGGAATTGTAAACGACTGGCAAAGCATACAAGCACCGTTGTGCGTTCTCCAGTTAGACCCGTCAGCAAAGTCGTATACCTGTGAAATATTCGGCATATCGAAGTTAGTAGTGATCTGCGTGTCAAGGTCTTTCTTTAATTTTTCAACAGTTTCAACCACGTCAGAAACGTCACTGTCAATAGTTATTACCTTAATACCGCCATCGTCTTCAAAAGTAAGGCCATCGCCAAGCTGCACTTCAAGTTCGTTATCACCGTTAATAGCTAAGCCGTCACCGTATACGACATTAATATCGTCATTAGCGTCAATATCAATAGCATCTCCAGCACCATAAGAAGCACCACCACCGACTGCAACAAGCGGGTCACCAGCAACACCAGTTCCTGTAATAGTAACACCGTCAGTCACAACAGAAGTAATACCTGGGTTAGCAACTGATAAAGGATCACCAACAGTACCATCACCTGTTAACGTACTGTCAGTAGCAACTGCTGTCAAGCCCGGGTTAGTAACACTAAGTGGATCTTCAATAGTACCTTTACCGGTTAATGTTCCGTCATGAATAACTTCTGTCAAACCTGTAATAATTTCACCACCGTTAGCCAAGACCGTATCAATTCTGTAAATACTTACATTATAAAGTTCAACACCGACTTCTCGACCCGGGTCAGTCATTCCTTCAAACTGGAAATAGATAGTAGCCGGAATTCCGTCATTAGGAATAATAAGAAGCTGTGCAAGTTCTTTAGTGTGATAGTCAGTATAAGACATATCAAGCACGTCATAGTGTTGAATAGCCGGATAGCCTGCATAAATTGAAACTCTCTGTATATCGTTCGTGTTAGAAACCGGGCGATACTTGATAGAAGCACACATTAAGTAGATACCTTTCTTAAGGTTTCCTGGGTTAAGGTTTCCTTGTACAGACTGGTTAGCTAAAGTGACAAGTTCATACTGTCTGTTGTCAGTAACCGAAATATTTGCACTTTTACCGAAGAAATATTCGACATTACCAGACCCGATGTCGAGCTGGAAAGTCTTTGTATCAGTTAAAGGATCGTCGACGACGTTCACGGTAATAGTTCCGTTAGGCGAAGTGACGTCAATATTCTTAGCGTTAACTGTATATTCGAAGTGACCATCCTCTTTTACGTCAAGGTCAAGTGAAATATTGTTTCCTTCGACTAAAGTAGTCTTAGCTGCTGCAACTGCATCGTCAACATAGTCTCTGCTTGCTGCGTTGTCAAGAATATCCTTAGCCGTATCGTC
>JAEIGA010008695.1_pt1 | contig 15369 bp, 10 predicted proteins | sample 9270691 | NCBI WGS metagenome assembly JAEIGA01 (sample SAMN17057246, study PRJNA624740) | gut metagenome | biome: biome; isolation source: fecal sample | host: Bos grunniens | place: China: Xizang | collected 2019
AGGATGAAGAAGAAATCCACGGCTATGTGTCCGTGATTCAGTGTTGTGATGAGTCCGCTGCCGACACCGTCTGTCGCTTCGGCGAATGCCAGTCCTTCAAAGATGTGATATATGACCACCAGCAAGGCAGCAACGCCTCGCAGACCGTCAAGCAGTTCGTAATGTGGTTTTGTGTTCGGGAAGTATCCCGGTGTGATGGTTCCCTTTATCTGTTTCATAGGTTAAGCGGTTAAGTCTATTTCTCGTTTGGCGGGACTGTTATGTCGTCGACCAGGTATTTCTTGTCTCCGATCTCGAAATAATGTCTTTCGCCTTTTCCGGTCAGGTAGAACTTGAATTTTGTCTTGGTCTTCGTGTTCATGAAGTTGCCGGAGTGTATCCTGCCGATGCTCGTGCCGCCGACACGGATAATGTGGTGGGTCGCTTCGTCGGGAATCGGCATGAAATGGGCGTCAGTCATGTCGATGGTCTCTTTACCTATGATGAAATGGACAGTAAGCGTGTCGCCTTCAAGCGTATTCTTGACTGGTATTGTGCCAAGAATCAGAAGTATTGTTCCACCTATTATCAGAATGCTGGCGAGGATTGTTATAGTCATGATTCTTTTCATCGTTAGGTTCTATTATATAAGTCTACCGATCGTCAAATCAAAAAACTGACCACCGAAATTGCGGCGGCCAGCTTTTCAGATTACTTGTTCTGTATATACTCATGGATAGCGGCAGCCGCCTTGCGTCCTGCTCCCATGGCGAGAATCACTGTTGCTGCTCCAGTCACAGCGTCTCCGCCGGCGAACACGCCAGGGCGGGTTGTCGCGCCGTTCTCGTCTGCAACAAGGCAACCTCTGCGGTTGGTCTCGAGACCGGCGGTTGTCTTTGCGATGAGAGGGTTAGGAGATGTTCCGAGTGACATGATCACTGTGTCTGTCTCGATCTCGAACTCTGAGCCTGGAACCTCGACAGGGGAGCGACGTCCGCTCTCGTCAGGCTCTCCGAGCTCCATTCGGATACACTTGACGGCCTTTACCCATCCGTTCTCGTCTCCGATGACCTCTACAGGGTTGGTCAGCATTGCGAACAGGATGCCTTCCTCCTTAGCGTGGTGAACCTCTTCCTTACGTGCCGGAAGCTCATTTTCGGTACGGCGATATACGATAGTGGTCTCTGCTCCAAGACGGAGTGCTGTACGCGCTGCGTCCATCGCTACGTTGCCGCCACCGACTACAACCACCTTCTTGCCTGCGCGGATAGGGGTGTCATAGTCGTCGCGGTATGCCTTCATGAGGTTGTTCCTGGTGAGGAACTCGTTGGCAGAGAAAACTCCGTTGTAGTGCTCGCCAGGGATGTTCATGAAGCGTGGGAGACCGGCTCCTGAACCTACGAAGACAGCAGCGAAGCCTTCCTCGTCAAGGAGACTGTCGATGGTCACTGTGCGTCCTGCGATCACATTGGTCTCGATCTTCACGCCGAGAGCCTTTACCGATTCGATCTCAGCTGCAACCACCTTGTCCTTAGGGAGACGGAACTCAGGGATACCGTACTCGAGCACACCGCCTGCACGGTGAAGAGCTTCGAAGATTGTCACGTCATATCCGAGCTTTGCAAGGTCAGATGCGCATGCGAGACCTGCCGGACCGCTTCCGATAACCGCTACCTTGTGGCCGTTGGCAGGAGCTACTGCAGGCTTCACGCCGCCGTTCTCACGGCTCCAGTCAGCCACGAAGCGCTCAAGCTTACCGATTGCCACAGGCTCGCCCTTGATGCCGAGAATGCAGCTGCCCTCGCACTGAGTCTCCTGAGGACATACTCGTCCGCAGACAGCCGGAAGCGATGAGTCTTCTGCGATTGTCGCTGCCGCTGAAGCGAAGTCACCGGCTGCAACCTGTGAAATGAATGCCGGAATCTTCACGCTTACCGGGCATGCAGCCACGCAACGTGGGTTCTTGCAATTGAGACATCTTGTAGCTTCAAGCTGTGCCTCTTCTACATTGTATCCGTAGCAAACCTCCTCGAAGTTGGTTGCGCGTACTTTTGGGTCCTGCTCTCTTACAGGAACTCTAGGAATCTTGTTTGCCATTATTTGCCCCTCCCGATTCTGCAGACGTGATGCTCGCTGGCCTCACGCTCCTGTGTGTTATACATTCTCTGACGGCGCATAGCCTCATCAAAGTCTACAAGGTATCCGTCGAATTCAGGTCCTTCCACGCATGCGAAGCGAACCTTTCCGCCGACAGTCACGCGGCACGCACCGCACATTCCTGTTCCGTCTACCATAAGCGTGTTGAGGCTGACGATTACAGGAAGCTCAAGCTTCTTGCAGGTGAGGGTAGCGAACTTCATCATGATCATAGGTCCGATAGCCACTGCCTGGTCATACTTCTTTCCATCCTCTGTCACGAGCTTCTCGAGCATTGCGGTCACGAGTCCCTTGAAGCCTTCCGAACCGTCATCTGTACAGATGTAAAGGTTGTCGCAGACAGCTTCCATCTCCTCCTTGTAGATCACCAGGTCCTTTGTCTTTGCACCGATGATGACATCAACAGCGACTCCGCGCTCGTGGAGCCATTTCACCTGAGGGTATACCGGCGCGGTGCCGACTCCTCCTGCGATGAATACATACTTCTTTCCTGCGAGCTCTTCGGCGCTCATCTCGGTGAAGTCTGAAGGGATGCCGAGAGGGCCCACTACGTCAGCAAAGCAGTCGCCCACCTCATATGTGCATATCTCAGAGGTTGATGCTCCGATCTGCTGGGTCACGATTGTCACGCTTCCCTCAGCTTTGTCATAGTCGCTGATGGTCAGAGGGATTCTTTCTCCTTTCTCGTCTGCTCTGACGATAAGGAACTGACCAGGCTGTGCAGAAGTGGCAAGGCGTGGAGCCTCTACCTTCATGCGGCAGATGGTCGGTGTAAGCATTTCTTTTGTAAGTACCTTATACATAATGTATCTTGTTTGTTATATTAGTCCTAGTAGTTTGCTGCGGCTGAGCATGCATGAGCCGATTGAACCTGCCTTCTTTCCAAGTTTCGAGAACTTTATGCTGGTGTCGCTGTTGATTATATTAAGGGAGTGTTTCTGTACGGCGCTCTTGATCGGGAGCAGAAGGTATTCCTTGGTTTCCGAGATGATCCCCCCGATGACTATAAGCTCTGGGTTGAATATATTGATGAGTCCTGCGATGGCTCTGCCGAGAGTGGTTCCGATCTCCTCGATTACCTCGATCGCCAATACGTCTTCCTCATTGACTGCCGCGAGTATTTCCTCCATGTGGATTTCTTCTCCGCGATTGAACTTGTCGGACAGTGTAGATGTTCTGCCTTCCTTGAGCTTCTCCTTCAAAATCCTATAGACGGCCGATCCGGATGCTCCTGTCTCGAGGCAGCCCATCTTGCCGCAATGGCAGATGCAGTTGTTGTTCAGGAGAGGGAAGTGGCCGATCTCGCCGGAGTATCCTGATTTGCCATATGAGAGCTTGCCGTCTACGATCATTCCCATACCCAGACCCCATGAAACATTCAGAAAGAGCATGTTCTTTACACCGTTTGATGTACTGCAGATGTATTCCCCGTAGGTCATGGCCCTTGAGTCGTTCTCTACATAGACAGGTTTGCCTAATTCGGCCTCCAGCACGGATACTATCGGCTTATCTTCACCGAGGAAATAGGAGAAGCAGTAGCCTGTTTCGTTGTTTACTCGACCTGTGAGGTTAAATCCATATGCGAGGATCTTTTTCGGGTCGATACCGGTTTCGGCAAGTTCCTTTTTGATTATTCTGCACATGTCTCTCAAAGAGTCTTCAGAGTTCTGTACAGAGAATTCAACCTTTTCATGATAGTCGATAAGTGACCCCTTGAAGTCTGTTATGGCGAATTCTATGAATTTTCTTCTGATGTCGACTCCGACGAAGTAACCGGCAGATGGATTGAGTCCGAATATGCTCGGACGGCGACCTCCGTTGGTTCCGAGTTTTCCGATCTCGACAAGCAGGCCATCCTCGGCAAGCTCTCCTACCAGCTTTGTTGTGGTAGGGATGCTTGTGTCGAGTTCTTTGCTCAGGTCTGCAAGGCTATAGTCTCCGTCGTTGATGCACAGACCGATGATCCTCTGCTTCAGCGACGAGTTCTTGCCGTCCAGTGTTTTTGTGAAGTTCATAGTGGTTAGGTGTGTTCTATTTTCTTTTGGTCCAGTACTCTTCAATCTCCTCAAGGGTCTTTCCTGTTGTCTCAGGGATGACCTTCCACATGATGAGCATGTATGGTATGCAGCATGCGGCGAAGATGAAGAATGTTCCTGCTTGGCTCCATCCAAGGAGCATAGGTGTGAGCTGACCTATCAGGTATGTTCCAATCCAGAGGGCGAAGCCGGCGATTGACATTGCGCGGCCGCGTACGCTGTTAGGGTACATCTCGGACAAAAGTACAAAAACTATTGCAGAAATAGAAATTGCGCAGCAGAAAACGTATGCGAGGAAGAATGTCAGCATGAATCCGTTGCCAAGACCGATCTGTGTGCCCCATGCGAAGTAGATGCCGATGGCGAGAAGGCAGAGGATCATGCCGCTCACACCCCAGTAGATCAACTGCTTGCGGCCTACCTTGTCGATGATGAACACTGCAAGAATAGTGGTTACCATGTTTACGACTCCTACAAGGACGGTTGAGAACATCGGATTGTCGAATCCTGCGTCAGAGAAGATCTTTGGTCCATAGTAAAGCACTGCGTTTACACCCATGAACTGGCCGAGGATGGCGATTGCACTACCTGCGATTACTGCGATGAGGATGCCGGGCTTGAGGAGGTCGGACCATGCTCCCTTGCTTTCGCCCCTGAGCGAACTCTGGGTTGTCTGGATTTCTTCCTTCACCTCTGCATCTGATGCGTATATCTTTGCCAGTACGGTAGAAGCCTTGTCAAGCTTGCCCTTTACGATAAGCCACTTCGGACTTTCCGGGATAAAGAAGATGATCGAGAAGAACAGAAGGGCAGGGAGAGTCTCGCTGCCGAGCATTCCGCGCCACATCTCTGCGTTCCATATGTTAGTCCAGAGGCTTCCTGCAACTGCGAGGTCTCCACTTGCATCGATGACCCAGTTTGCAAGATATGCCAGAAGGAATCCTACGGTTACAGCAAGCTGGTAGAGTGACACGAGTGTTCCGCGGATCTTTGCCGGTGATACCTCTGATATATATATAGGTGAAACGATCGATACGATACCGATGCCGACTCCTCCGATGATTCTGTATGCTACGAGGCTGTCAAAGCTTCCGCATACTGCACATCCGATCGCAGAGATGCTGAACAATGCAGCTGATATGAGCATTGTGAGCTTACGGCCAAGATAGTCGCTGAGGGTGCCTGCCACGAGCACGCCGCAGATTGATCCGATGAGTGCGCAGCCTACATACCAGCCCTCACCTGCGTCAGAGAGGGCAAACTGAGCCTTCACTATCGCAGTGGTTCCGGAAATGACAGCGGTGTCATATCCGAAGAGAATACCTCCTATGGCAGCAACCACCGCCATGAAGATTACATATCCTAATGTGTTTTTCTGTTTCATTTCAATATGATTTTAGTCCGATGGATATTTGAAAAACCATGGCCGCCCGTGGCCTTGTGAACGGGAGGGGCCCGCCGCGAAGCGGTGGGAGGGATTTAGTTTTTCAAATATTCATTGGACATTATTTAATGTTAAAGTACTCCTTATATCTATTATAGAGGTTGCCGGCAGCGCCGTAAACCGACTGAGGACTCAGGAAGTGCGGGAACTCGAAGGTGATCGCCTTGTCATATCCGCATCTCTTTGCAGCCTCCAGCTTGAGACGGAGCTTGTCGAACTTGATAGGGAGGAACTTGATAGGCATGTCGCGGTCAAATGTCTCAGCATTTGTCCAACACTGCATGCCGTATTTGTCTGCCATCTTCTTGTTCACGCTGAAGAACGCGTCAAGCTCATCATAATCGATGTGTCCGTCCTGGAATGCCACTGCGTCAACAACATCGTGGATGCCTGAGAAGATCTGGCTCCACTCTCTCTCGTGAGCCTCGATAGAGACAGCATCTTCCTTTGTGAGGGCTGCGCCTGCCGCGCTGACAGCCTTCTTGCCGTCGATCCAAGGTGAGATGAATACAGGCATTCCGCCAGATACATCCTTGCACTGCTTGCCCATTGCGTGGAAAGCGTCAACCGCTCCGATTGTATCGCGGCTGATCTCCGTGCTGAGATACCATCCGCCGAAGCTGTCATACTTGCGTCCGTACATCTCCCAAACCTCGTCGATGACGAACTTGTTGTCCTCGATCTCATGGCTCATGTCCTTTGTATCCCAATATACACCTGAGTCATAAAGTCCGAGGTAGAACTTCATGCCGTGTTTCTGCGCAAGGCGGCAGAACATGTCGATAAGGTCAACCGAAGGCATGTAGCATCCCTTCTTGAGAAGATAAGGTGACGGGTAAGTGATGAATTTGCGGTATCCGCATCGGATATCGATCACGGTATCAATGCCGATCGCCTTCATGTAGGCGAAGTCCTGGTCCCATTCCTTCTCGCCCCAGTTCTGGTGAGGGATGTCATGTGAGATCTCGTCAAGGAATGTACCCGTGATGCGGAGCCCGTTGTCCTTTGGAACTATAAGCCCTCCGGCTGAAGTGTCAAGGACTGTGTCTGCGCTCTTGTCGGGTGCGCATGATGAAAGAAGTGAAGGCGCAACGAGGGCAGAAGCTCCTCCGATCGCCATGGTTTTTAAGAAGTCTCTACGGTCTGCCATAGTGTATCATTTAAATGTTAAATTCTTTTATTTTATAACACGCAAATATAGTAAATAATAAATAAGTGCTGAGTTGGAAATGCTAAAATAATAAAAAACAAAACAGAAGTTTTTAAAAATAATTAATAAATATGGCGAGTTGCGTTGATATTTTTAAAAAATGTCTTACTTTTGCAAGTTGAGAAAACTATAGAAAATGAAGGTATTCAAACTGTTTTTTATCGGTGTTGCAATGATCTGCGCAGCAGTATCATGCAAAGATCAGGTCAACCATAATTATATGTGGTTCGACTGTGAGGCTAACTACGCGACTCTTTCGCATCCGGACTCCATCAAGTTCTATCTTGAGAAGTGCAAGGACCTTGGCTTTGACAATGTTGTTGTAGACGTCAAGTCTATCATGGGCGAGGTGCTCTATGACAGCCAGATAGCTCCATACATGGGTGACTGGGAAGGTGTCGAGAGATCACGCGACTATGACATGCTCGGATACTTTATCGAGTATGGACACGAGATGGGTCTCAAGGTCTTCGGCTCTCTCAATGTATTTGCCGGAGGCCACAACTACTTCGACAGGGGAATTGTCTATATGGACAAGGCTTCATGGCAGTCAATCTGCTACCACAACGGTGTGCTCACACCTATCTCTGAGATCAAGTCGAACTACAACTGCATGATGAACCCTTCTAACCCTGAGGTTCAGGAGTATCAGATCGAGGTTCTCAAGGAATTTGCCCGCAAATATCCTGAGGTTGACGGACTTATCTTCGACCGCGTACGTTACGACGGCATTACCGCTGACTTCAGCGAACTTTCCAAGAAGCAGTTCGAGGAGTATGCAGGCATCACAGTTGAGAACTTCCCTGAGGACATCCTCAGCTGGTATGATGAAGAGGGTAACCTCAGACCTGCATGGGTACTTGGAAAGTATGCCAAGGAGTGGATAGAGTGGAGAGCTATGGTTATCCACGATTTCGTTGAGAAGGCTCATGCTGCCCTCAAGGAAATCAATCCAGACCTTATCATCGGTGACTACACCGGTGCATGGTATCCTACATATTGGCAGCTCGGCGTAAACTGGGCAAGCAATGAGTATGATCCTTATCAGGTTCCTCAGTACCAGGATTGGGCTACAGAAGACTATCATAAGAGCGGTTATGCAGAAATGCTTGACATATATATGACAGGTCTTTACTACTCTTTCATCACCAAGGATGACGTTGACAAGGCAACAGGCGTTGTCGGACAGCGTTCAGAGGCAGGTATGGACAATAGTCTCACATATTGCTACAGTGTTGAGGGCGGTGCTGAGATCGCCAAAGAGATCACCAAGGGTGTGGTTCCTGTGATCGGTTCGATCTATGTGGAGCAGTATCTCGGCGACTTCACTCCGTTCGGACCTGCTGTGACGCAGGCGCTTAAGAGCACTGACGGTGTCATGATCTTCGATATCGTACACCTCAACAAGCATAAGCTCTGGGACGAGCTTGAGGCGGCGATGAAGGCAGCTGAAGAATAGCAAATCTAACAACTAACTAATCATACTACCCAAAAATGAAAGCGATTTACAGAAATCTGCTTGTCGCGTTATTCTTCCTTGTGGGAGCTGTGTCAGCTTATGCACAGCCTTCCGTTCGAGGTAAGGTGACCGACGAATTCGGACAGCCTCTGCCAGGCGTGGCTGTTCTTGTCAGCGGTACATCCAACGGTACCATGACTGACGCTGACGGAAACTATTCACTTTCCGGACTCAAGACAGGCGACGTCCTGCTTTTCACAAGTCTTGGTATGGGTGACCAGACCTTCAACTGTGACGGTTCACTTTCAAGACTCAATGTAACTATGAAGGAGGATGCCACATTCCTTGAGGAAACCATCGTCGTAGGTTACGGTACTCAGAAGAAGTCTTCCATGACATCTGCCGTTTCTGCAATGAAGGGTGACGAACTCCTTAAGGCTCCTTCTACAAATGTGTCACAGCTCCTTGCAGGAAAACTTCCGGGCATCTCTTCAGTCCAGGAGTCAGGTGAGCCAGGTCTTGACCAGGCATCACTCCGTATCCGTGGATCTATCAATGCCGTTTCATATGTTGTAGACGGTTTCCCTGTAGATAATATCAATGACATTGATCCTGCTGACATTGAAAGTGTATCTGTTCTTAAGGACGGTGCGTCAGCTGCGGTTTATGGTCTTCAGGCATCCGGTGGTGTGATCATCATCACAACAAAGAAGGGTGAGAAGGGTAAGACAAAGGTCACATATAACGCATCTCTCGGTGCGTCCATCAATGCCAATTTCCCTGAGTTCATGGACGGTCCACAGTTCGCATACTATTATAATGTAGCTCAGATGATGGACCAGCTCGCTTCAGGAGCCATTGCTTCCGATAAGGACTATGTCCCTTATTTTACAAAGGAGCAGGTGGAGATGATGACCAACGGCGACCCTACTGACGGTTGGGACAATGTGAACTACATCGACAAGGTATTCGGAACAGGTATGACTCAGAAGCATAATGTCACTGTACAGGGTGGTTCTGAGAGCCTCAGATATTTTGCGTCATTCGGTTATCTCGGTCAGAAGGGTAATATCGACAATTACAACTATGACAGATATAATGTCCGCGCTAACATCGAATCTGACTTCGCTAAGTATTTCCATTTCAACTTCGGTCTTGCCGGTGTCCTCTCAAACAGAAGCACTCCTGCATTCAGTACCGGTGGATCAGATATGGGTTCTGAGACAGGCTGGCTTTCAATTGCCAACCAGACAATCCAGATGCACCCATACCTTCCAGAGAAATATGAGGGCCTCTATACAGCGATGCTGAAGTCTAATACTCAGCTTCCGCAGTCTCCGCTTGCAGCTATCTACGAGTCAGGATACAAGAAGACCCGTGGTATGGACGCATCAGTAAATGCATCCATCGCATTTGATGTCCCTGGTGTAAAGGGTCTTCAGCTCAAGGTTTCAGGATCATTTGACTATGGTACTTCTTTCAACAAGAATCTTAACACTCCTTATTATCTTAAAGCGTACTCTGCCGGACAGTGGCTTGATATGACAGACCCTCGTGGTGTAGGTAACGGAGTGGAACTTGGTGAGGGAACTTCATACTCACAGTCCATGGTAGGTCAGGCAAGCATTTCTTATGCCAACAAGTTCGGCAAGAATAATGTAGAAGCCCTTGGACTTGTCGAGATCCGTGACTACCAGGGCAACGGACACTCCGCTTATGCAAAGGAGATTCCTTTCGCATCACTACCGGAGCTTCCAAACGGTAAGCCTGCAGACAGCCCGATTTCAGGATGGAGCAGCGCTTCGCGCTCAATCGGATATGTGTTCCGACTCAGATATGACTACGATGAGAGATATCTCGCTGAGTTTACCGGACGTTATGACGGATCATACAAGTTTGCCGGTATGGCTGATACACGTTGGGGTTTCTTCCCATCCTTGTCAGCAGGTTGGAGAATGTCCAAGGAGTCATGGATGCAGGGTGCAGACTTCCTCGATGATCTTAAGATCCGTGGTTCGGTAGGTCTTCTCGGTAGCGACAATGCCAGTGCATATACGTTCCTCAGTACATATACTCAGTGGGGAAGCAAGGTTATCTACGGTCCGTACAACGGCTCAGCTACCGTAAATCCTGCATACTACTCATCAGTCGTTCCAAATGTCAACCTGACATGGGAGAAGACTCTTTCGTACAATGTCGGATTTGATTTCACAATGTGGAACGGTCTCCTCGGAGCTGAGGTAGATGCATTCTATAACTGGACATTTGATATGCTTACAGCTCAGGGTTCCGGCTTCCCTTCATCGATGGGAGGATACTATCCGTCAGTTGTAAACAAGCACTCTATTGATGTTCGCGGTATCGATATTCTCTTGACACACCGCAATCAGTTCATGGCCGGTGGCAAGCCATTCATCTATGGTGTCAGCGCCAGCTTGACTTATGCCAAGTCTCGTTGGCTCATCTACTCAGACGAACCTAATGCTCCGGAGATCTGGAAACTTACTGGTAAGCCAGTAGGATCGTTCCTTGCATGGACCGCAGACGGTCTTTACAAGAGCGAGGAGGAAATCGACAACAGCGCATGGTATGGTACCCGTCCTAACATAGGTGACATCAAGTATGTCGACATCAACGGTGACGGCGAGATCGACAGCTATGACAAGGGTCTTGTAGGACGTCCAAACCGCCCACAGCTCACTTATGGTCTCAACCTTGATTTCGCATGGAACGGTATCGACTTCAATGCACAGTTTACAGGTGGTGCCCTCTTTGATGTGTCTCTTACCGGTACATACTACAATGGCAATGACGATAATACAATCTGGACTCAGACCTTCAAGGAGGGAGCAAACTCTCCTCTCTTCCTCGTTGAGAATGCATATAGCATTTACAACCCTGACGGTACATTCCCACGTTTGACTCTCGGTGCTCCAGGACATGGCGGTGACAACGGACTTTCATCTACATTCTGGCTCCGTGACGGTAAGTATGTACGTCTTAAGTCTGCACAGCTTGGATACACTCTCCCTAACAAGTGGACATCAAAGGTAGGTGTCGAGGCATTCAGAATTTTCGTTGAAGGTCAGAATCTCTTCACTATCGATGGCCTTCCAGAGGGAATCGACCCAGAGTCTCCAGGCGTAAACAACGGTTATTATCCACAGCAGCGTCTGCTCATGGGTGGTATCACATTAACATTCTAGGAGGATTATCATTATGAAGAATATATTTAAGATATTTTTGGCAGCGGCTGTAATTGGCTTGTCATCCTGCACTGCAATGCTGGATATGACTCCTCCGGACAAGGTGTCAGACAAGACAATATGGGAGACTACCCAGACTGCCGAGTATTCGATCAACTACATTTACAGCTACATTTACGATGTTACCATGAGCCAGAGCGGTGCCGGTCAGACAGAGGCCTTCACCGACCAGATGAAATATGGTTCATACAATTATAACTCTCTCTGCTTCATTCCAAGTGAGATTGCTTATGGAGAGGCGACAACATTCTCAGCAGGATATGTCGATGCATATATGGGATATTGGAGTTCTTGGTACGGCGCAATCCGTCGCATCAACCAGTCTATCTCAGAATTGAAGAAGTATGGCCAGATGTCCGAGGAGGACATGGTGCGTCTCGAGGCTGAGCTTCGTTTCATGCGTGCATTCATGTACTTCGATCTAGTAAAGAGATATAAGGAGGTCATTCTTTATGACGAGGACCTTTCGCAGATCACTAAAGACAAGGCTCTCAATACAGAGACCCAGTGCTGGGACTTCATCCAGGCAGACCTTGAGTTTGCTGGTCTGAACCTTCCTGAAAGAGCTGCGTCCAATGGTCGACTCAATAAGGGAGCGGCTTGGGCATTCCTTTCACGTGCAATGCTTTATGCTGAGAGATGGGATGTCGTAAAGACAGCTGCCGAGAATGTTGAGGAACTTGGTTACGGTCTTGAGAAAAACTATGCTGACGCCTACTCTACGTCTGTTACTGCAGGTAACAATGAGGCTATCCTCCAGTACCTCTTTGACAGGGCACAGGGTGTGACACATAGCTTTGACTTCTACTACACACCTGGCGGTGACTACACTCTCAACGGCGAGTCAGGTGGTGGCTATGGTACTCCAACACAGGAGATGGTAGAGTCTTACGAGTATGCTAAGGGAGGATTCCCAGACTGGACAGCATGGCATGGAACAACTACCCAGACTCCACCATACGCAGAACTCGAGCCACGTTTCCATGCTTCTATCCTTTACAATGGAGCAGATTGGAAAGGACGTAAGATCGAGTCTTTCGTAGGCGGTGCTGACGGTTGGTGCCAGTGGAACATCGAGCGCGAACCTAAGGGACGTTCTACAACAGGTTACTACCTCCGTAAGATGGTTGACGAAGGCCATAACGTAATTACAGAGTCGGGTAGCGTTCAGCCATTGACAATCGTCCGTTATGGTGAGGTTCTCCTCAACAAGGCTGAGGCTTGCTATCATCTTACAGAGACAGCAGCGGCAAATGAGGCTGTAAGAGCTATCCGTTCACGTGTCGGTCTTCCTTACACAGACAAGTCAAGCTCTGATCTTTGGGAAGCTATCCGCCAGGAGCGTAAGGTGGAACTTGCTTATGAAGGTCTCTGGTATTGGGATCTCCGCCGCTGGGGTGTGGCACACAAGCAGTATCCTGAGGGACTTTCAGGCTACCAGCTCCACGGTCTGAAGATCGAGAAGACAGGTGAAGGCGAATTTACATACAACTATGTTTCTGTTGATGACAAGGACAGAAACTTCCTTGAGAAGATGTACAGATTCCCTCTTCCTTCGAGTGAGCTTACCAGCAACTCTCTTGTGAACCAGTTCCCTGAGTGGAATTAATAAATGCAGATTATATGAAGAAAATATATTATTTACTCATTATTTCGGCTCTGGCACTGATTTCTTCGTGCCAGAAGCCAGAATATGTCGAGCCGACAGTAGAACGCCAGGGCATCACCAGCCTTACAGCATACTTCACTTCAGGCAAGTATGTAGACCAGGCGATGGTAAAGCTCGATATCACAGATCCGGACCAGGAGGTATTTGTAATTCCGGTTCCATGGTTCTTCCCAGAGGAGAGTACAGATCCGACAACAATCTACATGTCAAGCCTCCGTATCAGAGCAGAGCTTGCTCCTAACTGCAAGATAGAGCCTGCCCTTACTATCCTTGACCTTAACCTTGAGAATAAATTTACCTATACCAATGCTCAGGGAGAGAGCCGTGAGATCATCATCACAGGTAAGAGGACCAAGTCAGCGAAGTGTAACCTTATGTCTTTCGCCCTTACAGAACCTTACCGTGTGGATGGTTTCATCAATGATGATACCAACGAGATCTACCTCTTTACAACTGATGACCTCACTGGTTTCACAGCTGAGGCTACACCTTGCGCTCACGCTACGGTTGAGACTACTCTTTCTGTAAAGAAGGATTACAACAATGATCAGCAGGTGACAGTAGTCGCTCAGGATGGAACTACCAAGAGAACTTATACAATCCAGAAGAGATATCCTAACAAGATCCCTTATGGATTCAGAAGCGCATCTGTAAGACAGCTCTTCAATTTCGAGCCTGTATCACGTCTCGGATTCCCAGAGTACACTACAACGGTATACCCTTCACTTGCATCGATAGGTGGCAACGTTATCGTCTGCCTTGGCAATGGAGACGCTCCGGTATATCTCGATGGCCTTACCGGTGTGAAGTCGGGTGAGATCAATCTTGGTTCTGCAGCTCCTGCAGCCGTGACAAGTGATGAAGGCGGAAACCTCATCATTACAAATCATGTAGACGGACAGGGAACATTTGAGATTTACAGGACTAAGTCCGTAACTGCGGCTCCTGAGCTCTTCCACTCATTCGTGAACGAGACAACCGTTCCTATGGGATATCATGTAAAGGTTCATGGAAACATTGACACAGATGCTGTCATCATCATTACTCACGAGGGTATCGCCGGTGTGACCGAGACAAGCATCTATACAAGAGTTGTAGTAGAAGGCGGCGCAGTTGTCTCAACTGAAACTATTGACCTTGCTGGTCTCGGACTCTCATGGGGTGCAGCTCCGACAAATACAGCCAAGGTGGTTCCGGTGTCTGCGAACGTTGCTGACGGTATCATGCTCTGCTACTATTCATACAATACAATCGTTTATGTGAACGGTAACGGTGCTATCGCTTCAACACTCCCTGTTCTTGATGAAGGTGTAAGCTCCAACTATAACACCAACGTCATGGAGGCGAAGACATACAACAATGCGAAGTATGGTATCCATCTCGTATCCAGCCACTTCCCTATGTGGGGATGCGGTCCGCAGCTCAGAGTGTTCGACATTTCTACTCCAACCTCTATCAAGGATGGTATGACAGTAATGGCTAACACAAGCATCGAGTGGTATCAGACTGCAGCTTCAGGATGCGCGGGTGCGGATGTCATCATGGCTCCTTCAACTGACGGATTCAAGGTGTATATCTACTACTTTGACCATAATGCCGGTGTTATCGGAGGTTATGTTGCTGACTGTATTGATATTTAATCGATGAAGATGTTCGGATTTATAATTGCTGCTGCTGTCCTCGTGGTATCCTGCGAGGACAAGCAGAGCACTGCTCCGGATTGGCCATGGCAGGAACCTGCGGTGGAAAATCCTGAGCCGGAGGTGCCCGAGATTCCAGTCGAGGATGCGACATTGGACAAGTGGACGGATGTCTCCGTAGATTATGGAACTCTTCCGGAATATATCAAGGTATACAAGTCACCGGAGAATCTTGAGGGCAAGAAGGCAGTCGCATACATTGCGATCGCTGACATGAATTCCGCACAATGGGATATCTGGAGCATTAATGATGCGGCTATGGAAGGAACCGATGACGCGTTCAGGACTCCTTCAGCCGTATATTCGGAAGGATCATGGCCTATAGTCCTTAATGCCGGCTTCTTCTATTCTTCAGGTGGAAAGAATTATTCTTCAAGCCTTGCAGTAAGGAATTCTGAGGTCCTTGCATACAACATCAATTATGCTTCCGAGGATTGGGTGACAATGTA